>Ga0209698_10002779_pt1 | contig 19654 bp, 11 predicted proteins | sample LitLauG_LLR_2012_FD_187203 | JGI IMG/M metagenome (GOLD analysis project Ga0209698, IMG submission 187203) | Freshwater sediment microbial communities from Pennsylvania, USA - Little Laurel Run_MetaG_LLR_2012 (SPAdes) (version 2) | ecosystem: Environmental > Aquatic > Freshwater > Creek >...
CACTCGGGCGAGACCATTGTCATCGCGGGCCTGCGCAACCAGACGACCGTCAAGTCCGTCAGCAAGGTTCCCGGGCTCGGCAGCATTCCGATCATCGGGAGGCTTTTTCGCAGCGACGACGACAACGCCCAGGACACGGAACTCGTGATCTTCATGACCGCCACCGTGATCAACGCGCAGACGGATGCGGCGGACCAGAAGCAGAGGGAAGAGGTCGTTGGCGACACGAACTCCGTCATCTCGCCGGCGAAGGACGCGCCGGCAGTCCGGGACTGGGATCCCGGTTTCTGAGGAAGGAAGGCCATGTTCCTCGTTCGCATCACGGAGCCGGGAGGCGAGACGCGCGTCCACCCGGTGCGCGAGAAGAGCGCCATGGTGGGCAAGGGCAGCGGCTGCGAGGTCAAGCTCACGGGCTGGCGGGTCGGTCGCGAGCACGCGCGCATTTTCCGTACCGCCGGTGGCCTCGTGATCGAGGACCTGGGCCACCTCACCGGGACCTGGATCAACGGCAATCGCATCGTCCATCACGGCCCGCTGACGATCGGCGATGAAATCATGATCGCCGGGTACAAGCTGCGCGTCGAAGACAAGAAGGATGCCGTGGCGCTCAAGGCGGCCGCGATGGAGACGACGGCGGCGCCCCCGGTTGCGGAGGTCGCGGACCGGAAAATGCCGTCGGGTATTTCCGCCACGGTCCCGGATCCCGTGGCCAGGCCCAAGGCCGTGGCCCCTGCGCCGAGCGTGTCCTCCACGGGCGAGCGCCTTCGCACCCAGGTGCGCTTCCAGTGGCGACGACGGATCCATTCGCGGCTGCTCGAGACGATCGATCTGCGGCGGCGCGACTTCACGCGCATGAGCGATGCCGACATCCGCGCCGAGACCGAGCAGCTGATCCGGGAGATCATCGCCAAGGAACAGGACCTTCCGGCGGATATCGACCGGGAGGCGCTGCAGCGCGAGGTGCTCAACGAGGCGGTGGGCCTCGGCCCGCTGGAAGAGCTCCTCGAAGACGATTCGGTCACGGAAATCATGGTCAACCGCAATGACGAGGTCTACGTCGAGCGCGGGGGCCGACTCATGTTGCACGAGACCGGGTTCTCGAGCGACCGCGCGGTGATGGGCGTGATCGAGCGCATCGTGGCGCCGCTCGGCCGGCGCATCGACGAGTCCTCGCCGCTCGTCGACGCGCGCCTCAAGGACGGTTCCCGCGTCAACGCGATCATTCCGCCGCTGGCGCTCAAGGGACCTACGCTCACGATCCGCAAATTCTCCAAGCGCAGGCTCTCCGCGGAGGACCTCGTGGGCTACGGGTCGATCTCCCCGGACATGGCCGAGTTCCTGCGGATCTGCGTCGAATACCGCAAGAACATCATCGTCTCGGGCGGGACGGGCTCGGGCAAGACGACCTTCCTCAACGTGCTCTCGAACTTCATTCCCGATGGCGAGCGGATCATCACGATCGAGGACGCGGCCGAGCTCAAGCTCAACCACTCCCATCTCGTTTCGCTCGAGTCGCGGCCATCCAACATCGAAGGTCGCGGGGCGGTCCCGATCCGCGACCTCGTGCGCAATGCCCTGCGGATGCGTCCCGACCGGATCGTCGTCGGCGAGTGCCGGGGGGGCGAGGCCCTGGACATGCTCCAGGCCATGAACACCGGCCACGAGGGTTCGCTCACGACGCTGCACGCCAATACGCCGCGCGACGCAATGGCGCGCCTGGAAACCCTCGTCCTCATGGCGGGCATGGACCTCCCGCTGTCGGCGATCCGCGACCAGATCGCCTCGGCGATCGACATCATCGTGCAGCAGACGCGCTACGCCTGCGGCAGCCGCAAGATCAGCAGCATCACCGAGATCACCGGCATGGAGAACGGCCGCATGCAGCTGCAGGAGATTTTCAAGTTCGACCACAAGGGCTACGGAGAGGACGGCAAGGTGATGGGCCGCTTCGTGTCGACCGAGGGCATTCCGCACTTCTACGAGGAACTGCGCAGCCAGGGCGTCGAGCTCGACATGAAGATCTTCGGGGGGCCCGGCGCGCAGCGGGAGCCCCGGCGCGGCGAGGAGGAAGGTGAAGGCGTTGGCGCGAGGGCGGCCTGATGGATCCGCTCCTTCTTCTCACGGTGGGGGTGGCGGCCGCGGTCATGCTCATGGTGTGGGCCGGGTTCGACGTGGGATCGAACGCGCTCAAGCTCTACCGCCAGGTATTCACCGAGCGCGCCGATTTCAACCTGAGGAACCTGTTCCTCTTTCTTGACCCGACCCGTCTCTATATCCTGAATCTCGGGCTGATGCTCCTGGGCCTGGTGCTCGTGTGGGGCTTTACGGGAAGCGTCTTCCTGGGATTGATCATGGCGGGGGGCCTCGCGTTCCTGCCGTGGTGGCTGTTTCGATTCATGCGATTGCGCCGCCTCGACAAGATCGAGGAGCAGCTGCCCGACGCCCTGCTCGTGCTGGCGGGGGGGCTCAAGGCCGGCGTGAGCCTGACCGTGGGCGTGCAGCAGCTCGTGCGCGAGACTCCGGCGCCGATCTCCCAGGAGTTCGACCTGCTGCTGCGCGAGCAAAAGCTCGGAGTCTCGCTCGACGAGGCCTTCGAGAACCTGGCGCGACGCATCCCGACGCAATCGATCATCCTGGTGGTATCCGCCATGCGGATCGCCACCACCACCGGGGGCAATCTCTCGGAGACGCTCGAGCGCGCCTCGCAGACCGTGCGCAGCAAGCTCGCCATGGAAGGAAAGATCCGCGCCCTCACATCGCAGGGAAAGCTGCAGGCGATCATCGTCGGTGCGCTGCCTCTGCTGATGATGTTCGTCCTGGCGAAGATGGAGCCTGCAGCGATGAGCATGCTCTGGACGACCCGCATGGGAATCGCCACGCTCATCGTGATCGGCCTGCTGGAAGTCTTCGGGATCGTCATCATCCGCAAGATCGTCGCGATCGAGGTCTGACATGTTCTCCACCTCGAACCTCGTGGTCTACGGCGTCGCGCTCCTCGTGTTCGCCTCGGTCGGGATGATCGCCTGGCTCGTGGCGCGGGCCGTGGCCGAAGTGCCTCCGGACGACCGCACCTACATGGATCCGGCTCCGCTCGCATTTCGGCTGCTCTGGCTGCCGATCGTATGGCTCTCCTACTACCTGGGTCGCGTGCTCTCCGTCGCGTATCGCCAGGCCTGGGTCGTGAAGCTTCGCAAGGCCGGGCTGGACTATGCGCTTGCGCCCGAACAGTTCATCGCCGGGCGCCTCATCATTGCCACGCTCTGGGCTGCGCTCGCCGGCTGGCTCGCCGCCTCGTTCGGCCGGGGCTGGGGCTGGCCCATGGCGATCGCTTTCGCTTCGGGTTACCTCTACCTGGGCATCTGGCTCAAGGACCGGGTCGATGCGCGCAAGCGACTCCTCCTCAAGCAGCTGCCCTTTTACCTCGACATCGTGACGCTCTGCGTGGAGGCGGGACTCAACCTCACCGGAGCCTTCGAGCAGGCGATGCACAAGGGTCCGGTGGGGCCCCTGCGCGAGGAGTTTGCCCGCATCCTGCGCGACGTTCGCGCGGGCAAGGCGCGCACCGAGGCCCTGCGCACCTTCGCCGACCGGATGAACGAGCCCGCGATCACGAATCTCGTGAGCGCGCTCGTGCAGGCCGAATCCATGGGGATGAACCTGGGTCCGATCCTTCGCGCGCAGGCCGAGCAGCGCCGTACCGAGCGCTTCGTGCGCGCGGAGAAGCTCGCGATGGAGGCGCCGGTGAAGATGCTCTTTCCGCTCATCGCCTTCATCTTCCCCTGCACGTTCATCGTGATCGCATTTCCGATCGTCATGAAGTTCATGTCGATGGGAATCTAGGCCGGCATGGAATTCATGGTCCAGGTGCCGCAGGAAGAAAGCGCGCCGATGAATCCGGCGGGCTTGCACGTGCGCGTGGCTTCGAGCTTCGTCGCGCGTGCCCGGGGCCTGCTGTTTCGCGCGCCGCTGGGGTTCGATGAGGGTCTCCTTATCGCCCCCTGCAGCAGCGTTCACACCTTCGGCATGCGCCAGGGAATCGACGTCGTTTTCGTTGATCCGCTGGGGGGCGTGCTGCGCGTCGTCCCCTCGCTCGGACCCTGGCGCATGGCCTCGGAGGGCGGTTCCGCGGGAGTGCTCGAATTGGCCTCCGGTGCGGCCGCCTACTGGGGCATCGCATCCGGGGTGGTGCTGGAAGACCTGCAACAGGCGCTTGTGCCGCGATCCTGGTTCGCGCCGCTCTCGCGCCGCTCGCCGGAGGAGTCATGAAGGCCGGATTCCCTGTTCCCGCCCGGCGCCGCGTCGCGCGCGGGGCGACGCTCGCGGAGTTCATCGTCGTCGTTCCGACGATGCTCATGCTGATCCTCGCGGTGCTGCAGGCCGCCTTTGCCTTCTATGCCAAGGGGCAGCTCAACTACGCCGTGACCGAGGCCGCACGGGCCGGGATCATGAACAACGCCGATCCGAACAAGATGAAGGAGGCGATGGCCAAGGCGCTGACCGGCTACTACGGGGGCGGCACTTCGCTCCTGGGGGGAGGACTCGGCGGGGTGAACCTCACGACATCGCTCGGGAAGGCGGCCGTCGACGTCTACAACCCCCTCGTAACGCGGATCCAGATCCTGTCGCCGACGCAGGAGAGCTTTGCGGACTACAACAGCCCGGCCCTGCAGCAGCAACTCAACACGGGTGGCAAGCGGGTCATCCCGAACGACTTCATCGGCCAGGTGAAGTGCCCGAAGGACGTGCCGGGCTGCAACGCCGATCCGGCCACCAACCAGTCGGGACAGACCCTCGCGGATGCCAACATCCTTGCGATCAAGGTCACCTACGGCATTCCCAAGGCCAAGCAGATGCCCCTCATCGGGCGGTTTTACGCCTGGGCCATGGTGCACATGGCCCCGGGGGAGCCCGACGCCTTCACGACCGCACTCGTCGCCCAGGGACGCATTCCGATCAATGCGCGCGCGGTGATGCGCATGGAGAGCGCCGCCATTGAAAGCACCAGTGTCAGCAATCCCGGTCCCGGCGACAATGGCACGCCCGTGAGCGGACCCGGCGCGCCGGGCGGCATCCCCGGACCCAAGTGCCCGTGGTGGGATCCCTCGTGCGCGATCTGCAAGAACGGTGCCGGGGTGAGCCCCTGCACGCCGCCGCCTCCCCCTTGCGATCCCAAGACCGATCCCAACCAGTGCCGTCCGCCCGGCTGTCAGGCGGGCGACCCCTCGTGTGATCCCATTTGTACGACTTCCGAGGTCTGCTGTTGCAACCCGACCTGTACCCGCCCGAAGAGCGTTCCGTGGAACCACCGGCCGTCGCAGTGCTGCCCGGCGCCATGAGTACCGTGCGCAGTCCAGGGATGTTTCGCCTGGCGGCCTGCCTGGCCGCGTTGGTGATCGGGTTGGTTCATGGCAGCGCAGCCCTGGCATGCGGGCCGACGCCAGGCGGGCCGCCTTCGCCGTGCGCTGCAGCGGGCAACCCGATCGATCTCACGAACGGCAACAAGTTCCAGCGCGAAGTGGACTACGCGCCTGCGGCCGGGCAGTTGGGCGTCGAAGTCGTGCGCTTCTACAACAGATCGGATCACACGGGCAATGCGACCGGGTTTGGCTGGCGCTTGTCTTACGAGTCGCGCGTATTCGCGATCGGCGACACGCTCCAAATCTCCATGGCGGACGGCTCGCGGCTGACCTTCGATCGCGATCCGGCGAATCCCGCCTTGTGCGGTGGACACCGGCCCGAGGACGGCCGCCTCCGGATCGAACGGGGCCAGGGCGATCGGGAGCGGTTTCGGTGGGAGAAGCTCGACGGCGAGCGGGTCTCGTTCGACGAGGACGGGTACATCGCTCAGATCGAGAACAGCCGCGGCGATCGGGTAATCATTGCCAGAGGGCTGCAAGGAGAACTCCTTCGGGCCTCGGATTCCCGCGGACACATTCTGGAGTTTCGCTACGGCAACCCGCGTGCGAAAGAGTTTGCTGGGCTCGCATCCATTTTGACGCCGGCTGGCGTGGTGCAATACCGGCACGATGACGAGAAAGCGGCTCCCGGACGCGGCAACCTTACGAGCGTCGCCTTGCCCGATGGCAGTTCACGCATCTATCACTACGAGAAGGAATTGCAGGGCGGGGAGTCCCATCCACACGCACTGACCGGGATCAGCCTCGTCGATGCTTCGGGCCGGGCGGAGCGCGTCGAGACCTGGTCGTATGACACGCAGGGGAGGGCGGTCACCTTCGAGCGCGGCGCCTTTGGCAAGGGTGCGCACCGTATTGACCTCCGCTTCGAGCGCTCCGCGGCCGCCGGCGGAACCGATGAAGCCCATCTGGGACTTACCCTTCTCACGAACTCGAAAGGCGAGGTCACCCGGTACCGTCACGCGCTGGTGGGCGAGGAGCGGGTACTCGTAGAGGCGCAGGGGCCGGGTTGCGAGGAGTGTGAAGCGGCCAACCGGCGCTTCCAGTACGACGATCGTGCAAGGATGACCGGGATGGTCGACCTGGTCGAAGGCAGCACGCGGGTGCGAGGCTCCCGAAAACTGTTCCGGGATGCGTTGGGACGCGTGGTGCGGGAGGTGATCCAGGCGGAAGGAGGTTCTTCGGACCCAGGGAGAGCGCAGGCGGTTGAGATTCGAACCGAGTACGAGGCTGGGTCGGCGCGGCCGACTCGGATCGTGCGTCCCAGCGTCGTCCCGGGACGGGAATCCGAGATGCGCATCCGCTATCGCGCCGATGGCAGCGTCGACGAAGTTGAGGAGACGGGGTTCCGCTCCGTCGTGTCCGGTGGCCTGCCCCGGGTGGCTTCGATGGAGAGAAGGACCCGATTCCAGTACGACGGCGCCGGGCGCCTGGTCTCCGTCTCCGGAGCATTGGGGGGAGCCTCCGGTGAAACGCGGTATTTCTACGATGCCGCGGGCCAATTGAACGCCGTGGAGAGGGACGGTGTCCGTTCCGATTGGACTGGGTCGGACTCCGGCGGCAATGCCGGCGCCGGGACCGTGCGACGCCGGGTATCGGATGGCGCGCACATCCTGGAATTCACACGCATCGAGGCGGGACCTGGCGCGGCTCCGGTCATTGAAGTCGCCGGGTGGCTGGCGGGCGAGGGCGGAAAGCGGCTTGCGGATTCCGAGGTGCGGTTCCGGGCGCAGGCACCTGCGCTCGCCGCCGCGCCCTGGGCAGCGGCTGGTTTCGAGGGCCAGGCTCCGACCTTCGATGTCGCGAGCGGCAGGGTCCGGTGGAGTGGTCCGGCAGGGGCCACGAGAATCGATGCCTTTGCCGGTACTCCGGGCACCAGCGCCGAGAACGAGATCGTTCGATTCGAGGACGGCGGCGGCGCGAGCGTGGAGCGGGTGCTGGATGATTTCGGCCGCGTCGTTGCCTTGCGCTATCCAGGCCAGGCCTGGCAGATGGCCGAGTACGACTCGCTCGACCGGATCCGCGAAATCATCGCGGCCGACGGTACGCGCTCGGTCGTTACCTACAACGGCCGGGGCCAGCCGGTGCGGGTGGAGCGATTCAAGGCGGCGGGCCTTGCTGCCGCAAAGGCGGTGCAACGGGTCCAGTACGAATATGCCGGCGCATTCGTACTTCGAGAAAGCGTGACCGATGAGGCAGGAACTCGCACGACGTCCTTCGAGCGAGACGCACTCGGGCGCGCGATTCGCACGACCCTTCGCATCGAGGGCCTGACGGCGCAACCGATCGAGTGGGCCCTGCGCACCTCCTACGACGGGCAGGGGCGCGTTGCATCCAAGGAACTGGACGGGTTTCCGTCCGTCGAGTACGGATATGACGACAAGGGGCGAGTGCGTTCGATCGGACTGGCTTCGATGCTGGGGTCTCGGTCCCTGCTGTCCAACGTTGCATGGCTTGACTCCGGGTCCCTGAGCGTCGCGACCTCCATTGCGTTTGGGAACGGGCGGAATTCGCATGCGACCTTTGCGCGCACCGGTCAACTGTCGGAATACGACGACGGGGTCCGCAAGCTTCTGGATTCGACCGCAGGGGTCAGCCCGGAAGATGCCAGGCCCGTGCAAGTCGCGACGGCGCCAGGCCCACAGCGGGGCGCAGAATCGCAAATCGCCGGAAAGGGTCCGACTCCTGCCGATGCCATGCTCCTGGACGCGGGCTATGTCGGGCCACTTGAGCGACCCGGGGACGCGCACGACACGGCCGGACGGCCGACCCGCATCCTGAGCTTGCGCGGGCAACTTGGCCTGGCCTGGGGTCCAGACGATCGCTTGCAGTCCGTATCCCGCGATGGCGAAGTGCTTGCGCGATACGTGTACGACGCTCGGGGACGTCGGGTCGCGAAAGTTCTCCGCGGCGCTGGCGGGCAGCCCGACCGGATCGTCGCCTTCTTCAGCGATGGTGCGCAAAACCTCGGGGAAGCGCAGTTTGACCCGGCGGGCACCAGGATCGACCGGACCCAGCTTGTCTATCTCGGGCTGCGGCCGGTCGCGCGCCTGTGGGCACAGGAACCGACGGAAACTCTGGAACGGGTGCGCCAGAAGGTCCGCGGCCCCGAGATACGTTTCGTCCACACGGACCACCGCGGTGCGGTCACCGCGCTATCGGGCGAAGATGGCCAGGTACTCTGGCAGGCGGACGTGGGGCCTTGGGGCCTGCCGCGGGTCAAGATCGATCTCGAACTGCGCGACCAGCCGCTGCGGATGATCGGGCAGTATGCGGACGTCGAGAGCGGGCTTGTCTATCACGGCGCGCGCTACTACGACCCGCTTACCGGCATGTTTCTCACACCGGATCCCGCTGGCGTCGAACCCGCCCTGCGCGGCGGGTCCGGCAGCCTGAACAGCTACCGGTATGCCGAGGGCCAGCCCTGGATTTTCGTGGATCCAGACGGTGCCGCGACCATTCAATATTTCGCGATCGACAATGGGACACTGGCCAGCGCGAACTACATGCCCGATTCCGGCCACTGGGCCTTCGCCATAACCGGACTGGCTTCTTCTCCCCTGGACGTATTCCTCTACGACGCGGGCGGGACGTTCTTTCCCTCGTACCAGAAGCCCTATCAGCTCTATACGAACAACACGTCCAACCCGCTGGCACCCTTCGTCCTGCACTACCAGTCGCCCGGCTTCTATTCGCCGGCCTCATTCACGATCACGATTTCCGACAAGGACGCGCAGGCCATCATCGACAACCTGCTCCATCCTGCCGCCAAGGGCACCTGCGCAACCCCGATGCCCGCATTTCCTTCCATCGATTTGGGACTCCAGGGAAAGCTGAATCCGATGGCTTCGAACGCCCAGCCGACCCGCATCGTCAATTGCCCCTCGGGATCGAGCGACCAGACCATCCTTCTGCAGCGGCTGCTGACGACAGTCGAAGTGCACGAGACCTTGGACAAGAACTGCGCGACCTCCGCCTTTCTCTACTGCCCCTCGAATTCCTGGACTCCGGCGCTGAATCCGGCAGCAGGCAATTCGGTGATGAAGCCTTCCTTTGGCTGGGGGCAGACGACCTTTGGCACCCTCCTGGATATTCTCAATCGGAAATACTCGTCCTACCCGGGCCTCGCCGCGCTGGGGATCACATCCGCCGACGTCACCACCGCGAACAACGCCGCGAATGCCGTGCCGGGCCTGATGTCCTCGATCGGCAGTCAGCTGGCGACATTGATGGCGGCTACACCGCAGCCAGCCATCACCACGGTGGCCAATACCCTGTGGGGAACGATGAAGGCGAACAACACGGGTGGAACATATCTCTCCCAGGGCAACTTCGTCCGGATCGTCTACTGGGAGCAGCTGATCACGGATATCAATCTCGCGGTGGGACTCTACAAGTCGTTTTGTCCGGTTCCCATAAACCCGGCAACTGGAAAGCCGGTTTCCTCGGACCGGATCGTTGCGTCATGCTTCAAGTCGCTCATGCTTTCGGCCAAGCCCCCCACGCCTCCGGCTGGAGTTGCTCCCCTGACTGCGGCCCAGGAGGCGCAGCGCCTTGCGCTATCGAAGGAGATGCAGTCGCTGACCGCGCTTTTGGGCACGTCCCTCTCCAGCAACGATCTCAACCCCTACATTCGATTGGCAGGATATTCGGGGGACATCACCGCAGCGTTCCAGGCTGCGGCTGCACTGAGCGTGCCGGGTGGATTCGGTGCGGGCGTCATGCAGCTGTTCAGCTGCAGCCAGGGCGTCAATTGCACGGCTGCAGCCCCTGGCAAAGCGCCGCCGGGGAACAAGGCCCTCTACGACCAGATCACGCTCGACATCCTGAAGTCGAAGATGAACATCGCCATCAATACCTTCAAGGCCCCGTCCAGTCCGACGACGGTTGCCCAGGAGGTCCTCCTGGCCAGCTGGACCCTTGCTGCGTACAACGGCTACAAGGCTCCCAAGAAAGGGCCGCCTCCGGCAACGCCAACGGACCCGACCGCGGTGACCTATCTCAATTCCACTTTGCCGATTTTCAACAATACCTATTGCCTCGCCGGCACGGGCAACCCCGGCTACCTGAAGATGACGCCCCTGGTGGTCAAGCCATGAGAGTCGATCGATGAAGCCGCAGGCCGCGTTGCGAATTTGCGGTTTTCTTGCCCTTGCGGTCCCGGTGATCTGCGGTGGGCGCGACGCAGCAGGACCGCAGAGCTCCGCGGTGGCGCCGGGTGGAAAAGTGGATCCAGGATTTTCCCTTCAGGACCTCAGCTACAGCGGTCCGGCATGCAAGGGTGCGAAATCGCCGAAGGAATTCGACGACTACCTCAGCGGTTCCAACGCCTGGAAACCCAGGACGTCCGAGGGGCCCTATCGGGGAGGTTCGCTTCGCCGGGCCAGGGACGCAGCGACCGGAGACAGCCTCGAGGATCTTCTTCCCGAAGGAAGTCCCGGGCCCGGGACGGCACTTCCGTCGCTCTCGATGACGGTTTATGCCAGCGACCAGGACGAAAAGCCGAGTCTGGATACTCCGATCCCAGTCCTCTGGGTCGACCTCGATGGCGACGGCATCTGCGACGCCGTGGCCACCAGCTATTCCGGGACTGGCGCATTTGGCCATACCTGGATCTACATCTTCCTCCAGACCCCGGGGGGATTTCGCCTCGTCGATTTCACGCCGGCGGATTCCGAGACCAAGGGCGTCGGATACCAGCCGGCGGCGTTGGTGCCGGTATGGATCAAGGGGGACCGCCGGCCCTTTCTCGTGCTGCGACAGGACATCAATCTTGTGGCATCGGGCTGGGTTGCGTCCCTGCCGCGACCTCCGGCGAATCTGCGGGGAGCTGGTGACGAATACGGGCTCCGAAGCGCGATCCGCTGGGAGCCGGAGTCACAGTCCTGGAGGGTCTACTCGAGCGGCATGCTCCAACTCCAGCCGGTGGGGCAATTGCTTGCCCGGTTCCTTTCGGAGAATCCTCCCCCCGATTCCGGGAAGAAATACTGCTCCGGATTCGATTTTCTCTGCATCGAACCGCACTGACTGCGGAAGTACGTCTTATGGCTGGCTGGCGCGGCCCCAACGCAGTCATCGCAGGTGAATGGGCGACGGTTCGCGGGCTCGGGCGTTGGGGCCTGCGGCGAATCGCGAATGCAATCTCATCCCGGCAAAGAATGAAGCGAATGGAGTCCAACATGGAACTAGCCTCGACGAGCAAGGCGGCGTTGCGCCTTGTCGCTGCCCTGGCGCTTCTTACCTCCGCTGGGTTGCCGATCGGATCGGCGCGGGCCTGCGCGGGAAATCCCTCCGGTCCTCCTGCGGTTCCCCCTCCGGTGGAAACGTGCGCGGTCTGGCACAAGCCGCCCGCGAGCCCCGGAACTCCGGCCCCGGCGCCTGGTGCGGGCAATCCGATCAACCTCATTACGGGAAACAAATACCAGGAGGAAGTGGATCTTCCGGCCATGCCGGGCGACCTCGGGATCGAACTCGTGCGCCACTACAACAGCGCGCAACGTGGCGAGCTGGGTTTGGCGGGGGCCGGCTGGAAGTTTTCGTACGAGACAAGGCTTCACATCTTCACCGATTCCCTGCAAATCGTCACCGCCGATGGAGCCCGTTTCCTCTTCGACCGGGACCCGAAGAATCCCGGTCTGTGCACGAGTGCGGATCCCGCGGCCGGCCGGCTGGAGGTCATCAAGCGCAGCTCCGGTGCGGAGGAGTACCTCTGGACTTGGGGGGGGGCGGCTTCGCAGGACGGGCGCCGCCTGCGGTTTGATGCCAACGGTCTGCTGGAGTCCATCGAGTCGGGCGAAGGCCGGCTCGTCACGCTGTTCTATGGACCCGGTGGGGAATTGTCCCGGGTCACAGATCCGTTTGGCCGTTCGCTCCAGTTCCATTACGCCTCGCCCCGGATCCCGGGTTTCAAGGGCGTCGTTTCCGTCGACACACCCGTCGGGCGGTTCGACTATTTCCACGACGACGAAGGCAAGAGTCCCGGCCTCTCCAACCTCGTGCGGGTTGCATATCCCCAGATTCCGGGCAAGCCGGTCGTAGAGCGCGTCTATCACTACGGTTGGGAGGCAGCGGAACGCAAATGGGGCCAGGGGCTCGGACATGCCCTGACGGGGATCACGGTTCGCGCGATCGGCAGCGATGGGAAGGTCGCGTCGGCGAGTCGAATTTCCACCTACGGGTACGACCAGCAGGGTCGCGCAGTGATGACGGTGCGCGGCCGGCCCCGGGAGCTCGACGCCAAGGGAGTCATCGTTGCCGGAACCGGCACGGACCAGGAGGAGGTTTCCTATGACGCCCCGCCCGAAAAGGGCGAAGGATCCGAGGCCGGGGCGCTCCAGCCCGTGTTTCGCACGGTTCTCACCAACGCACTGGGGAAGCGGACCGTCTATCGCTCCATCATTGTCGCGAGCGAATGGCGCCTGCTCGAATCGCGCGGCCCGGGGTGCACGACCTGCCCGGAGACCAATGTCCGCTTTCGCTATGACGCCCGTGGGCGCATGGTCGCTCGCATCGCGCTCGACGCCGAGGGCCGTCCGGTGCAGGAACGGACCATGGATCTCGACGGGCTGGGACGCGTCGTTCGCGCTTGGCGACGCGAATTCCAGGCCGGCATGCCGGTCGGCACCCCGATCCTTGTCGCGAGCTATGCCTACCAGGGGGCAGGCACGCTGCCGGTCGAGGTATCCCGGCCCAGCGTGGTTCCCGGTCGCGAACACACCGTCCACATCGACTACGACGAACGTGGCCGTCCCGTACGCGTGCGGGAACGGGGATTCAGTCCCGTCGACGAGCAAGGAGGCGACGCGACTGCCCGCCTTGAGCGAACCAGCACGTTTCGCTACGACGCGTCCGGGCGGCTGGAGCAGGTGGAGGGGAGCCTTGCCGGCAGCGCGGAGCGCGTTCGTCTCCTGTACGACGCGATGGGGCGCGTCGCCCGCGTCGAGCAGCCCCTGGCCCAGGTCGTCCAGTACGACTACGACGCGCTGAGCCGCATCGTCCGGGTGACGATGCCGGGGGGAATCCAGGCGGAGCTCGGTTATGACGCCCTGGGCCGCGCCGAGCGGATGGCGGCGGGTGGAGCGGAACTCCACGTCGGTTACGACGACCTGGGCCAGGCGACGGAGATGCGGAGCAAGTCCGGAGATCGATTCGGATTCACCTACGACGCCGCAGGTCGCGTAACCGGGATCTCCGACGGCTCGGGCTCGCGGATCAATCTGGATCGTGATGCCGAAGGGCGGCTGGTCGGAAAGCAGTTGCTGGATGCCGACGGTGCGGTCTCGCGGGCGGAGGTTGTGGAAGAAAAGTCCGCTCCGGGCGACGGAGTCACCCTGGGTGGGGCTCGTGAGGAAAGCAGGCTGGATGCCAACGGCGGTGTATGGAAGCTGGCGTTCGACGCCCAGGGACTTCCCCGGTCCTTTTCGGATCCACACCACGCAGTGACGCGGCTCGCGCGCGATGCCTGGGATCGCGTGACGCGGGTCACGGACGGTCGCAACGTCGCGACGGGATATGACTATGACGACTTCGGACGCCTGGTGCGCATATCGAGCCCCGATGCGGGAATCAACCGCTACGTCTTCGACGACCATGACCGGCTGCTTCTGCGCCGTACGGCGCGGGGCGACGCGTTGCGCTACCACTACGACCAGGCGGGCCGGCTGACGGAACTCGCGACCCCGGAAGGGAGCACGCAGGTTGTCTACAACGCCATCGGCAAGCCTGCAGAACTGCATTTTCCGGGCGGGCAGGAGCGGTTCGCGTTCGATACCCTGGGTCGGCTCGTCGAGCATGTGCTTTCGATCGACGGTCGAAACGAGACGACCTCTTATACCTACAACGACCTGGGGCAGCTGGCCTCGATGAGCCTGCCCGATGGCAACGAGCTGTTGTATCGGTACCGGGGCTCGGTGCATCCCCGGGCCGGCTCGGTGATGGCCATCCTGCGCAAGGGAAGGCTGCTCGATGAAACCATCATCGAAGGTCTGAACGAGGCGGGCGAGCGCCACGCGGACCGGGACTGGCGGTTCGGGAATGGCCTGCGGTCTCACCAGCACGTCGACGCGAGGGGCAGGCTCGTATCCGAGGGCACTCCGGATGTCTGGGGATCCGACCAGTCCGAGATCGTCACGCGGCTCGATGCCTCGGGTCGACTCGCGGCCTACCAGCCCTTGCGGGAAACCGAAGGCTTTGCGGAAGGCTTCTCGTACGACGATTCCGGGAACCTGGCGCATCGCGCGGTCTATCGCTATGGCGCGGCGGGTCCGTTGCTGCCGGGCTCGTACACGGACGACGCCCAATACGAGAAGGGCAGCAATCGCCTCCTTCGGGTCCAGCGTCTGCGCGAAGTGGAGTCGGCGCCGGAAACCATCGAGTACACCTACGATGCCGCGGGCCAGCCGACGCGCATCGGCCGGCGCGAGCTGCAGTGGGACAGTCTCGGCCGCCTGGTCGAGGTCCGCGAAGCGGGGGCAGATGGCCACCCGCGGGTCGTGGCCCGCTATGCCTACAACGCCTTCGGCCAGCGGATCCGCAAGCTGGTGTTTGATCCGTCGAATCCGTCGAAGGAGCCGCGGGCCACCTATTTCGTCCACGAAGGCGGACGGCTGATCGCCGAGTCCGGTGCAAGTGGCTGGTCGACGTACGCCTGGATCGACGATCGGGTCGTGGGCATGCTGCGGGGCCGCTCGACTTTCTTCGTCCATTCCGATGCCCGTGGGGCGCCGCAGGCGGTTACGGACGAAGGCCGCCGCGTCGTGTGGCGTTCTCAGACCCAGGCATTCGAGGGCGCGCAGGTCCAGGTCTCCGGAGCAGATCCCTTCACGCTGAATCTGCGCGCGAGCAACCAGTACTTCGACGAGGAGTCGGGCTGGCACTACAACATGGCCCGCTACTTCGACCCGGAAACCGGGCGCTACCTCTCTCCCGACCCCCTGGGACAGGCGGGTGGGGCCAATGTGTACCAGTTCGCCCGGTCCAATCCGCTGGATTTCACCGATCCGCTGGGACTCGCCACGGTCCCGACGAGTCCGTACCAGATCAACCTTGTCGGCCTGCCCGCCAACGCCAACGTTGCGACGATGTCCTTCGGCGACAAGTTGAGCGTCGTATTCCAGTCGGCGCTGCCGCTCTTTCCCGCCAAGCTGCAGTCCGAAATCCAGAAGCTGATCAGCAACCTGCCGACGATCGTGCTCGTCATGGCAACGTTCGTGGCTGCGCAGGGGATCCCTTTCGTGGGAGCCGGACTCGACTTTCTCGTGGCGGGAGTCGCCTGGGTCCAGTTCGGGGCTTCGGCGATCGACCTGGTGAAGGACGTATACCTGCTCATCAAGGACATCAACAACGCGACCTGTCCGGCAAACCTGCAACAGGCGACGTGGGACTTCTACAACAGCATCAATGACCTTGTGAATTCGGTCCTTGCCGGGCTTGGGGCCGGCGCGGCGCAGGATGCCGCCGCCAGTCGCGTGTCGGACATCCTGGATTCGCTTTTCTTCGATGCCCGCAATTCCGAAAAGGCGGTCGCGACGCTTCCCGCGAGTCCGACGAAGCTCACGGCCGCCGAGACGGACGCGGCGGTGATCGATGCCGCGGCCGTCGACGAACTCGAAGCGACGGACGCTGCCAACGCCGCGGCCACGCCTGTCGTGGCGGGACGGCCCACGTGGCGCCAGTCCGAGCTCGACGTCGGAAAATTCCTCGGGATGGGATGGCAGGAGCAGTTGCAGTTCCTGGGGAAGAAGCTGCTTCCCAAGGGACCTCCGTGGGTGAAGGGGAGCGTGCGTCCCGACTGGTGCAACCTCTCGTTGAAGATCTGCGTCGAGGTCAAGAACTACAGCCTCAGCAATATCGCCAATCTCATCAAGGTGACGTCTGCGCAGCTGATCGTCCGCGCCCAGGAACTGCCAGCCGGATTCGTCCAGAAGCTCATCGTCGACCTCCGCGGGCAGGGTTCGACCGCTGCCCAGCGGCAGCAGATCATCAATGGCATCATTGCGAACAGCAACGGGGCGATCACGCGCTCCAATATCACGATCTGGTTCTAGGAGGAAGCGCGTTGGGGGCGAGGACGGTCGGATTTTTCGGCGGGGGCAGCATGGTGGGCCTCGGGCCGGCTTCAGACATGCAGCTTTTCTTCGACTGCATCGATGCTCATGCGGTAGCGCGGCGCCCGCGCGCCGACTGGGCACTGGTGACGGACCGCCTCTATCGAAGGTATGTCCGGCTGGAGGACGTGGGTGTCACGCGGGAATTGCTGGGCATCATCCAGGAGGAATTCTCCCGTACCCCGGTGGCGGAAGTCGACTGGAACGGCAGGGCCCGGGCCGGCAAGCCATCGGCCCTGAACCCCAAGATGCAGAACCTTGGGCAGGTCTTCGCCCGGTACATCGCGTCGTTCCACGAGATCGCGGAAGAGTCCGTCCTCGCCTGGGAAAGTGCGAAGTCCGAACCTGGCTACAGCTTCCAGGCTCCGCGCGTCTGCCTGGCGGACCTGGCCGCGACCATCGAGGAACAGGACCGACCGCTTGCCGAGTACGACTCGCTGGAGGGTCCTCCCCTCTGGCAACGCTAGGGAAGATTCGAAGCGGTGTCGTACGACCTTTTGGTCCAGCTGGCGCGTGGGAGCCTTCCCGCGGTGATCGCATGGCGTGATGCGATACGGTCCCAGGGATTTGCGGTCGATATGGACGCGGATTTTGATCCGATGGTGGATTCCGGCTTCGTGCCCTGCCTCGTAGGTGGAAGGCCCAGCGGATTCGAATACCTGCTCATCGAGGTCGACGAACGCGAACGCAGGGAATCCCGCCTTGCGCCGGGCCATGACGCCTTCATCCAGTTCTCCGTTGGAGAAGACCGGGATGAGTTGCGCGCCGCGCTGGCGGCCGCTGCAACGCTGGCTGCGATCGCCCCGGGCGTCCTGGTGGACCCGCAGCGGGACGAGCAATGCGCCGGGGGCAAGGCGCTCGACTGGGCTCGAGCGAACTATCCCTAGGCGTCCGTTCTTCGCCTGGGCTACCGCAATTCCGCGGGACCGCAGGATGGTCAGGGTGGGTGCCATGGGACTACTCGATCTGTTGGGAGGCAAGCCGACTCCGGAGAAATTCGGTGACGAGATGCTGCGCCGATTCCGGGCCACGCCGGGCATCACCTCGGCCGCGATCGATCTCGCGGCCTTTCGCATCGACTACACGGACGCTGCAGGCTCCAAAGGGTTCCTGCAGCTCGCCAATGCCTTTGCCGAGTACCAGGCGGTCGCCAGGGGCCAGCGCGAGGCGGTCATCGCCAAGTATCTCTCGACGCTCTCGGTCGTTTCCGAGAGCAAGCTCACCTTCGAGGCCGCCCGCCCGAGGCTCCTTCCCATCCTGCGCCACAAGTCCTACTTCGGGCTTTCCGAGCTCTCGATGGCGCTCTCCCTGGGTCCGCCGAAAGAAGGGGCGGCTGCGCCCCGGGTGCCGAGGAAGGATTTCGTCGGGGACATCGCAGTCGGCGTGGCGATCGACTCGCCGCAGACGATGGCGGTCCTGTCCAGTGCGCACCTGCAGGACTGGGGCATGGAGTTGGGCGCCTGTCTCGAGGCGGCGATGGAAAACCTGCGCGACCTCGGGGCGGGGAAATTCCGCAAGCTGTCTGCCGGCCTCTTCGTCTCGGGCTGGGGCGACTCCTATGACGCCTCTCGCGTGCTCCTCACGGACATGTTTTCCCGCCTCGAAGTGCGAGGGGATCCCGTCATCGCATTGCCCTCCACGAACCAGGTGCTCGTGGCGGGGAGCCACGATGAGAAGGCGCTCGAGCGCCTCGCGGTCGCGGCGCTGGAAGGCCTCAACGCCGCGCCGCGCCAGCTCTCGGCGATGCTGCTACGGCTCGAGGCAGGACGCTGGACGCCCTTTGTCCTCGCCACGCCGGCCGGAAATCGGCTCGAAGGCGCCCGGCACGCCCTTCTGCTGCGCGATGCCAATGACCAGAAGCGAATCCTCGAAGAGCACTACAAGAAGACCGGGCAGGACATCTTCGTCGCGCAGTACACGGTGTACCAGTCCAAGGACACGGGGGAGACGATGAGCGGGTCCGTGCTGACGATCGGCGCGGTCTCGACGATCCCCGTTGCCGACCGGATGTTCGTCGTCCATCCGCAGACCAAGGAAGTTCTTGATGTCGCCTGGGAGGATGGGGCGCGGATCCTCGGTCCCAAGCTGCGTGCGGAGGCGATGTTCCCGCCGCGGGTGTTCGTCGAGGGGCAACCAGATGAGGCGGAGGTCGCGGCACTGCGAGCCGTGGCGAGGAAGGTGCCGGGGCAGGGGTAGGTTCTATTTTGCAGGGGTGAGGGTCCCGGCCTTCCTTGCCTCGATCCACGCCCCGATGTGCTCTTCGAGCACGGCGAGCGGCACCGATCCCGTTGCCAGCACCGCGTCGTTGAAATCGCGCAGGTCGAACCCCTCGCCCAGCTCCCGCCTCGCCCGCTCGCGCAGGGCCGAGATCCGCAGCTGCCCGATCTTGTAACCCAGGGCCTGGCCAGGGTCGCCGATGTAGCGATCGATCTCGTTGACGATGTCCTGCTCGGTCTTGGGCGCGTTGTCGCGAAAGTAGGCGATGGCCTTCTCGCGCGACCAGCCCCGGGTGTGCATCCCCGTGTCGACGACCAGTCGGATGGCGCGCCACATCTCGTAGGCGAGCTGGCCGACGCGGTCGTAGGGGTCCTCGTAGAGCCCCATGTCGTAGCCGAGCTGCTCGGCGTAGAGGCCCCAGCCTTCGCTGTAGGCGATGAAATAGGCGGTGCGGCGGAACTCGGGCGCGGCGGGCAGCTCGAGCGAGCGCGCGAACTGGAAGTGGTGCCCCGGCACGGCTTCATGCAGGGAGAGCGGCATCATCTCCCAGGTCGGGCGCATCTCGGGCCGGTAAAGGTTCACGTAGTAGTAGCCCGCGCGCGTGCCATCCACCGCGCCCGGCTGGTAGTAGGCGGCCGTGGAGTCCGGCGCGGCGTTGTCGGGGATGGGCCGCACGCCGTAGGGCTGGCGGGGGATGGTGCGAAACACCTTCACGAGCTCCGGGTCGATGCGCTTGGCGGTGGCGCGATAGCGTTCGAGAAGGGCCTCGGGGGTCTTGCAGTAAAAGCGCGGGTTCGACCGCAGGTCGGCGAAGAACTGCGCCAGCGTGCCCTGGAAGCCGGTGTCGGCGCGGGCCTTCTCGAGCGCCGCATGCAGGCGCGCGACCTCGCGCAGGCCGAGCTCGTGGATCTCGTCGGC
>Ga0209698_10002780_pt1 | contig 19651 bp, 17 predicted proteins | sample LitLauG_LLR_2012_FD_187203 | JGI IMG/M metagenome (GOLD analysis project Ga0209698, IMG submission 187203) | Freshwater sediment microbial communities from Pennsylvania, USA - Little Laurel Run_MetaG_LLR_2012 (SPAdes) (version 2) | ecosystem: Environmental > Aquatic > Freshwater > Creek >...
CCCTTCACGTGCTTGATCTTCTCGTCCAGCGACATGGTGTCGGTGATGCCGAGGCGCTTGACCGCGTCGTTGGAGAGCACCAGGGCGATCGGATAGGCGTCGAACGCTGTTGCAATGCCGACAAGCTGACCGCCGCGGCCGACCGCGTGCATGGTATGGGCGAAGCCGACCTGGGTGATCTCTGCGCTGCCGCCCATCACCGCGGCGGCCTGACGGGTGCCGGAGGAGACGTCGACCGACTCGGGTTCCAGGCCTTCCTGCTTGTAGAACCCGGCGCCCATGGCGATGTACTGGATCAGAAACGACATGCCCTTGCCGGCGAAGGCGATCGTGAACGTCTGTAGTTCCTCGGCTGCGGCGGGGCGCGCGGCAGCAAACGCCAGCGCAATGGCGGCCAAAGGGTGAACATGCTGCCACAGCCTGGGCGTCCAGGACATAACGTACATCCACGTAGCACCCCAAAAGAAACCCACTAGCTGGCCTTGGCGGTTTGCTCTATCCTCGCGGTCCTGCTGCGCCCTAATCACCTCGCTTACAGCCCCATATCGACAGGTGCACATCACCCCCTGGGTGCTCGCGCATCAACCGTAGCTGCTCGCGAGCTACTGCCAACTGCTCTCGTTGTATCCTGGTTTGCTCCGCGCTTTCTTCTGCCTGACGCATCGTAAGCAACATCGCGTTGTACGCTCCGTAAGCAATGCGCACGGCAACAACGAGAGCTTGTAAACTCGGACCAATAAGTTGTCTTTCGGCAGGTGTGCCTGGAACGTGCCAGCGGACCGTCCAATGAAAGAATGGATAAGAGCCAGAACCAATATCATACAGAAACTCATAAATTATAAAGGCAAGTAGAGCAAGAAAATTTGCACTCCACTCTCGCTTGCGAATCCAATTATTGAAGTCTTTCGCATCTAAGAAACGCATTTCTTCAAACCAACTCATAGTAAGCGCGTCCGTCCTTCGTGCTGCTTCATGGTGAATCCGGCTGCTCAGGCGGACATACAACGTCTGCCACCGTGCTCCATCGGTTGAGCAGATGGTCATGGATGCGTGTGTAGGTTCCGTGGTTATAGTATGAATACCGACCAAATAGTTGCCACAACACGATACAGAGGACCGCCGTCGCCACCGTAACTGTGCGTGGACAGGAGTGATAGAACACCATCGCTTGCTTGAATCGCAATGCTATTGGCTGCCCGATTTCGTCTAAGTGTCCGGTCCACATGTAGTATGGCAGCACGAAAATCACGAACCATGCTACGAAACACGACGCGATGAGCAGCGGAGCAACGCCTACCAACCACCACAGGCTTGGTTCACAACCGACCTGTGGCTTGTTACCGAACACAACGTATCCCAGAGCGCATACACACCACGCACCCAGGATAAAAGTCAGGGCTTTCCGCTGCGACCTTAAATCGCTCTCCGTATAGTATGTTCCGTAGTCGTCGCCCATCCCATATCTATACTATTGACCGCGCAGCCCACCCTGGAGCATCACCGCCATGAATTGCATCACCCTCACCGTCCCCATTAGCTCGACCCCTGCCTCAAGCATCTACGTCATGACCTATACCGCCCTCGTCACTGGTGGATACCTGGGCACTCCTGCATGGTCTTTGGCCGGATACGCACCATTCAACACGCTCGTCAGTGCCGTGTTCCCGCTTTATATCATCCCATCGCCGTCATACAATACTTACGGCTACTGCTATGGGGACGCGAATTTGAATCCCACGAGCAGCATCGTGCAGATAGCACCGAGTTAGGCCATGAAAATTTGCTGTTCGTTGGCTACTACCCCGAATGTTACGTAATGCCATCACTGTACTACCATATAGATATATGGAAAAGTTGGAAAATCAATTTTACGCCATGCTGCTAAACCATAGCTCTGATGAATGCTTACTGTGGCCGTATAGCACGAACAAATGGGGCTATGGCAAGCTCATGATTAATCGCAAAATAATATCCACGCACCGTTTGGCTTTGGCGCATTCACTCGGCAGGCCCATTGCAGATGGTCTAATTGCGATGCACTCCTGCGATGTGCGCCATTGTTTCAACCCGCGCCATTTGAGTGAAGGTACATACTCTCAAAACATGCGCGCTTGCATTAGTCGCGGGCGCAGGCCCAATTGCCAAGGTGAACGCTCCAAAAGAAACAAGTTGACTGAGGCACAGGTTCACGAAATAAAACGACGCGCTTTGTGTGGTGAGGCTCAAGCTGCGTTAGCTCGGGAGTTTGCAATTAACCAAAGTATAGTATCACGGATAAAAAGCGGTGAGCGTTGGGGTCATATACGGGTGGCGTGTCACGCCAATACGTAACCCGAACCAAAAACCCATCACCGCTGGCATCGTGTATCAGCACGGCGGTCCCAAAATAGCAGAGTGGCATCGACGTCGCGATGTGACGCGTAGGCTGCTCGTCGGTGCCTATGGTGTCGGCAAATCGTACATTGTTATTTTCGAGCTTTTGCATTTGCTGCTGCACTCCAAAACGTACTCAGGCAAACTCGCCCTCGTAGTAGGCCGTGACCACGCGCAAAACCTCAACGTGTTGCTGCCCATCATCAAAAAGATGCTGCGCGGGGACCCCAAAGCCAAAATCGCTCCCTATCCACGCAACGCCTACGAAATACGGACCTCGGCACCCATCACTATCGAGTTTGCCAATGGTGCCAAAATCATCATGCTCAGTCAAAACTCAGATGCGATTGATGGTTATAACCCTGCTATTGTGTTGCTCGATGAAGCGAACAAAGCACCCGAATCCGTGTACCTGTCCCTGGAAAATCGTATAGGCCGGGACGGAGAGGCCCGTGGTATGTTCATCATCGCTGCTAACCCGTCGCATCGTGGTCATTGGCTGTGGGAGCGTTTTTTCAAGCATCAGTACGAAACGGGCCAGTGGCCAGAGGATTCGTATGGTGTGACGCTGGCCCTCAGCGATTCCAGTCACGTGCCTGCGCATCGCATCCGTTCAATGGAGCAAACGTATGGGCACTCACCAGTGCTCTATGCTCGCGCCGTCCTGGGGCAGTTCATGGACCTCTCAGGCCAGGTGTATTCGAGTTTCGACCCTGATTTGCACGTACTCACCCCATCCACCCAGCCGACGTTCGATGATGCCAGCCAGTGGCGTTGGTATGCTGGCCTCGATTTTGGCTGGCATGACCCTACCGCGTTCGTGCTGCTGGCACTCAACACTCAAACCGATGTGTGGTATGTGGTGCGTGAGTACAAACATGGTGGTGAGTTAATCAAAGAGCATGCCCGTCGCATCAACGCCATCATACGCGAGCAGTCATTGTCATCACGCCCTATCATTTTCTCAGAGCATGAAGCTCAGACACGCAAAGAGTACGGGGCAGTCGGTATTCAAACGACGCTTAGCAACAAAGATATCCTGCCAGGCATCAATGCGGTGAACACCCTGTTTGCGGAGCAACGGCTGTTCATCTTTGAAAACTGCGTGGAGCTAAAACGCGAAATTGAGGGCTACCAATGGTCCAGCACAAAAGATGCACCAGCCCGTGACCAAGAGGACCATTTGCTCGACGCGCTACGCTATGGCATCTATTCCAATACCCAGGCCAATGTCCGCAGGCTGTATTTGCCTGGTGAAATGGCCAGCGAAAATCCACGGGAGCTTAAATTCCTCATTGGATACTCGCCACTCGGTGTGCCCGAATACAGAACAGTGCCCATTACGGAACGTCCCGTGATTGCGTAATGTATTTGGCGTATTACATGGGGGTCCAACGATGCCACGCAAAGCAAAACCGACAGTAGCCCTGAGCAAAGCTCACGCGCCTATTACGATTGAGCCTATTTCGCTCATTGGTTCGTATGACCAGGCTCAGCAGCAGTATAACCTCCGTCGCACGGGCCTCGAAACACTTTATCAATCATATCGTCGCAATGCATGGGTAGCTCGTGCTATCAATGCTATAGCCGCGTCTGTGGTAGCCAATGGTTGGAAGCCTCAACCCCTAGACGTTACTGCACAGCCTAACGCCAAAGCGGAACGATACCTCACGCAGTTCCTCGCCCAGCCAAATGACCGGGACTCGTTCGAGGACGTTATCCAGTTAATCGTCATTGATTTGCTCATCGGCGGGGATTCATATTTTGAGGTGTCGCGCATCAACTCCAAGTCCACCGCCAAACGCGTCCATCGTAGCCTCAACACTCTCGCCAAAGACTCTGAATACGCTCTGGTCATTCAGGACGCCATCGACGCATCATTAGAGGAGCTTGACGGTCTGCCTGTCGCCCTATGGCACATTGATGCGCGTACCATGACCAAACAGACCGACGCTCACGGCCGCATCACGGGCTACACGCAAATACTGCCAGAGGGCACCAAAGTACAATTTACGCCTAGCCAGATTATGAATTTCAGCCTGCGTGGCGTAGAGGACGATGTTTATGGCAGCAGTCCGCTCGTACCGCTCGCGCAGGACCTCATCATTGACCTCTATCGTCAGACGTACATCAAAGCTCAGTTGGAAAACTCCACCAAGCTCGGTCAAATAGTGACCATGAAAGACGCGCCACCCGAGGAAATTGCACGTTTCCAAGAATGGCTCAACCTCCGTGCGCGTGGTCCTGCGCAAGCTGGTCAAAACGTCGTCACCAATGCCGACGCTTCATTTAGTCAGCCCTCCGTGACCCCATACGATGCATCGCTCGACCTGAGCGATTCACTCAAAGAAAAAATCCTCGTATGCCTTGGTGTTCCAGTGAGCAAAATGGGGACCATGGACAAAGGCACCCTGGGCGATTCAAACCAGGATGGTGCCAACAAAACGTACATCGAGGTCACCGTTAAACCGCTAGCTCGCCTCATCGAGCGTCAATTCAACCTGCACCTCATTCCTGATTTTCAGGTCGTGGGTATCAGCGGGTATGGCATCAGCATACTCACTGAAGATGTGGATATCATTGCGCTACGTGCGGATATGGTGACGCAACTCGTCAACGCGGGGATACTGACGCGCAATGAAGCTCGCGTGGAGCTAAAACAGATACCATTTGACTATGCTGGTGACGTATCCATAGTCATGACCTCATCTGGAGCGATGAAGCTCACAGACATTGAATCCAATGCTGGTGAAATTGCCGCGATACATGCCAAGCTCGATGCGCTAGCTGGCCTCGTAGGTGGGATAACAGCAAATGGGCCGGCCCAAGCTAAAGAGGATGCTGCCGCTGCCGCTACGCCACCACCTGCGCCACCAGCACCACCTGACGATGTGACTAAAGCACTGAGGTCCATTGCATCCGCTTTGCGCAAGGCCATCCGTGATTAGTGCGTCACGGGCTAGAGCAGTACTGCCTCACGTATATCGCCTGCTGCGCGTCCTCACCAAAACATCAGATGAGGGGCAACGTCGTGCGTGGGCTGCTGTAGCTAAAATCCGCGAACGCCATGATGCGGACTTTCAAGCAGTCTTTGCTGACTGGCTCAGTGGTGTCCGTGATGACCTAGCGAGTATGGATGCCGACACTCGCGCAGGCTTTACCGCTGGTATCCGTGACGCATTTGCCACGGATGCATTACTAACCGCATATCGTCCGGTGCTGGATGATTTCCTAGCATCATTCGCTGATGCAGCTAGCGAGCACGTGGCCAACCTCCAAATTGATTACAGTGTGGTCAATACCCGTGCAGTGGATAGCACGACCGATGCAGTGTCCCGATACTTTGGCTCATGGGCGCAGGACCAGCAGGAGCGCATCCATGGCATTCTCAGTGATGCACTAGCCGCTGGTACGCCTACCAGGGACATTGCGGCCCAATTAGCCGAGGGCATGGCGTCCGTGGTGTATCGCGATGACCAGGGTGAGGTAACGCGTACTGTAGCACCCGAGGTATGGGCCGAGCAGGTAGCTCGTACTGAGTGCAATCGCGCCTACGTTAGTGCTGTGCAGGCATCCCTCGATTCACTGGGCCTTACTACGTGGCAATTTGTGTGTGCGGACGACGAGCGAACCTGCGACGATTGCTCACCCAATGATGGTGCCATAGTGGCAATCGGTGACGCATTTCCATCTGGTGATGACGCTCCCCCGATTCATCCCGCGTGCCGATGCGTAACCATTGCAGTAAGTGAGGAGCTAACGGGCGACGACGGCAGCAATGATAATGGAGAACAAGATGGCACGGATTAGAGGTATATACCGAATCACAAACACGACCAACGGCCACACTTACATTGGACGCTCCCTCAATGTATGGAAACGCCTTGCTGACCATTTGTGCAGGTTAAATCGTGGCAATCATCACTCGCGTTATTTGCAACATGCATTTAATCATTATGGGCGTGACGTATTTGAGTTCGGATTAATAGCGGAGCTAGAAAACTACGAGGCAGATAGTGTTGATGCCGAACAATTCTGGATGGACCACCTGAAACCGGAATACAATGTCTCGCCAAGTGCGAATGGGCCACTCGGCATAAAGCACACTGAGGAATATCGGGAGGCGTGTAGACAGCGTATGTTGGGGTGTACGCCGTGGAACAAAGGTTTGCGTGGAGTGCAACCTAGTACGCGCAAAGGGATTAAAACTGGCAAGACCACAAGCCAAAAACATAAAGATGCAACATCAAAAAGGTTCAAGGGTGTGCCCTTATCTGATGAACACAAGGCAAAAATCTCGCGAGCGCACATCGGCAAGAAACTATCGCCGGAAGCCATTGCGAAACGTACTGCCACACGCCGCGCCAATGGTTCCTATTAGAAACATTACACACCAATACGTCCTCGCGTATTTTGCATGATGAATCAGTACGGGAGTTATGATGAAACCATTTCAGTTTGCCATGACCGTTGCAAAAGCGGAACACGATGAAACAGGATATTACCTGCGCGGCGTTTCGTCCACCACGGATTTAGACCGTCAACAGGATATCATGGCACCCTCCGCGTTAGCGGACATGGAAAAGTACGTTGGTCAAATTCCACTCACCGATAGCCATACTAACGAAATTGGCAACGAAATTGGAACGTTAATTGAAGCCAAAGTGCAGGACGGCCGCTTTGAAACCGTGTTCAAGCTAGATGCCGATGACCCGCAAGCCATGCGCCTGTACTCCAAGATTGCCAAAGGTTCGCATTGTGGCTTTAGCGTGGGTGGCCGGATACTCTCCACATCACCTGGCCTCGAAAAAGGCGTCCGTCGCATCATTGAACACGTGGAGCTAGACCATATTGCGCTAACCAAAAAACCGGCAAACCCATCAACATTTGCGCAAGCATTCGCCAAAGCTCTTGATGAGCTAATCACTGAGGATGAAACCATGCAAGATACTACCATCGCCAAAGATGCAGCCGCACTATTGCAAGATGCTTTGGCCCTGTTAAAAACCGAAAGCGAGGCCAACCTCGCCAAAATCGGTGCCAAATTCAGTGCCGAAACGTTAGAGGGCCTAAAAGCGGTGTGGGGTCAACTCGGTGAGATTATCGGAATGAATACCGTGGTTATCGGTGCCGACAACGACACCGCCAAAGAAGTTGATGTGGTTCCTGGTGGAGACAAAGCCAGCGTCCAAGGTGATGCCAACATCACTGCCGAGGAGGCGCAGGCGGCTGAAAAATCGCTTGCTACCGATGATTTGCGCGACCTCATCAAAACCGCCATCGTTGAAAACATCGTGCCACTGCTCAAATCCGAACGTGCGAGCTTGGTCAACACCGAAAGCACCGAAGCAACGACCCCAGCCGATGAATTTCGTGCAGCCAAATCTATTACCGAATTACGTGCGGCATTTGCCAAACGGTTGTCCATCTAAGTCATTGGTGGTTTGACCCACCACATTACCACCAATTTTGCTTTGAAAGGATTTGCCTAGACGCAAATTTTTTGAGGAATCACCATCATGTTAGACCTTAATCAGCTTGCAAAAGCATTAGATACCACATCTGGTACCACTGGCGCTAATCTAATACCGCAAGTCATCAATCCATTCATCATTGAGCTTGCTCGCAAACTCAGTCCACTACGCGCCCAAATACCGCGCAAACCGTGGAACAATCTGACCTTTACGTACAAAACGCGCAATTCGACCATCGCTTCGCAATCATTTGGTGAAAGCGATACATGGTCAATCAACAACTCTAATTATGGCAATGCCGTACAGACCATGAAAATCTTTGGTCAACTCGGCGGTGTGTCTAATCTGCTCCAAGAGGGCTCACAAGAGTTTGCCGACGCGTTCATGTTGGAAGTAGATTCCGCTGTCCGTGGCGCAGCCAAGTACGAGGAAAATCTGTTGCTCAATGGCAACGCGACCTCAAACGTCAAACAGTTCAACGGCATTGGAGCACAGTTAGTATCGAACGTGAATTCAGCCGCTGGCCAAATCACTTTCGATTTGCTCGACGGTATGGATGATGCCGTGAAGTCACGCGGTTTCGGTTTGGACCCTGATTCATGTTGCTGGGTAACCACGCCGAATATGTCAACAGTCATTGCTCGCCTCACCCAGCCATATTTCCGCCAGGACGGTAATCCGATGAACCTGCAAGGCGGTTTCGCGGCTACGGTCTATCGCAACAAACGCATCCTCGAATCGTCTGCGGCTGAAGTGGTCACTTACGTCGCTACTGAAACGCTCGCTGGTTCAGGCAAAGTGTACACCTTCGCGCAGCCTTTCCCCATCATCGCGAGCTACGATGACCAACTAGGCAACCTCAATTCAAGCGGTTCACCTGCGCCTGCACCAGTCATCACCGTCAGTGGTGTGACACAACCTGCATCAGGTTATACCATCACCGTTAGCCCGTTCACTGGCGTCGGTACCATTACGTTCGCGTCAACCCCTGGTGCTGCACCAGTAGCGACGTACTACTACAAACAACAAAATCTGTTCTTGCTGGATTTCAGCACCATGACCGTGCCCGTACTCCATGAGCTAGGTTTTGAAAATCTCCCTGACCCTATCAATGTGGACCAAAAGGTGTTCCGCGTAAAAGCCTACGAGTGCCTCGCCGTGATGGCGGAGGTAGGCAATGCTGTCGCCTACGGCGTCCACGGTTAACCCCTAAGCAAATACTCCTACGTTGCACGAGGGCGGGTGGCGAACATGCTGCCTGCCCTTTCAGTTTTGTTAGAGGGCATCAACATGGCCAACCTCACCTATCCTGATTCGATTCCATACTGCCAACCTACCGATGTGCAAAACGTGTTGGGGTCCATTAGCTATGGGGCGTCAGCATCACAGGATACCACGTACCTGAGCAACCTCATCGCGCAAGCCACGCAAGATTTTGAGGCACAAACTGAACGTAGGTTTTGCCCCGTGCATTACAACGAGTTTTATGATGGCACAGGGATGCCTCGCATCATCACGCAGCATGCACCGATACTCGGCATCAACTATGTAAACAACTACATCAACGCGCAATTGCTCACCGTGACGCAGCATGATTATCAATTGCAGACGGAGCGACGTAGCGGCATTATCAGCATTCCATTAACATACACCACCTCAGCATCGGTCCAATACACTCAGGCGTTTTTCCGTGGGAACCGCAACGTGCAGGTGGATTACTGGGCCGGTTTTGGGCGTCAGGTCATCGGTGAGGTATTGACGACTACAGATAACCTCACGTACTCGTTTGCTAATCCGACGCTCGCTCAAACCGTGGTGGAGCAACTGGGACCGCTGTACGTGACGCCTCCGGTCTATCGCCCCATCGTGTACGTCAATGGTGTTCAACTCGTCAACACGACGTATCAATTCGTCAACTCGGCATCGGGCACATCATGGCAGGTAGTCCAAGATTCGATTTATTACACGGTCAACTGGTCCGCTGGCACCATTACGTTCCATAGCTCGCAAGCTGGCCAAACCATCACCTCGGACTATGAGTACTACTACATACCGTATGACGTAGCTCGCGCCGTCACCAAACTCGCCGCTATACAGGTGCTGGAGCTAGAGGGTGTTGGTCAAGGGGGGTCGCTTGGTCAGGGTACATCGGCCCTCGAAATTGATGGCTACAAAGCCACGTATGGCAAGCAATCTGCATTCCCATGGGAAGGCACCATTACGGCGTGGCAATCGGAAATAGCCGCTACCGTGCAAAAATGGCGTCGTCGCACACCGAACATGACGAGTGGTTTTTTTGCCAGTGGGTGGGGGAGCTACAGTTAATGCCTACGTTCCCTGGTGCTACGCACACGTTCAATGTTCAACGGCCTGGCGCACCCGTGCTCAGCGGACAAAACTATGTTGCTGGCACGGCTACGATTCCACTGTCCGGTGCTTCGGTACGCGTCAAACCTTTGCTTGGCATTCAGCAAGTCCTCGAAACGGGCATTGACGCCACAGGCAAATACCTAGGGTCAACGTTCTCGGGCACAGCCATCCACGCCAACGACGTACTGCTCGACGTAGTGAACACCAACAACGATGGTAGCCCGGTGAGCTATACCGTCGCTGATGTGTTTGACAACGGTCTGTACCTGCGCATGTTCCTCCACCGGAAAGCAATAGGTGGCTAATGTCGGAGGTATCGTTCAGTTTTGATAGTGACGCATTCGCCGCATCGCTCAGTGGCATTCGCGAACGTGTTGGCCAAGGGCTGAAAGCTGCGAGTGTTTACCTGCTCAGCGAATCTGCTCGGACGATACGTTCTGGCGGCACTGGCTGGCCTGGTTTCAAACGATTACCTAGCCGTCCTCATCAATTGCTCTACGATACCGGGCGTCTGATAGGCTCACTCTCGCCTGGTGGTGCTGCGAATCTGATGGACGTACAGGACGACGGCATGACTATCCAAGTCGGCAGCAACCTCGCCTATGCACGGGCGCAAAATCTTGGGGACCCTGCGCATTCATTGCCAGCCCGACCGTTCATGTTTTTGGATTCAGACCGCAGTCATCAAATGGCATCCATCATTCAACGCTACATCAATGAGGGCTAACTATGTCCGCTCAACCGAATCAGATTATCGCCATCCGCCAAGCCATCATCACCAATTTCACGAACGAAATGAACAATGCTGGCGGCAATCCCAATGGACGCCTCACGATGATTAAAGCGGTGGGTGGTTCGTGGGTCGATGGCATTGCTCAGTGGCCTTACATCGGCGTGGTGCCGATTCGCGAACGCGTGAGCCTGACTGCCAAACTGCAAAAAGACCTCATCGTTACCTGGGGCATCAATACCGTCGTGCGGAGCAGCATCAGCACAGAGGACGCGTACAATCAATTGCTGACGGTATTGGATGATGGCGGTGGCAATGGCGTCAATGCTGTGCTGGACTCATACTCGCATTTTACGCTCGGTGGCCTCGTTTATGCTTCACTGCGCCAGCAGACCGACTACTTTGACGATTTGGCCAAGGACCGCTCTAGCGGCACCAATCAGTTTGCAGCGTATGCCATGACGCAGTTTGAGACACGGACACGCCTCAACGTCGTTTAGCCCAATACAGACCTGCCACCAGTTGCATACTCTGTTACTGATGGAGCGTATGTCATGCGGATTAAGTTTTTGCCACAACTGGAAATCAATGAAGTAACGCACGTACTGTCTGGCACCACTTGGCGTTATGGCGAGGTAAAAGATATACCTGATGACGCCGTGATACGCGTCAAAGCTGGACGGACCAATGATTACTGCTACGTGCGGACCTGTGAGGACTTACTTTCCAATCCTGCATTCGTGCTGGCCGAGGATAATCTCAATCCACAGTACACGTGCCACGGATGCGGTATCACAACACTGCTTGACGGTCATTGCAATCCACTCGATGCATCCACAGTGCTATATGCAGACGATGAAGGCCAAAGGCTATGCGTAGACTGTTTTTTCAAAACCCGCACCACACTCATTGAGGATTAAACTATGCCTACCACGCAATTTCAGGGTTCTTACGGTTGGGCGACCGTGCTTGGTTTTGCCAAGGAAGCCACTTATGGTACTGCCGTCGCACCTACTGCGTATTTGCCTGCGGTTTCTGACCAAATCACGTATACCAACAAGCTCGTGCCTCGCATGGGTGTTCGTGCGACCAAAGGCCAAACGCTAAGCAATCCCGGTCAGGTCGATGTAAAGGGTTCGTTTGAAATTGAATGTGAGCCTGATACCGTTGGGCAGATACTAGCGGTGGCACTGGGCACGGATAGCGTCAGTGGTTCAGGTGCATACACACATACGCTGAAGCTCGCTTCACCTCTGCCATCAATCACGCTTAGTGCGGACTATGGTTATACCTCGGTCCATGAATGGGTTGGCTGCAAAGTCGATACGTTGGACCTGACCTCAAAAGCTGGTGGGATGCTGCAAGCCAAATTCGGCATCATGGCACAGTCGGACGTTATCCTCGCGTCATCTGCGCTATCACCCGTGTATGGCACGAACCTCCCCTACGATTTTCAGCAAATTACGGCAGCCACACTGAATGGTGTGGGCGTTGCTCTGGATTCGTTCTCGATTTCGTTGAAAAACAACCTCGCTCCGTACTTTAGCTCAGGCTCAGGCCGCTTAGTTCGGAACATCAATGAAAAGAACGCTCAGGTAACTGGCTCATTTACGCTCGCCTACGAATCGGATACCATTGCGAACCTAGCACTTAACGCCACCAATGTGCCGCTAAGCATCACCTTCACGAGCGCATCAAGTGCTTATCTATCAACACCGTACTCGCTGACCATTACGTGCCCAAATATCATCATGCAAGCTGCGCCATTGGACCCAAAACGCAATGACGTAGTTATGTACAACGTGAAGTTTACGGCCCATGAATCAGCAACAGGCGCGCAAGATGACCTCAAGATATCCGTAGTCAACACCATTTCGAGCGCAATGGCACCGTAACGCATCATCGTCTAGACCAGCACGTTGTTTGCTCCTCCGTGCTGGTCTAGGCCCCATCAATCCAGGAGCAGTACAATAGGAGCATATCATGGCCTCAAAACGCACATACGCGGAGCGACACGCAGAAAACATCAAAGAAGGCGTATCACCTGCACTAGCCGCCAAGCAAACTGAACAGCACGAATTAGACCAGCCAGAAATGCAGGAGCAGATATTGCGTCCTGCAACCGTTGAGGTGCCGCTGGAGGATGGCAGCATTACGTTGCCTACGAAGCTCACGCTCGGTCAAAGCATCGAACGCAAAACGATGCAAGTTATCCAGTCACTCACGCTGGTGGTGTTCAAAGCGGTTAAGGACCTCTCAGGTGATGCCGTGCAAGATGCACAGTGGTTTGCACGCAATTTAGACTACGTACCGCTGGTAGTGTACAAAGATGCCGTGCAAAACATCGTCGCTGACTTTTTGGGTATCCTAAGCCAATCGCCGGCCCAAAGCTACATCAATCGCATTACACCAGCGACCGTCACCACATCGTTCCTACTAGCACTGCGTATCGTTCAGGAGGCCAAAGCAGCAGCAGACGAGGCAGGTGCATCAGACCAAAAAAACGTGGCATAGCTAGCGGAGAGGGCGACGTATATGCTCTCATTATGAGTGTGTTTCCGCAATACACCCTCAACGATATCTACTCAATGACGCTCGACCAAGTACGCCTCTGGCATTGGTTAGCAGCCAAACAACGTAAACAACAAAGCGAATGGATAGCTGGCGCAACCGCTCAAGTCATCAGCCGTATGTTCGCAGGACCGACCTAAATCCAAATCAGTGCCCCTATATTGGAACGCGTGGTAGCTCAGGCTAGCCGTGAAATCAGATAGGGGCATTTTCATTATCCGAGGTGCCCCACCATGGCAGATGAAACGCTCCAATTTACCGTCAAAGCTGATACAGCGGACCTGGAATCCAGTCTCGCTAACATCGTCGCGGGCCTTGGACGCGTAAGTGACAGTGGCGCAGCAACGGGTGAGGCGTTGTCGGCTGGCTTGACGGCAGGGGCGGGTGCTGCAGAGCGGTTGACGGCCAGTACAGAGGCGTCGGGCGCGGCATTGACAGAGGCGGCTACGGAAGCTGGCACGTTTGGCGAGGCGTTGGAAGCCATCGGTGCTCACGCTCGCACCGTAGCCATCGGTTTAGAAGCCATGGGCCTGTCTGCTGAGGGTTCTGCAGCCAAAGTCACAGGGATGGTTGAGGCATTTTCGAGCATCGGCAATGCTGTACCGCAGTTGCTGCTCATTGCAGGTGCTTTTGCGGCAGTCTTTGGCGCTATTACGTTCCTCAAAGATGCCGCTGGCGAAGCTGAGACATTTCAAGCGAACATGGAACGGTTGGGCGCAGCAGTCCAAGCTCAGGGTGGCGATTGGGCAGCAAATCGTGAGGCTGTGCAGGAGTGGATTGAACAAGAGGCTTTGGCATCGGGCATTGCATCGAATCAGTTGCTGCCTGCGCTAAACTCGCTCGTATCGGCTGGCAATTCGCTCGCGGACTCCCAAAAAATACTGGGTGTTGCAGAAGAAGTCGCCACACAGAAGAACATCAGCGTAGCCGATGCAACGCATTTGCTGATTGCTGCTGAAGCTGGCCGTGCTCAGGGCCTCGTTAAACTGGATACCAACCTCAAAACCGTCGTGGATACGCACGGGCATATGTCGCAGGTCCTGGGCATCCTGCATCATGATATGTCTGGCGCGATAGACGATGCGACCAGTGCTGAAATGCAACACCGAAGGTTGGGCGTTGAAATAGAGGCTGTATCCGAAAAAATCGGCAGCATACTGTTGCCCATCATGGCGAATCTGTCCGTTAGTTTCATCGGTGCCCTCAAAAACGCCCAAGAGCTAGGCCAGGGCATTGGTGACGTATTCAGCGGCATCGTATCGGCAATTGCAGCAGGTGCTACTGCCGCTATGCATTTTGCTGAGGCCCTGGCTGATTTTGCAAAGCACGATTACGCGAGTGCTGGTGCGCAATTCGGTGAGGCCAGTAAAAGCTGGTCGAGCGGAATGCATGGGGTATCACTGGCGATACATGGTGTGCAAGAGGCTGGCGATGAGCTATTTGGTGCGCACAAAGATGCCTACACCGTGGGCATGGGCGAAATTACGGATGCCGTCAAAAAGCACATGGACGCCCTCAATGATTTGACGTTGCAGCACGATGGTACCATAGGACGAACCCCCAAAGCTGCCAAAGGCAAATCCGGCAGTGGCAGTGGTAGCGACCAAAATGTAATCAACGAAACATTGGATGACTATGCCATCCCCGCGCTAGACCAGTACCGACAGGCTCAGTCGCAATTAGATGATGCGCTAAAAGCGGCTGAGGGAACCTTGGTTCCCTACAAATCGGCGGTGGTGGATGCGACGACTGTAGAGGCTGAAAATGCTGCCAAAAAGGCATTGCTCCAACAGCAAACCGTTGCCCTCACTGCCGAACATGCGTTGCTCAACAATGCGGTAGCTGAGGAAACGCAGCGTCAAAGCACGCTGTCCAATGAAATTGATGCACAGCAACAGGTGGTGCTCAAAGCATCGCAGGCACATGATGCGTTTGCGCAATCGGTAGGCCGTTCAGGCCCTGTTACAGCAGACCAAAAAATCAAAATACATGACCTGCAACAAGCCTATGCTGATGCCAAATCCAAGCTCGATGACCTCAACAAAGCTCAGGACGAAAACACATCAAACCTCGAAAAGAACACCCAGGCGCTTCAGGCCAACATTGCTAAAATCGCAGAGGCCAAAAACGCTCACGATGCGTTCTTGCTGTCGCTGGACCGTGAGCGCATTGCGAACCAACTAAAACTGCAAGACGAAGAAAATACGTACCAGAAATCGCTTGCACAACAGATGGCGTACTGGCAGGCGCAGCTAGCTGGCCTGGACCAAAATAACTCCGACAATTACGAACGCATCAAAGCCGTAGAGCAGCATATCTATGATATCCAGGAGCAAGCCTACAAACAGCAGATTGACCTACAAGACGCCTACCTAAAACAGATGGCCACTGACCGTCAAAAGGCGTTGGACCAGGCAAAGCAAGATTTCAGCACGTTCCTAGACGACATACTGGTAAAACACACATCGTTTGCGGATGCATTTAAATCGCTATGGGATTCTATTGAGAAACAGTTTCTGCAAACCATCACCCAGATGATTACGGGCGGTCAGGGGTTTGCGAGTTTCTTTAGCAGCATCCTCGGTGGTGGTGGTAGTAGCGGCAGTAATGCTAGCGGTGGCCTCGGCAGTTTGTTCGGTGGTTTGTTTGGTGGCGGTCAAGCTAGCTCGTCTAATAGCAGCAACAGCAACAGCCTTAGCGCCACACTCATCCAGGGGCTAACGGGTACACCTACTGGCGTTTCACCTACGTCACTCACAGCCGCACAGAATACGAACCCGCCAGGGTCATCGGTGCTGCAGCCGTTTAGCGGTGGGCCAACATCGTATGGTCAGGCATTTGCACAATCGGCTCTCCAAGGTGCAATGCTTGGCGATTTGACCTCATCGCTAACGGGCGGTAATTCGACCTATGGCAGCATCGGCGGTAGCATTGGCGATTTAGCGGGGACACTCATCGGTGGGCCTGTCGGTGGTTTGGTGGGCGGAGCTATAGGTGGTTTGCTCGGTGGCCTTTTTGGCCCTAGCTGGGGTCCTCCAAGTAATTATCCTGACCGCTCGGACACACAACGCTATGGCACTATCATGGCGGATTTGTTTGGTACGAGTGCACCCAATGGCCAGCAATTCGTGGAAGATAGCACTACACTGCAAGATTTTCAGGGTGCCAGCGGTGCAGCGGGTGTGGAACGTTTGCTCGCGCAGGGTCAAGCTGCGTTCATGGCAGCTACGGGCGCAACGGCTGCGCAATACCAGCAATATCTTGCAATGTTCGGAGCTAATGCCGATGCGTCAGGTTCGGGCAACCTGCAAACGCCCACTGCGAATGTCGGTATTCTATCCGGCGTGGGTGATGGTGGTTCAGGTGCATCCGGTACGTATTCGTACCTGCAATACGGCCAAGCACTGCAAGCCATCGAACAGGGCCTCCAAAATTCTGGTGCCACATCATCATCGCGCGTGTATCAAATCACGCATAGCGCGCCTGATTTTGAAACGGGTCAAATTGCTGCCATTGGTTCATTTACTGAGGCTGGTGGCTACGTGCCCTACTCGTATGGCCCTGGTAGCGTCGGCAGTGGTGGACCGACATTGCAACCGTTGCCTAACGGCCCCGTCATCGTCATCAACAATCAAAACGGTTTAATCGTCGGCAGCAACGGCATTCAGGAGCTAGCGCAACGCGTACAGCAAGCCATCAATTACGGCCGCTACAATAATTACAACAACATCAACGGGATTTATTAAGCCATGTACGACGTATTAGTGGGCGTATTTGATGGAATGTCAAACCAGACGTTTCTGGGTTTCTTGGAAGTCGATACGTTCAGTTTTGAAAACACCCAATTAGGCGGCTACGGCCAAGGCACGTTTGAGGCACGGTATGGTTACGAGCAATCGAATTCGCTCGGTGCTCAGTTTATTACGAACATCAACTCGGGCAATCGCGTTCAGGCGTATTTGCGCAATGACGTAACCACAACGGTAGCTGCCAGCGGTGTGGGTCAAATTTACGTGGCCAATCCCCAGCGTTTCAAAGTCGGCCAAAACATCGTCATCTGGGATGGCCTTAACTATGACAACGTGTTCATCAGCACCATCACGGGCAGCACCCTTACCCTCTCTGCTAGTCTCGGGCATAGCTACGCGGCAAACACCACGGTGCTGAACCTGCGCTATACCGGATTCATCAGCAAAGTTGAGCGCAATGCAACGCTCGAATACGTCACCAAGTTTTATACCAGCGGCTATCAGGCGCAATTGCAAGGGCGAACAGCTACGGCCAATGGCGGCGGCAAAGAGTGTGGATGGTTCCTCTACCAACTGCTCAATAGCTACGCCACACAATGGAACCTGTACTGTACGAGCGATTGGGTCATGTCCTCGGATGGTTCGCTCAGCGGTGGTACGGGGCAGGCATACAATGGTTCACAAACGGATGCGACTGTGCTCGCTATCGTCAACGATGTGCTGCTCTATGCGAATGCAAACACATCAGAGCTACAATACACGCTCTACGTCGATGAATTCAATGGCATGCATTTTCGCACCGTCAATACCACGACGCCTACCGTTTCTGCCCACGTGCAATTTCCGACACCAGGGTTTTCGTCAGATGGCCTCTTTAACATGGTCAACTCGTTTGACCTCATTGACGAGGACATAACCGCGCTTTGTAACGTGGTGAAAATTACGGGAGGCAATGACGGCAACGGCAACCCCATCACGGCTATTGTAGAAGATGCCAACAGCGTTAGTCTGTACGGTCAATGGAATTGCAACGTATCCAACACAGGTATCTATACCGCAGCAGCAGCCGAAGCATGGGGTCAATCGTATCTCGCGGTCAATGCGTATCCATTGCAGCAATCTACTATCGTGCTCGGTCCTGCATGGCCCGTGGCTACTGCACAGGACCTCTTTGAGCTTTACGGGTTTTATGATGGTTCAAATTTCATCACGAATGCTAGTGCGGTCACCACGCTCTGGCGCAGCGGTCAGGATTTTCAGCAGACCATCAAAGGTCAGCAGACATTCCCGTGCATCGCGCAGTTAATCAACGAGATAGCCAACCAAAAATACGTGGCGGCATCAGGACTGCAAAATGGCCAGGGCAATACGTATGACCGTTTTGTGGTGGCAGGGCTCAATCCATCATATTCTGGTGGGACGTTTCACGTAGCGGCTGGTTCACTTGGATGCATCGTTAGTGGCATTGGCCTCGATGTATTTCAGGTACCTGCGTATGCATTTACTCCTACAGCGGATGGCGTGTATACGATAGGTTGGTTGTATCTCAATGCCGATGACACGCTGTACTCTGGCCCCGGTGGACCGCAATGGGTGAATTTCGTTGGTACCTCGGTCCCGCCTAATTCAACGTATCAAAATACGCAGATGGTGCCTTTGTATCATGTGTATCGGTATGGCGGTGTGGTGGATAGCTATGATGACTTGCGCCAATTTGGTGGTATCAACGTGGCGAACCTCGCAGGCGAGCAATACTCCGCGCCTACCTATAGTACCGCGCCCTCAGCAGTGCTCTATCCAGGTGTTCCTGGTCTAAATTCGACGGTGCTTTGTACCGTGAACATCACGAATTGTCCGCAGGACTATGGGTGCACCGAGGTGGTGTGGCTGGTGCGGCAGCATGGGCAGACCATTTGGCAGCCAGATGCATACACGAACCTGCAACCGTTCCCGTTGCCGGCCCAATCGCAAACCGTGTCATTTCAATATGGTGGTTTGCAAAATGGCGTGACCTACGATTTCGGTTTGGCCTACGTTAATTTCAGCGGCATGGTCAACTACACGAGTGGCGTGCTCACCATTGCATCGAATTTTGCGGTGCAACCTGTGGCGATACCCGCGCCGTATTTGCTCGGTGGGACGAGTATCCAACCGTCGTTTAGCGGCACACCTACTGCCATAACTGAGCCATCGAGCAACGGTCTAACTGCGGCGGTGCAGCTATCATGCACTATTAACAATCAGCCTACAGATGGTTCATTGTCCCGCGTGAGCTTTTTCCTCTCATCGAATGGTGGCCCGTATGCATTCTATGGTTCTGTCGCTGCCGTAGGTGTTGGCACGGGTCCACCTTCGCCTAGTAGCGGTTCGTACACGTTTACGTA
>Ga0209698_10002781_pt1 | contig 19650 bp, 18 predicted proteins | sample LitLauG_LLR_2012_FD_187203 | JGI IMG/M metagenome (GOLD analysis project Ga0209698, IMG submission 187203) | Freshwater sediment microbial communities from Pennsylvania, USA - Little Laurel Run_MetaG_LLR_2012 (SPAdes) (version 2) | ecosystem: Environmental > Aquatic > Freshwater > Creek >...
GGCAGTCCTAAAACAAGCTCTGATCTGATCAAAACAATCCCTCCAAGAATGTTCTATCAGTCAGAAATCACGGCCTGCCCCCGTTTTTGATGAAGAGCCTGGCGCTCCTCGATCGCATCGTCGCAGACCCGCCATCCTAACCGGTAAGCCCGTCATCAAGGGCACCCACATTTCTGTGGAACTGGTCGTGGAACTGCTAGCCGCAGGCTGGAGCCATCAGCAAATTCTCACCAGCTATCCGCACCTGACAGAAGAAGACATCCGCGCCTGCCTGGCCTACGCCACGGAACTCCTGCGCGACGACAAAGTGTTTCCCCTCAAGACCGCATGAGGGCTCTGGCCGACGAAAACTCTCCGAGGCCGACGCTCGACGCCATCAGAGACGCCGGCTTGTGTCCATCTATCCATCACCCAGATTCGATGTCTGCCCGACGGAAGTTTTGCGGTTCCCGGAGCAGGGCAGCTTGCTCTCTCGGAGTCTGAACTTCAAAGGGAGCTAGATCTGCGCGGCGAATCGCCCGAGGTCGTTCGGGATTTGATCGGTAGGCTCAACCGCCTGTGCCGGAGGGCGGGAGCGCGCTTCCATGGCATGGAGGCGGTCGACGGTTCAAACCCGTCCAGGTCCACCAATTACGCCCCCCGACGGGCGCAGCCGCCCCACTTCTTTCCGAACACTAACCTTAGCCATCGCGTTTTCTGGTATACTACCGGCGGACGTTTGGCAGCGAAAGAAAAACGAAGAGGAGGAGGTTAGATAGATGAAACAAGGACGATTGGGCCGGATTTTACTCTGGTCCAGTTTACTAGTCTTGATCGCCGGAGTCGTATGGGCAGCAGTCACGACAATCCCGAATTCTGCGTTGATCCCGTCAACGCAATACTATACCGACGGTCTTGGCGGGGGCATTGGCAGCACGGTGATGGCGCCGAACGATGATAGCTCCGCGGGGCCGATCAATCTGGGCTTCACGGTGAACTTTTTCGGGACCAACTACACCCAGTTTTTTGTGAACAACAACGGTAACGTGACGTTCGGCAACGGGTTGAGCGCCTACACGCCGACGGGCCCGCAAGGCGCGACTCAGCCAATCATTTCTCCGTACTTTGCTGACGTGGACACCCGCGGCGCGGGTCAGGTGTATGTTCGTACAGACATTCCGAATGAGATCATCGTCACCTGGGACCAAGTCGGCTACTATTCCATACACGCGGACAAACTCGCGAGCTTCCAATTGGTGCTCCGTGGACCGAACTACAACGTTCCCGCCGGTGAAGGGACGGTTGGTTTCTTCTACAAAGCGGTTCAGTGGGAAACCGGCGATGCCAGCGGCGGTACTGGCGGGTTTGGAGGAACGCCGGCAGCAGTTGGCTTTGGCGACGGCAACTCAAGCGGTTACGTTCTGGCAGCCTCGCTGCAGAACGGCGTTTCGAGCGTTGTGACGAACCATCACATCTGGTTCAGCCTTGTGAACGGCGTCCCGCAGGTTGGCGGCGGGGGATCGCCGACGCCTGCCCCGACGAGCCTGTATCTATTGGCCGTCGGCCTTATTGGGCTCGCTGGCTATCGCTTCTTCATGATGCGCAGGAACCAGAACTAGGGAGATAAGACACCATGAAAAGACTAATATTGCTTGTTTCGGTCACGCTCCTGTTCGCGATGGCGGCTTTCGCGGCGGCGGCCGATGGTACCTGGCTGGTCGCCACCAGCAACACAAACGTTCCTCAGAAGCTGGTTTTGCAGACCAGCGGTTCTGCTCTGGCTGGCACGGCGGACACGAAGGCCATCTCGCATGGCGGCACGAATGGAAACGATCTGTGGTTCCAGGTCACAACCCTATCCGGCACGGAGTATTACAAGGGAACCATCAGTGGATCGCAGTTGAAGTTGTACCCGAATAAGGGCGGCGGTCCGATCACGTACAACCACCAGTAAACGCCCGCGGTACTCCGAGGCCCGCAGATCCAAAATCTGGATGCAGGCGGGCCTTGGAGCACACGGGCTGTCTCGGCAGCGGGCTCGCTGGTAACAGGATCACTGCTGACCGAGGCGCCGCAACCCTCCTTTAAACCCATGCGCTACCCCGCCGACTCCATCGGCGGAGCTTCCGGGGAACGCAACGTTTTTACATCCCTCATCGGCGGCTGGCCGAAGAAGCGGCTGTATTCGCGGTTAAACTGGCTGGCGCTTTCATACCCCACTTCAAACGCCGCGCTGGCCGCGTCCAGGTGGTCCACCAGCATGCGCGCCCGTGCTGCCTGCAAGCGGAGCTGTTTCTGATATTGCAGCGGACTCATCGCCGTCAGCGCGCGGAAGTGATGATGCAGCGTCGAGACGCCCATGCCCGCGATCTCCGCCAGTTGTTCCACCAGCAGAGGCTTCGCGTAGTTCGCGCTGATCCAGGAGATGGCCTTCGCCGTCCGGTTGCTCTGATCGCCCAGCGTGGCGATGGCCCGCAGGCGCGCTCCTTCCGGTCCGCTCAGGATGCGGTAAATAATCTCACGCTCAATCAACCCGCTGAGGAATGGAATATCCTTAGGCGCGTCGAGCAAGTCCAGCAGGCGGCAGCAGGCGCTGAGGAACTCCACGGTTGCCTCGCCCGTGATCATTGCGTGGTTCTGCGGAGCCGCGTCCGTAACCCGAATCTCTTCGTGAGCCATCAACTCCCGCACAGCGGACATATCCAATTTTAAAGACATCGCCAGGCAGGGAGCCTTTTCGCTTGCGCCCACCACACGGCTCACCACCGGCAGGTCCACGCTGGTCAGCAGATAACGCGATTCGTCATAGACGAAGGTCTTGCGCCCCAATTGCACTTCCTTCCGGCCCTGCGCGATCACCGTGATGCCCGGCTCGTACGTCATGGAACAGGGAGCGGTGGGCGACGTGCGCCGGTGTATCGTCAGACGCGGAATGGCCGTTGCCCGGTTCTCTGCCGCACCAACAAATAAGGCAATTTTGCGAGCCAGTTCCGATATCCGCTCTCTCGCCTGACTTTGTTGCTGTTTCATGACAAATCCAGGATAACGCCGCGCCGCGCAGGAAGCCAGTATTGCAAGAGCAATAGGCAACAAATAGGAAGGATCGGGATACCGCCCCAGCCGCGCACGGCTTTAATCTGGATTTGGAGCTACACAATGCAGAAACGCAAACTGGGAAACAGCGGATTGGAAGTTTCGGCCATCGGCCTCGGATGCATGGGCATGAGTCAGTCCTACGGAGTTCCGCCGCCGAAGCAGGAAATGATCGCGCTGATCCGCGCCGCGGTCGAGCGCGGCGTCACCTTTTTCGACACCGCCGAGGTGTACGGACCGTTCGTCAACGAAGAACTGGTGGGTGAGGCGCTCGCGCCGGTTAGGCACCAGGTCGTCATCGCGACCAAGTTTGGATTCCACTTCGATGCCGCCGGTAATCGAGCCGGCGTGGACAGCCAGCCGGACCATATTAAACAGGCCGTGGAAGGTTCCCTCAAACGCCTGAAGATCGACACCATCGATCTGCTCTATCAGCACCGCGTCGATCCCGCCGTGCCGATCGAAGACGTCGCCGGAGCCGTGAAGGAACTGATCCAAGCCGGCAAAGTGAAGCACTTCGGCATGTCCGAAGCTGCCGCCAAGACTATCCGCCGGGCACACGCCGTTCAGCCCGTCACCGCGCTGCAGAGCGAATATTCGCTATGGTATCGGACCCCGGAGCAGGAAATCATTCCAATGCTGGAGGAACTCGGCATCGGCTTCGTGCCATTCAGCCCTCTTGGCAAGGGATTTCTCACCGGCAAGATCACCGAAAGCACCGCGTTCGTCAGCACCGATTTCCGCAACATCATCCCCCGTTTCACGCCGGAGGCTCGCCGGGCGAATCAGGCTCTCGTGGACCTTCTCGCGGCCATCGGCCAGAAGAAGGGCGCGACGCCTGCCCAGATCGCGCTCGCTTGGCTGCTGGCGCAGAAGACGTGGATGGTGCCAATTCCAGGCACAACCAAGCTTTCGCGCGTCGAAGAAAACAACGGCGCGCTAGCGCTGGAACTAACCGCCGCGGATCTTTTAGAGATCGAGAGCACGGCGGCAAACATCCCAATACAAGGCGCTCGTTATCCTGAAGATGTCGAGAAGATGACCGGCCTTTAAGTGTGCGCCCACTCCCTAACTGTTGGGTTTCAGTACCGGCTTTGCACCGAACCCCGACAGGAATGGAGGGGACATGTTAACGATCTGGCCATCAGATCTGAGGAGAGAAAACATGGACATCAAACGAATCGGCTCCCAACCCTCCGGCAAAGGCTCGCCTGACTACTTCACGGGCACGGTTCGCGTGGACCCTTTATTCACAGCGCCCGATCCGGCCCGCGTCCGCGGCGCAAGCGTCACCTTCGAACCCGGCGCGCGCACCGCGTGGCACACCCATCCGCTCGGGCAGACGCTGATCGTCACCGCTGGATGCGGCCGCGCCCAACGCTTGGGTGGACCTATCGAAGAAATCCGCCCTGGCGACGTCGTCTGGTTCGCTCCAGGCGAAAAGCACTGGCACGGCGCGGCACCCACCACCGGGATGACGCACATTGCCATTCAGGAAGCTCTCGACGGCAAGGTCGTCGATTGGCTGGAACGTGTCACTGACGAACAATACACATCGTAAATAAGGAGCATTCATGTATCACGCAAAAGCTTACGCAGCCCGTAGTGCGACCACGCCGCTGGGCTCCGCGAAAATTCCGCGCCGCGAGCCCACCGGGAATGACGTGCAGATCGATATTCTGTTCTGCGGCGTCTGCCACTCCGATCTGCATCAGGTGCGCGACGAATGGCGCGACGTGATGCCCGCGGTCTACCCCGTGGTCCCCGGCCATGAAATCGTCGGACGCGTCACCAAAGTTGGCTCCGCCGTCACCCGATTCAAGCCGGGCGACCTCGCGGCCGTCGGCTGCCTGGTGGATTCCGACCGCACCTGCCCGGAGTGCCAGGCAGGCCAGGAGCAGTTCTGCCACAACCTGACTGGCACTTACAACGCTCCCGACAAGCATCTGGGAGGCGTCACTTACGGAGGCTACTCCGACAGCATCGTCGTCGATCAGCACTTTGTGCTGCGCGTGCCTTCGAACCTCGATCTGGCCGGAGCCGCGCCGCTGCTGTGCGCCGGCATCACCACCTATTCGCCGATGCGCCACTGGGGCGTAGCGAAGGGCCAGAAGGTGGGCGTGGTCGGACTCGGCGGATTAGGCCATATGGGTGTGAAATTCGCCCATGCGTTCGGCGCGCATGTGGTGGTATTCACCACCTCGGAGAGCAAGAAGGACGACGCACTTCGCCTTGGCGCGGACGAAGTGGTCATTTCGCGCAACGCCAACGAAATGCAGAAGCACGCAGGCAGCTTCCACTTCATTCTTGACGCGGTTTCCGCCCAGCACGACATCAACGCCTACATCAATTTATTGCGCCGCGACGGGAACATCACCATGGTCGGCGCGCCGGAGAAGCCTCTGCCGGTTGCCGTCTTCGGTCTCCTGTTCGGGCGGCGCAGTTTGTCCGGCTCCATCATTGGCGGGATCAAAGAAACACAGGAAATGCTCGATTTCTGCGGCGCGCACAACATCACCGCCGACGTCGAGGTCATCCCGATCCAGAAAATCAACGAAGCCTATGAGAGGCTTCTGAAGTCGGACGTGAAATACCGCTTTTCGATCGACATGGCGTCGCTCAAAACGGAATAGCCGATGGCCTAAACGGATTCGTAGGCTCGCAGAAAGTCTTCTCTGTCGATGCGCGCTTGCGTGAGGATGGTCCGGAGCGTAGAGGCCTTGATCTTTGGGTGATTAGGTATCGTCAAGACATCCGACCCACCGTCCATGCGCAAGCGCCTCATGGCGATGTGTTCCGCCTCGCGCACCACTTGAAATCCAATGGCCCGAAACGCGGCGAGCACCCTCGCCTTCGGCGCATCAACGGGGAACTTCGGCATCAGGCCGAAAGCGTGGTCTCGGTGATGAACGCTTCAAGCACGGAGGAGGCGTCGCCGAGCGCTTCATCGCCGAACGTCTCAATGTGGAAGCGAATGGCGGATTCAACGTCGGCAAGCGCTGCCTCGTAGCTCTCGCCCTCGCCCACCACGACGCCCTTCATCCCAAGCGGATAGGCGACAAAGCCGTCGGTGTGCTGCTCCACAACGATTTTGAAATTTCGGTCCATATCTTTGTCCGCAGTCTAGCATGGCTAAACTGTATGAGGATGGCCTAATTCCCCGACCTTGCGCCCTACGCATACGGGTACGGCGTGCACAGAAGCGTCGTTCACGTGGGATGGTTGAGCGTCGCCCATCCTTTCCCAAAAGGCCCCGTGGACCATCAGGTGGTTGAAAGGATGAAGCTGCTGGCGGCGAATCCAGTCAACTTGTATCGCGGCTATCACTTCTGCGACCTCTGCCCCGACCGCAGCGCGCGCGGGAACGGCGAAATTCGCGCGGCCGGCGACGGAATTATCTACGCCGCGCCGGTGCTGATCGTCCACTACATCGAAGCCCACGGCTATCAGCCGCCCGCCGCATTTCTGGCAGCGATTGCCAGCATGATACGCTGAAGGCTGATCCGCATCAAACTACCTGCATGAAGCTTTCCGATATCGACCCCGGCCCCTTTACCCCGAAATCCGTGCGCATGATCGTCGAGATCTGCAAGGGCTCCACCAACAAGTGCGAATATGACATTGACCTCGGCGTGTTCCGTCTGGACCGCACGCTCTATTCGCCGATGCACTATCCCGGCGATTACGGCTTCGTCCCCGGCACCGAGGCCGAAGACGGCGATCCCGCCGACATTCTTACGCTCATGACCAGCCCCAGCTTCACCGGCTGCATGATTGAAGTGCGTCCCGTAGGCATGCTGGACATGGTGGACAACTCGGAGACCGACAACAAGATTCTCGCCGTGCCGATGAATAATCCGCGCTACGACGAGATCCACGATATCCACGACGTGCGCGGTCACATCTTAAAAGAAATCGAGCATTTCTTCCAGATTTACAAGGAACTGGAAGGCAAAAACGTGCGCCTGGAGGGCTGGCGCGATAAGCAGGCCGCGCGAGACATGATCATGGCCTCACGCCAACGCTACCTCGCAAAACGCAAGCCGCCGAAGGCGGAATAGTTCCGCATTCTGGCTCCTGGCTGCCGGCTCCTGGCTGCTTCCGCCTACCGCGCGCCGGCCAGTTCCCGCGCGCCGATCTCCCGCAGGCTCCGGTCGATCCACAGCTTGGTCAGCTTCTCCTGGACGCCGTTCTGCGCCAGGCGCGTCTTCAAATTGGCCCAGTCCACGCTGTCTAGCGATTGATCCTGGTTGAAACAGGAGAACACCACCGTCTCCTCGCCCGTCACCGGATCGATGTGCTGCTGCAGACACTGCGCGCAAATTTCCTTCATCATGCACTGCATCGGCGAATTGATGCTGCCGATGGCAGTATGATCCGGCTTCAGATAAGGAGCCAGAACCCCGTGCCGCGCCCGCGCCACTGCCGCCATCATCGCGTCGGAGCCAATCACCACCAGCCGGTCCACCGCGTGAAGGGAAATTTCCGCGTCTTCGCCGTCGTTTAGGTCGCCGCGCCCATACGCCGCGATCGCCTCGACGATATTGCCAACGAACGCCTTGTCCTGTGCGCGCCCCGGCGTGAACCCCGGAGCCTCATCGCTGCACCAGATCACGATATCTGCCGCTTTCTCGATCTCTTCGACTTTATAACGGTCCACCAGCTTCTTGTATCCGGCAAAGTAAATGGTCTGCGAGCCCTTCGCGCGCAGCTCTTGTCCGATGGAGAACAGCACCGCGTTGCCCAAGCCTCCGCCGATCAATAAAACAGTTTCCTTGCCCGGTGTTTCGGTCGGCGTGCCCGTCGGACCCATAAGGATCACCGGCTCGCCCGGCTTCAGCAGCGCGCACAAATCGCTCGATCCACCCATCTCCAGCACGATGGTCGAAAGCAGCCCCTTTTCGCGATCCACCTTCGCGCCCGTCAGCGCCAGGCCTTCCATCGCCAGCGTCGTTCCGCCCGCTTTGGGAGCCAGCGTCTCAAAGTTTTGCAACCGGTAAAACTGCCCCGGCTGGAATCCGCGCGCCGCCATCGGAGCCTTCACCACTACTTCCACGATGTTCGGCGTCAAGCGCTCCACGTGATCCACCGTCGCGCGCAGTTCGGCGTTCAAATGCGCCAGCAGCGCCTCCGCCGGTAGCCCTGTGGGAGCCTTGTGCGCCATCACGCGCGACACCACCGGATAGCCCTGCTTCGCGCTCGCCATCGCCTTCACCACGTTGCCCGCAAACGACGGATGCAGGTCGCCAAAAAAGCTGATCGCGCGCCCGTCTTGCCGCACCGACATCAGCACGCGCACCACCGACGGCTTAGCGAGCTTCTCAGGCGTCACCGTCTTCCCTTGCTCGTCCACTGCACGGAACCACTTGCCATCGACGAACACGTTGTCCGGATCTTCGCGGCCCAGCACCGTATTCGGCTGCGTTCCGGCTGCCACCAGAATCGCCCGCGCTGGCATCCGCACCACTTCGCCGGACGCATTGCGAACCATCAGCGCCGCCGCATGGCCGTGCGCGTCCACTTCCACTTCCACGGGCGTAAGCGATTCCGCGAACCGGATGCCTTCTTCCAACGCCAGCGCCACTTCTTCGTGATTCAACGTGTAGCTCGGCGCGTCGATCAACCTGCGCCGGTAGGCCAGTGTCACGCCTCCCCACTGGTTTATCAGTGTCACGAAATCCGGCTCACGCGATTCCTTCGCCGCCGCTGCGCGCTCGTTGCGAATCGCCCGCGCGTGCTCCAGAAATTCATCGGCGGTCTCGTGCTCTTCCACCGTCCAGCGCGCGCGCACTTCGCGTTCGCCCAGATCTTTCACCAGAGCCTCGTAGCGCTCCAAAAACTTCTCCACCTGCACGACGTAATACGCCATGGATTCGGTGGCCGTGTCGATCGCCGTCAAGCCCCCGCCGATCACCACAATCGGCATACGCACCTGCAAATTCGCGACGGAGTTTTCCTTCGCCGCGCCCGTCAACTGCAGCGCCATCAGGAAATCCGACGCCTGCCGCACGCCCCGCGAAAGCCCATTCTTCATCGGGATCACCGTCGGCCGGCCCGCGCCCGCGCATAATGCGATGTGGTCGAAGCCCAACTCGAACGCGCTCTCCACCGTCATCGTGCCGCCGAACCGCACGCCCCCGAACATCGCGAACTGCGCCCGCCTCTCGAGCAACAGGCGGATGATTTTCAAAAAGTTCTTGTTCCAGCGGACCGTGATGCCATACTCGGCCACGCCTCCGAAGCCCGCCATCACGCGGTTGTCGAGCGATTCGTACAACTCGTTGACGTCGCGCACGGGCTTGAACTCCGCACGCGCGCCATCCGGCCGCACACCGGAAACCGCGGGGTCCAGAGGCTCGATCTTCAGCCCGTCCACTGCTGCGACGGTATGGCCCTCGTTCATCAGATGATGCGCCAGCGTGAAGCCCGCCGGCCCCAGGCCGACCACCAGCACCTTGTATCCCGAATCTTCCTTAGGCAGCGGGCGCTCAAAATTCAGCGGATTCCAGCGCGTCAGCAGGCTGTAAATCTCGAAGCCCCACGGCAGGTCTAGAACGTCTTTCAGGTTGCGCGTTTCCACCTGCGGAATGTCCACAGGGTCCTGTTTCTGGAACACGCAGGACTTCATGCAGTCGTTGCAGATGCGATGCCCGGTACCCGCGCACATCGGATTATCGACGGTCACGATGGCCAGCGCGCCGACGGAATACCCGCGCTGCTTCACCAGATTCATCTCCGATATTTTTTCGTCCAGGGGGCATCCGGCCAGTGTTACGCCGAAAAAGCTCTTCTTGAAATCGCCATTCTTCTCTTTGAGCCCGGTGGAGCAGGAATCTTTTTCCTGGTTGTGGCACTTGATGCAGTAATTCGCCTGATCCAGTGCGCCTTTCAGATCCATGCCCTGATCCGTCAGCCCGAACCCTTCGCGATGCCGCAGATCGTGCTCCGGCAGAATGAAATTCTTTACCCCGCCTGATGTGAGCATCTCCACTGGAACCAGGTGCGCCATGTCCAGCTTCTTCGGCGTCTGGAAAAGCACCCAGCCTCGATACGCCGCGCGTCCGGCTTCCGACATCGCCGCCCACGCGGCAAATTGGGACGCAGCCACCAGCCCCTCGCCGTGATTCGCCTCGTCGTCCAGCCACTTGGAAACGTGTTCAACGTAGCTGGCCTCGGTGACAGGCTCACCAAACAGCGCTTTCAACTCGGCTGCTCTCGCCCGGCCGTCGATGGCGGACGCTTTCTCCACCGTCATGCCGCTCAGCGCTTTTTTCTGGACGAACTTGCGCTTCAGTGCGTTCAACGGAGCCAGCGCGTTATGCCGAGCCTGCAACTCCCGCATGTCGGCCGAAATTCCGAACAGATCGCCGACAAAATCGTCCACATGCGGCGCGAGGTCCACCAGGAGTTCGGCCTGCTTCTTGCGGGCCAGAGCATTCGCGCGAGCCTCGGTGAATCGGGCGTACAAAGCGGCGTCGGCGGTTTTCAGATGAGCGATAAAAGCGTCATCCAGGCGCACCAACCCTTCGCGGCGGTACAAATCCTCGAACGACAGTCCATATTTGAGGGCAAGCGAGTCAGATGTATGCATGAGAAAACGACGGGACAACCGTGACAGCGGATAACCCCATTGTAACTTGCCAGCCGCGATCCTCAAACTCAACTTGCCCGATTCCCGCCTGACCCGCTACCCTAGTAGCTGACCCCCCATGCTTAAAGTCAAAGTAGAAGCCCCCGACGATCTCGATCCTATTGAAACTTCCGAGTGGATCGAAGCGCTCGATGAAATTATCGATGCGGCCGGGCCCGACCGGGCCAGCTACCTTCTCAACCGCCTCATGGAAAGGGCCGCCAATTTGGGCGTGCAGCCGCCACTTCGCTGGAATACTCCGTACGTCAACACCATCACCACCGACGAGGAAGTGGCGTACCCGGGTGACCGCGCGATCGAGCGCCGGATCAAGAGCCTCGTGCGCTGGAACGCCGCCGCCATGGTGGTGCGCGCCAACAAATATGACGCCAACATCGGAGGCCACATCGCTACCTACGCGTCGCTGGCTACGCTGCTCGAAGTCGGATTCAATCATTTTTTCCACGGATCGCATGACGGCGACGCCGGGGATTTTGTGTACTTCCAGGGCCATTCGTCGCCCGGCGTGTATTCGCGCGCCTATCTGCAAGGCCGCCTGAGCGAAAAGAATCTCGAGAATTTCCGCCACGAACTGCGCGACACACCAGGCTTGTCCAGCTATCCGCACCCGTGGCTGATGCCGGATTTCTGGCAGTTCCCCACGGTTTCCATGGGACTGGGCCCCATCGGCGCCATTTATCAAGCGCGCCTGATGAAGTATCTGGAAAACCGCGGTATCATCAAGCCGTCTTCACGCAAAGTCTGGGGTTTCCTGGGCGACGGTGAGACGGATGAACCCGAAACGCTGGGCGCGCTGACGCTGGCGTCGCGCGAAAAACTGGACAATCTGATTTTCGTCGTGAACTGCAACCTGCAGCGGCTCGACGGCCCGGTGCGCGGCAACGGCAGCATCATTCAGGAACTGGAAGCGGCGTTCCTGGGCGCGGGCTGGAACGTGATCAAGTGCATCTGGGGTTCCGGCTGGGACGATCTGCTGGCCCGCGACCACACCGGCCTGCTCCTGAAACGTATGCACGAGTGCGTGGACGGCGAATATCAGGCTTTCCGCGCCCAGAACGGCGCGTACATCCGCAAGGAATTCTTCGGCAAGTATCCCGAGCTGCTGAAGCTGGTGGAGCACATGTCCGACGACGACATCTGGGCTCTGCGCCGAGGCGGCCACGATCCGGTGAAGGTCTATAACGCCTACAAGCGCGCCGTGGAAACCGCCGGAAAGCCGACCGTGATCCTGGCGAAAACCGTGAAGGGCTACGGCTTGGGCGAAACTGCCGAAGGCCGCAATACCGCTCACCAGACCAAGAAGTTCGCCGAATCGGAAATGATGAAGATTCGCGACCGCTTCCACATCCCGATCTCGGATGAAACCGTCGAACACCTCGACTTCCACCGTCCTCCGGAGGATTCGCCGGAGATGCAGTACCTGCGCCAGCGCTCGGAAGCGATGGGCGGACCGCTGCCTGCGCGCAAGAGCGAATTCCCGCACGTCAACGCGCCCACCCTCGACGTGTTCCACGAGACCACGGGCGGATCAAAAGGCCGCGAGGCGTCCACGACATCGTCGTTCGTGTCGATCCTGAAGGCGTTGCTGAAGGTTCCGGAACTGAGCAAGCTGATCGTTCCGATCGTCCCCGATGAAGCGCGCACGTTCGGCATGGAGTCTCTGTTCCGCGAGTACGGCATTTACGCCAGCCAGGGCCAGCATTACCGTCCGGTGGACGCGAACGTGCTGCTCTATTACAAGGAAGCCAAGGACGGCCAGATTCTGGAAGAAGGCATCACCGAGATGGGTTCGATGGCTTCGTTCCTGGCCGCCGGTACCGCATACGCCAACTACGGCGTGCCGCTGATTCCTTTCTACATTTACTATTCAATGTTCGGCTACCAGCGCGTGGGCGACATGGTGTGGGCCGCGGCGGATTCCCGCGTCAAGGGCTTCCTTTTGGGAGGCACCGCGGGACGCAGCACGCTGTTGGGCGAAGGCTTGCAGCATCAGGACGGCCATTCGCCGCTGCTGTTCAGCGCCGTGCCGACGTGCGCGATCTACGATCCGGCGTTTGCCTATGAACTTGCGGTGATCGTGCAGGACGGTATCCGCCGCATGTATCAGGAGCGCGAGGAGCGCTTCTACTACGTCACCGTCTACAACGAAAATTACGCCCAGCCGCCGATGCCCGAAGGCGATCACATCAAGGAAGGCATCCTGCGCGGCATCTATAAATACAAACCGTCCGATAACGGGTACGCCGCAGCGCAGTTGTTCGGCAGTGGTCCCATGCTGAATGAAGCGCTGAAGGCGCAGCAGATTCTGGCCGAGCGCTACCAAATCCCCACCGACGTGTGGAGCGTCACCAGCTACATCGAACTGCGCAAGGAAGCTTTGGATGTCGAGCGCTGGAACCGCCTGCATCCCGCCTCTGAGCCTCGTGTGCCGTACATTCAGCAAGTGATCGGCAACACGCAGGGTCCGATCATCGCCTCCAGCGATTATATGAAGGCGATTCCGGACGGCCTGGCGCCGTGGATCGGTACGCGGCTGAATTCGCTGGGCACGGACGGCTTCGGCCGCAGCGAAAATCGCGAGCATCTGCGGCATTTCTTCGAAATTTCGGCGGAGGCGATCGCCCAGGCGACGCTATCAGCGCTGGCGCGCAGCGGGGCGATCAACGTCCATCGCGCCGAAGCAGCCATCGCAGAACTGGGGTTCAGCGCGGAAAAGCCGAATCCAGCGCATCGCTAATTGAGGTTTACTCGCTCAGCAGATGCGCGGCAGTTGCTCGCCGATCTGCATGGCGATGACGCGCGTGCCGCCGATTCCGGTTTTCGCCACCAGCATCCCTGGGTGATTCGCGGTCACTGTGCCGATGATGCGGGCGTTTGCGCCCAGCGGATTGGCTTGTATGCGAGCCAGAATGGCCTCCGCCGCGTGCGGAGCGACGATGGCCAGCAGCTTGCCTTCATTCGCGACGTAAATCGGGTCCATGCCGAGCAGTTCGCACGCTGACGCGACCTCCGGCTTTACCGGGATCTTCGTTTCGTCAATCGCGATGCCGACCTTGGACTGCCCTGCGATTTCGTTCAAGGACGATGCCACGCCGCCGCGCGTCGGGTCACGCAGAACGTGAATATCCGTGCTTGTTTCAAGCATCTCGTCGACCATGTGATTCAACGCGGCGCAGTCGCTCTCGATGGTGGTCTCAAACTCCAGCCCCTCTCGGACGCTCATGATGGCCATGCCGTGGTCGCCGATACTGCCGCTGACGATTACCACGTCGCCCGGCTGTGCCTGACGGGGCCCGATGCGCAGGCCGTCCGCCAGCACGCCGATACCGGCGGTGTTGATGTAGCAACCGTCGCCGTGGCCGCGCTCGACCACCTTCGTATCGCCGGTGACGATCTGCACGCCTGCTTTTTCGGCTGCGACCGCCATGCGCTGTACGATCTGCGCCAGCGACGACATGGGGAAGCCTTCCTCGACGATGAATCCGGCACTCAAGTACAGAGGCCTCGCGCCGCTCATCGCCAGATCGTTCACCGTGCCGTTCACCGCCAAATCGCCGATGCAGCCGCCAGGAAAGAACAGAGGCTTCACAACGAACGAATCGGTGGAAAAGGCCAGGCGTCCAGCCAGTGCGGGCATCACCGAAGAATCGCCGAGGTTTTCGAGCACGCTATTGCGGAATGCGGGCAGGAAGAGGTGCTCGACCAGCTCCGCCGATAGCTTGCCTCCCCCGCCATGGCCGATCACGATGCTCGGGTAGTCTTGCAGCGGAAGCGGACAGGTCCAGTTTTCGAAGTTCATGATACGGGGACGGCCTGCTGCGCGTCTAACGTCACGAAGCGGCCGTAGTTGTAATAAGCGGCGCACGCGCCTTCGCTCGACACCATGGTCGCGCCCAGGGGATTGCGCGGCGTGCATTCCTTGCCGAACGCCGGGCATTGATTCGGTTTCAGCGCGCCTTGCAGCACCTCGCCCGCGTGGCACAGCGCGGATTCGTGGGTCACGATGCCAGAGACGTTAAACTTCAGCTCGGCGTCGAAGTCGCGATAGGCTTCGCTCAGCCGCCAGCCGCTGCTTGGGATGCTGCCGATGCCTCGCCATTTGCGGTCGGTCGTTTCGAAGACCTCGCTCAGCATCTTTTGTGCCGGCTTGTTGCCTTCGAAGCTGACTACTCGGGCGTAGGCGTTGTCGACTTTGGCCTCGCCCGCTTCCAGCAGCATCACCGTTCGGCGGATCCCTTCCAGTACGTCGAGCGGCTCAAATCCAGTGACGACGATCGGCACATGGAAACGGTCCACCAGCGGCGGATACTGCCAGTAACCCATCACGCTGCACACGTGGCCCGCGGCCAAGAAGGCCTGAACGCGGTTCAGAGGCGAGCTCATAATCGCCTCAATCGCGGGCGGGACCAGAACGTGCGACACGAGCATCGAAAAGTTCTTCAAGCCCTGCTTTTTCGCCAACGAAACGGCCATTGCATTGGGCGGAGCGGTGGTTTCGAAGCCGATGCCGAAAAACACCACTTCTTTATCCGGATTTGACCGCGCCAGCGCCACGGCGTCCAGGGGCGAATAGACGATCCGCACGTCGCCGCCTTCGCTCTTCACGCGGAACAGATCGCGATCGCTGCCGGGGACACGCAGCATGTCCCCGAACGAGCAAAAAATCACGTTCGGCATCGACGCGATGGCCAGTGCCTTGTCGATCAGTTCCAGCGGCGTGACGCACACCGGGCATCCGGGGCCGTGGATCAGTTCGATTTCCTGAGGCAGCAACTGGTCAATGCCGTTGCGGATGATGGAGTGCGTCTGGCCTCCACACACTTCCATAATGGCCCAAGGGCGTGTGACGATGCGGCGAATCTCCCCGGCCATGCGCTGGGCGACGGCTCCGTCGCGGAACTCATTCATGTACTTCATGAGGAGCTCCATCTTCCGAAATGGCGTCCGGACCAAGTTCCTCTTCGATCACGCCCAGTTCCTGGAATAATTTCAGGCTGATCTTGGCCGATTCCTCGTCGATCTTATTCAGAGCGAAGCCGACGTGGACGATGGTGTAGTCGCCGACGGCGATATCGGGGACGTATTCGAGGCAAACCGTTTTCGTGATGCCGCCGAAATCCACTTTGCCCATCAGGGCTCCGTGATTTTCAAAAATCTCGCTGACGCGGCCGGGGATCGCCAAGCACATGGGCAGCCTCCTGAAACATCAAGCATAGCCTATGGAATGCGAATGGTGTGCTCTCCGCAGATGGTGAAGACGTCAAGCAAATGGGTCATTCCAAGGAGCTCGCGGACGCGCTTACCGACGTTCACGAGCTGTAATTCCACACCCGCGGCCTTTGTGTGGACGTAAATCCGCACCACCGTTCCCAGGCCCATGCTGTCCATAAAAGAAAGGTCGGAAAAGTCCAGAACAATGCGCTTGACGTGCGGCGTGGCGCGGCAGACTTCCTCATAAAGAGGACCAGTGGCGCCGGCCACCAGCTTGCCGCTGCATTTGATAGAGGTGACGTCGCCCGATTGTTCGACGGCGATTTGAAGAAGGCTCCCCGGAATGGGCATCGCACGATTTTCTCATAATGGCGAGTCACAAGGGTTTTCCTCCGGAGGCGGGTTGGGCCGGCGGCAGGGTCTCGCGTTAAAATAACGCCCCGCTAACGCTGTGGATTGTCTTTTGAATCATCGGTTTCGTATTTTCAGGGAAAAAGGCCCCGGCCCTCCTCATGAAAAAGTGTAAGCGGAGAATTGCGCGGTTTGGGGGATTGGAAGTGCTAAGTGGTTTCAGCGAGGCGAGTTTTGGGTGGGGATAGTGCGGAGAGTGTGAAAACCCGCCCCCGACTGGCATCCCGACAAGCGAAGGGGACAGCCCGCTGTGTCCACCTGTCATGTTCCGTTGAAGCTGCGGCATTTGTGGATTGGGGACACAGAAGGCTGTCCCCTTCGCCCCACGCCGTGCGGGATGTTACCAGGTGAACTTGACGGACGTTCGCCGATACCCTTCGCCGGGCGGGAAATGCACCATGAGCTTCCTTCCGGCGAGCGTTGCGCCGTTGATCTGTATTGGCGCTTTGATGAAGCGGACGTCGAGCTCGGCGGTTGTGCCACCGATGCCTTCGATGTCGAAGCTGTTTTCCGATTGCGTGAGGATTTTGGGAAATGATGTAGGCGCACCGGGAGCGGGCAGCGCGGCTGGGACGTTCACTTCGAAGGGCGGGAGCGGGAGTTCGACGCGCGGCGCACCGGACGATTCCACGATCAGCTTCGCTCCGTCTTTCTTAAAGTGAACATCGCTGAACCTTCCTGCCATGGGCATGTTGTGCAGCGTGGCTGATTCCCATGATGCTGGCAATTGAGGTTCGATGCCCATGCCGAACAGGCCTCGGATGGCGGGCGTGAGCACCATTGCCGAGGACCAGAGCTGATGCGAACTGCTGCGTCCGAAGGGCTGGAAAAACTCGCCGGAGAGAAGCTCCGTTACTGCGCCAAGGTCCTGCGTGAACGTCATTCGTGCGTTCTGCATCAGGTGCGCGTAGCCGGCGAAGGGCCTGTGCGCGCGGTATTCGGCGAGGGCCATCCAGCCTGTATAGAGAGGCCAAACTGAGCCCTGATGGTAGCTCATCGGATCGTAGATCTTCTCGTCACGGCTGACGTCGCGGACGCCCCAGTCGGTGGAAAACTCGTGCGAGGCCCAGCGCTCGAACATTTTTTCGGAGCGGGGGAGGGCGAGCGTGCCGTCCCACCAGGCTACGCTCGGAAACGCGGTGGCGGTGCGGTCGAGCGATCCGTCTGGGTTGCGGCTGAATGCGTAGAAATCGCCGACCGGATACTCCTGCGCAAGTTTGTTAGCGATCTCATGCGATCGGACCCCAATGGCGGCATCGCCCATGATGCCAGCCAGCAATTCCATCGCCGTCGCGGACTGCTGATCTAGCGCTGCGAGATAAATCTCCTGGTGCGGCATTCCTCCGGGCCAGCTCTCCACCCAACCCGTGCCTTCGGTGTTTTCGTAGATGCCGTCGCCGTCGGAATCATGGGCGCGGATGAACGCCCATGCCTTCTTGATTTGCTCCCAATGCGCGCGCAGGAACTCCTTGTCGCCGCTTTTACCCACGTAATCGGCTACGGTCATGATGAGCAGCGGCGTCGAATCGGCGGAGGCGTAGAAATATGGGGTGGCGGACCAGTCGACTAAGTCCGCGGTCTGTGAATACTCGTGCATGATCTTGCCGTCGGCGCGCTGGCGCTTTAATAAGAACTCGAGGGCGCGGCGGCTTAGCGCGAAGTCGCCGTAGCTGTTGGCTGCGTAGAGGCTGAAGAGCGTGTCGCGTCCGAAAAACCATGCGAAGCCGGGGCGGGCGGAATCGGCGGAGGAATAGTAACCGGCGATGAGACCTGTTTCGTCGTGAAAGCGCACCTGTGCTTGATCAATGGAGATCTCGGCCCATTTGATGGCGAGGTCAAATTGCGGATCGGGGGTTTCGGTCCATAACCGATGATCGAAAAAGTGCGCGTAATAGTCGGCTGTGCGGGCGTACTGCTTGGTCCATGACTTATTCAGCGCGACGAGGCGCGCCGCGACGTCGGCGGGCTTGCCTCCGGCGGTCATCAGCAGCGGGAAAAACATGCGGGATTGCGTTTTTGGATCGAACGTCAACTTCAATTCGACGGGCCAGGTGCGGGGACGCTCCTGATACGGGGCCAGAACGCCGGGGGTTGCGCCGGGGATGCCGATGGCTCCGCTGACCGCATCGTTATCGGTGTGCAGAACATAGAACCCCGGCTGCACCCATTCGGCAGAGGGCAGGCCGAAGTTGGGCGCGGGCCACATGCGCAGCATATCCTGCGTGAAGCGGAAGGTCAGCGTCAGAGGGCGTGTGGAGGCGATTTCGTAAAACACCACGGGTCCGGTTGCGCCTTCGCCGCGAGCCGAAAACACGTGCTGCTTCACGGTGAACGCGGCGTGCGAATAGATGATGGTGGTGTGGTCCGGATTCACTTCAATCTGCGCGGCATAGTCGGACAGATCGATGGGGATGGGGTAATCGGCGAGCTCGGCGGTGATGCGGAAGTGGCTCGCGATCTTGATGGGGTACGCCCAGGCTTCGAACGATCCGTCCTGCTGGCCGAAGATCGCTCCCATTTCGCCGGCGACGGTGAACGGCATGCGGGATTGCGCGGGTCTGGTGATGGCGATGGGGCTTTTGGCGATAGGAAACGCGGGTGTCGCCTGCCAGTTCTGGGCATGCAAGGTGCCGAGGACGGATAGAATTAGCGCGCTACGCATTTCGTCTCCAGACTACGCTTGCCTGCGTCGGACAGCTCCTGCCACAGGAGCACGAATGCGGCGTTGGTCCAGCCGAAGCCGATTTCGTTCGAGGTGTAGCCGAAGCGCACGCCCGCGCCGAGGTCGCTTTTGCCTTCGATGACGTTATATTTTTCCTTGATCACGCGATGTTCATTGAAATCGCGCAGGACCATGGACAGGAACTTGATGCTGAGGCGCTCGGCTTCGGCGTTGAAGCCGTAGCGGCGCAGGCCCTGGATGGCGATGATCTGCAGAGGTGCCCAGCCGAACGGCGCGTCCCACTGATTGCCGCTGATGCGCGCCGACGTTTGCAAGCCGCCTTCCTTTTCGAAAAGGGGCAGATTGCCGGCCACCCAGGCCGCTTCCTCCTGGTTCGCGAGGCCGGACCAGAGCGGATAAAACGTGGTGAGGAACGGATAATTGAGGCGCTGGCCGGTCTTGAAATTGTAGTCGAGGAACAGGCCTGTCTTGGTGTCCCACATCAGCTTGCGGATCGTGGCGGCGCGGGATGCCGCACGCGTGGACCACGTGGACGCGGTGCGCGGCTGGTCCAGGATCGTATAGATCGCCGCCATGTCCATCTCCATTCGATAGAGCAGGGAGTTCAGATCCACGCTGTTGT
>Ga0209698_10002783_pt1 | contig 19642 bp, 18 predicted proteins | sample LitLauG_LLR_2012_FD_187203 | JGI IMG/M metagenome (GOLD analysis project Ga0209698, IMG submission 187203) | Freshwater sediment microbial communities from Pennsylvania, USA - Little Laurel Run_MetaG_LLR_2012 (SPAdes) (version 2) | ecosystem: Environmental > Aquatic > Freshwater > Creek >...
CCCCCGAGCCAGACTCCGACCGCCCAATGCTCAGTGAGCTTCCCCGGATGGGCGGCGGAAGGCACAGGGTCACGCATTAGGCGGGTCGATCAAATCAGGAGGGGTCGTGATCGTGCGAGGGTCTCGAGGCACGTGTCGGAGGTGGAGCACGGGTGCGTGCGCCCGGTGCACGGTAGGCGTTGGCCTCTCCCGCTGCCGGTCGGCTAGGGGACTCGCGAGGTATTGGTGACAGGCCCTACAGTCACGGCTGCAAGGTGGGCGCGAGCCGACAATCGGCTGACCGTGCCTTGGCTCCCGGCGCAACGAGCGAGGGCCTCCCACTACCTATAGGCTACGACCGGCCCAGGGTTGAGAAACTTCCGCACTGGCTGTCTACGCCTTACGCTGCGAGGCAAGCGCGCCAAGACCGACTCGACTGCAGCGTACAGGTCGCCGCGCACAAGGAGGACGACCTCACCGCCCAGCGCAACAGCAACACGCACGTCGCGGAAGCCTGCCTCGAGGAAGAGACGACGAAGGTCGCCGAGAGAGTACTCGCATAGATGGAAGCCCCGCGCGGTGTCCCCGAAGTATCTGCTGACGTCGTGCGGGCCGGTAAGCCGGTTGGGTGTTGCGCATACGTACTTGCCGCCGAGCGCGAGAGCCTTTATGATGTTGCGCACTTGCTCCGAGGCATCTTCGGGGTGTAGATGCTCCATAAGCTGGTTGCTGTAGACGAGATCGACACTTTCGGGGTCAACCGGGATCGTAACACCGTCGCTGAGCAGTACCTCCACTCCAACGTTCGGAGGGACAATCTCTGCGGAAACCTCGACCGCGTAAGCGATGGCTGCCGACAAGGCGATCTGCGAAGCCACCGCGCACGTTCCCGCCCCAATTTCCAGGTAGCGACCATTCTCGGGCAGAAAGCGAGTCGCAAGCCGAACCTGGCGAGCAATCTCGCGTGGGTCGACGGGAAGGACGAAGTTCCGCGCTTCGCGAAAAAACTCGTCGTATACGTTGGCGTACATCGAGCGCCGCTCGCTCGCCGACGCTGACCGGAGCAGGTCCGCAAGCCTGCACTCGACCTCGTAGTTATGGCGTGTGTCAGCGCTGACCGAGTCCATCGGAGAATGACTATACCCAACGACGCTCTCCGGCGCTCGGATGGCCAACATGTTCCGGTCGCTGAGTGCCGACAGCCTTAGTGTGACGGGCGCGCTGTAGGCCGGAAGGAGAGTTTCGGCCACCGCGACACCCAGACTCGTTGGCTCCACCAAGAACGTTCCACCAAGAAGCATGAGAGAGACAGTGCCGTGATGGAACGCCGCAGGTGAGAAGACCGTCGCAGCATCGATGCGTCGCCAAGGCCTCGCCGCTAGGCCGATCCGGCGTCGCCGTGGGCTGAACAAACAGGACAAGGGCAGGGCACCGTTCCCGGACCTCATCAAACGCGACTTCACGGCCAGCACAGCGAACCAGCGGCGGGTCGGGGACATGGCCGAGATCCCGCTCAATGGGCACCGCAAGCTCTACCCGGCGACCGTGATCGACTTGTATTCCCGTAGGCTGCTCGCTGTCGCGGTCAGCAAACACACCAATAGGAATCTCGCGCGCTCAGCGATCCGGATCGCCGTCACAGCTCGAGGGGGGGGCCACACGCGATCAGAGGCGTCACCTTCCACACCGACCGCGGATCGACCTACACTGCCGAGCCGTTCACGAGCCTCTGCCGGCAGCTGCACATCACGCAGTCGATGGGCCCTATTGGCTCGTGCTTTGACAACGCTGCAGCGGGGGCGGTCTTCTCCAGCCTGGAGTGGGAGGTCCTCTCCAGAACCACCTTCCGTAGCGCAGAGCACGCCCAAGCCGTCGTGCCCGACTGGTGCTGCGGGTTCTACAGCCACAAGCGCAGACACACCCACAACGGCAGAATATGCCCCATCAACTACGAGGCCCAAGCGGCATAGCGCAACCCTCCACGAAACGGGGTGAAGCACAGCTCCGACATCAACCGCAAGCGTGTGCAGCGCTTGTGGCGCGAGGGGGGCCCGAGCGTCCCCCAGCGCCGCCGCAAGCGTCAGTGGCTCGGCGAGTCGACCGTGCCGGCGGACCGCCGGTCCGCGGAGCCCTTGACCAACCCCGCGAAGGCCCTCAGATCGCTCGGAAAGGCCCCTGTCTCAGAGGCTCGAGGTGAAGACCATACCGAAACGGCCCCTGGGCACGTGAGGCCGCGCTCGCCGCGCTGCTCCGGTCGCCCTACCGGCTCCTTCCGCAACACGGCGGCACCACGACCCTTCACACCAACAACAACAACCAGCTCCCACGGCAGGCTCAAACCGATGAACGGGGTCCGGCCAGGAGTGGCGCCTCGACCACGCAATGGCGGGCTTGAGGCGCGCGCGCGGCGCAGATCGTCACGACAGCGCACGACAGCGGGCGGCGCCGGCGCGCATTCCAGCTAGATGCGCGCAATAATTGTGGGCGGGGATATGGACACTGGCAGACACAGCGACAGGCGCCGCTTCTTTCAGGTCGGCGCAGCTTCGATAGGTGGACTTGCTGCACGCCGCCTAAGTGCTCGCGGTATGGACGTGGCGGTGCTCGCCGGAACCGAGCCCCCTAGCGCCCGCGTGGGCAGGCCGGGCGATTACTACGTCGACACGACGACGCATTGTCTCTATGGGCCAAAGTTGCGCGTGCCCCGCCGTCATAGCGGGTGGGGGCACCCGCTTGATTTGCTCATTCTGGCGGGTCCCCAGGGCACCCGGGCACTCACGGACAGGGCTGGCACCGCGGGTGCGGTCGGCGTCACTGGCGTGACTGGCGACCAACGCGTCCGCCCTGTAATCGGTGCGACCGGTCCAAGAGGCGACAAGGGCGAACGCGGACCTACAGGTGCGACCGGCGCGCGGGGCGCGCCGGGGGCGAGAGGCGAAAGGGGCCAACGTGGATCCACCGGAGCCACCGGCGTCCGGGGCGCCACCGGGGCACAAGGGGCACCGGGCAAACACGGACCTACGGGCGCGCCCGGCGTCCCGGGTGTCACCGGGGCAAGGGGCGAAGTCGGCCGACGTGGATTCGCGGGAGTCACCGGCGCGACCGGCCCAATGGGCGCGACGGGTGCCACTGGCGTAGCAGGGGAAGCCGGCCAACCTGGATTCGCGGGAGCCACCGGCGCGACCGGCCCAGTGGGCGCGACGGGCGCCGATGGGACCACCGGCGCCACCGGCGAAGTCGGCGAACGCGGATTCGCGGGAGTCACCGGCTCGGCGGGCCCAGTCGGCGCGACAGGCGCCACGGGCGAAGTCGGCGAACGCGGTCCCGCGGGCGCGACAGGCGCCATCGGCGCGACCGGTGCCAGCGGGTCGTCACAGCAATACACCGTCCTCGGCGGCGTGGGCCCTCCGAATTCCTCGTTGGGCGTGGATGGGGACTTCTTCATTGACACTGCGACCGCCCAGATCTACGGTCCACGATCCAGCGGCTCTTGGGGTTCGCCGGCGACCATCACAGGCCCGATCTCGGGCCAGCCCGGCGGTCTCGCGACGCTCGATGGCCGCGGCACTCTCTTAGTCAGCCAGCTGCCGCCGTCCGTGGTTATCACCGAAAAGGCCGATCAGGTCTTCTCAGCTGAGGGAGCGGGTCTCGTCAATCAGGGGCAAGCCCTCGGAATGTGGATACCCGGCGCGTCGCCGCCACCCCGGACACGGGTAGCGGTCATCACCGACTGTCAGTCCGGTAACACGTTTGCGGTCCACCAACCGGGACCGGGCTGTACGGTCAGCATCGACACGGCTGTTTTCGCTCGCGGCATGCAATCATTGCGGCTAACCACGAATGGAGCTGGCGGCGCCGTCTCGGCTAGAGCGACGGGGCTCAACCCGGTATCTAGCGTCGGCCGACATGTCGTCTTCGAGGTTATGGTTGATAACCCTGCGCTCCTCGCCGGTCTCGAGGTCTATGCCAGCTCGGATCTCTTCACGAATTTCTGGGAGGCTGAGCTGATCGCGCAGTCGAGCATCGCCACGACGGTCCTAGTCCCGGGCCAGTGGTTCACCTTCACTATCCCGTGGGGGGCCTTTATCCCGGAGGGCAACCCTGACAGGGCGGCGATTACCGGATGGCAGGTACGCTGCGCCGACAATGGCAGCGGCACAGCGGTGAATGTGTGGTTCAACCTTCTAGGCACGACTCCGGAACCCGCCACCGGAGTCGTGTCTTGGACGTTTGACGACGGATGGTACGGCGCCTATAGCATCGCAGCCCCCTATATGGACAAATACGGCTTCTGCGGGGGCGCCTTCCCAATTCAGAGCAACGTTGGCGTCGGACAGCGTGGCGGCGACAACCCTGCAGGCAGTATGACTCTCGCACAGCTCCACGCGCTTCAGAATCAGAAGAATTGGGAAGTGGGCGCGCACGCATTTTCAGTAAGCAAGCACAACGCGTGGAATACGCTATCCCAGGCCGAGATGGAGTCGGACATTCTGTTGTGCAAGGCGTGGTTGCGCGCGAACGGGTTCCGCGGGGGCGACTTTCACGTTATTCCCCTCGGGATCAACACGGCGATCAACGCATTCCTAAGTCAGAAGTACTTTACCTGTGCACGCGCGACCGACGGGCAGACGAGAGAGACCTACCCGCCTGGCAATCCCCTGCGGTTGCGAGCGGTGTCGACTCACCTAGGCCAGTCCATTGTCAACGCTTACATTGACGAGGCGGCAGCGAACAACGAGTGGCTGATTCTCGAGACCCACAACGTTGTGGGGGAATACGTCACCCACGACGGCACCGAGACTCTCACGGCAGACTTTACGGCTATCGCCGACCACCTCCATCTGTCGGGGCTACCGGTCAAGACTCTTGGCGACGTCTGCAAGTCCGGGATTGCCTAGACTAGTCGGAACCGGGGAGCCCCACCACGAGGTACGCTCCGGGGAAGCTGTCCCGCACTCGGGGCCCGCAGGTTGGCGACGCGATAACCAAGGAGTTTCTGAAAGTACTGGAGGCCAGGCGCCAAGCTGAGCGCATTCCCGCCTTGTGCAAAGAGATAACGCACGCCCCGACAATAGAGGTGTCTCACCAGGGCAGTGTGAAGCAAGTAGCGTGCCTCCGCAGGCCGCGCCGATAGATTGCGAAGCATCGCCCACTCGGCATCTACCGTTGCCCAGAGGAGTCCGAGGCTTTCCTCCCCGGGTCCGATGGCAGCCCAAACGACGTCGTCACGCTCGTCCGCCAGGGCGGTTGCTTCCGTGCCCATCCCAAGGGCGGTGGCGATATCGCGTCGCTCGTCACGGTCAACAACCGCACGACATTGCAAACGCGCTGCGTCGGCTTTGTGGAGGTTAGTCCGGACTGCCTGCCGCGAGCGGCCGCGGAGATAGTCCGCAGGTCGGTCAGGGAGGCACAGCACTCCCTGAGCAATTCGGTGATAGCTAATCGCGAACGTCCGTGTGCGCAAGAATGCCGCGATCTCGCGTCCCGCCGGCAAGTCCGTGACTCGGACCTCGATCCGCGGCAGCCCTACAAGCAGCCGTGCCAGGGTTCCCGCTCCAACTACAGATTCGACTACGTCGTCTGTGCGCAGTCGGAAATCTCCGTGCCCTGGGGCGTGACCAGCCATCTCGGCGTATCCTCTTACCAGGCAAGACGCGGTTGTGAAGTTCTCTCCACCGTATTGGAATCGCGGATCGAGCGGAGCAGGCGTGTGGCGGCGTCGCGGCGATGGTCGCATGTACACCGAGCCAACAAACGGACGGCCGTCCGTCCTCGGAGCGTCTGGCCGCACGGGGTCGCGGCTACTCTCGGGCCGAGATCAAGGCTTGTAATCCGTTACCAGCTCTAGCGTACCCGTCCGGATGCGATGCTGCATTAATACGCGTGTCCGTTGCCGCAGGCCTTCTTCTCACCCTGCGTACAGCATCTCATAGTCGCGGGCAATGTGATCCCAGCGGAACCTCTCGCGCAACCGATCGCGAACACGCTCAAGATCTCCCGTGCCGCCCCCACGCTCGAGTGTCCTTGTTAGGACGGCCCGCAGGCTTGCGGGGTCGCCTGCGGAGAACAAGAGCGGGTAATCCTCGCCGACCACCGCTAGGTTAGCGGGAATATCAGAGCAAATCACCACCGGTGCCGCTGCGATCGCCTCTAGGAGCATCATGGACATCGCCTCGACGTCAGATGGGAATACAAAGACGGCGCATCGCCCGAGGACGTACTGCAGCGTAGTCCGGTTCAGTAGCCTCTCACACAAGACGAGGCGCCCGTCGTTAGCGGCAAGAGCCGACACCGCGTCGGAGTACTTAGAATCGTGTGAAAAATCGCCGACCACGAGTAGCGGCAAGTCGGTCGGAATCTCGCGGTACGCGGCAAGCAGATGGTGTAGACCCTTCGTCTTGTCGAGGCGGCCACAGGCGAACATCACGTAATTGCGCTCGGAGAGCTGATCGGACGAATAGGGAAACCCAGATTCAGGCGGAACTAGCGCGCCGGACGGCGTAAAGCCATTGGGTATGTAGTGCACTACGCGCCCTGCCACGGTCTTCTCGCCGTCGACGGACGTCAGGGTGTCGCAAGAGCGGACGAACGCCCACTCGGACCCTCGGAGGAACAGCCTGGCGAGTGAGCCCCACTTGTCTCGTATCGAAGGGTCGCCATGGAACGTGCCTACGATCCGCACTCCACGCCTGAGCCGTAGCAGCGGACAGAAGACGCCGAAGTCGGAGTTGTGCACATGAGCAACAGAGCAGCGCGCCACGAACACAAAGTGGAGGCAGCACAGCAGAAAATAAGATGGTGCACGGAGGTACTTACCCCGAAGTGCGGGAATGCGCACGTAGCGCCTGTTTGGGGCTGGAGCGCTCGTCCGCGCACCGTCGCGGACGACATACACTGTGTACGTGTTGGTTGGGGTGAACGCGTCGAGAAGCTGCTCCACCACGCGATCCGCGCCGGCGAACGCTGGCACGGCCTTTATCCCTAGGATCGCGACGCGGACGCCACGCTTGTCGCTGGGCTCATCGATTGAAGAACTCGCCAATCTGGGTGTACCGACGACTCTCGGGTGGTTGCAGGGTCTTCTTGTCCGGGTTGGCCAGATGCGAGCGACGGCGCACGGTTGTGGGGTCTCTGCGCACGTCGGAGTAGTCTATGTAGCGATCAAAGCTGATCGGGCTCCCAAGCGTTACCCGTGTCTTGTTCCAGACGACCCAGCGGAGTACTGCCAGCTTAGGGAGTCGCGCGACATGTCTGTTGCGGATGGCGGTCTTCGCGGAGGAAACCATCCAACAGTTCTGCGGGCACGAGGCAACCTGCTCACGGACCAGGGTCGCGCGCTCGCCACTGTAGATCTCGTCCCAGGACTGGTCATGCAGGTTGCCCATATGGAGGTCGTTTCGGACATTGCACGCATACACGTCGCCCCACGGGTCCACGAAGACGTTGTCGGTACCCTGCGTGCACGGGTGAAGCCGGTCGTGGCCGAGTATCTTCGCGATCAGGCCGAGATTCATGTAGGCGCGGAACCAGTTCTTTACGCTCCATGATTCCAACATCTCGGTGACCAGCGCCTCGACTTGTCTAGCGACTCGGAGGCGGTCGTATATCGTGTTGTCGTTCTTGTGGAACTGGAACGCATTGTGGAGGGCGGAAGTCGCGAACTCAACTTTGAGCCCCTCGGCTAGCCGGTACAGCGCGACGACCTCGGCGATGTTCTCATCCTGGAATGTTGTGGCGAACCCGAGATCCGTGCCACCGGCCGCGACGAGCCGCTTCATGGCGGCCATCTTCTTGTCGAAGCCACCCGGCTCGCCGCGAATCTCATCGTTGGTCTCGGCGAAGCCCTCAACGCTGATGCGTATCTTGACGTCCGGATAGCGTGCGATCACCTTCTCGAGAACATGCCCTCGTAGGCCGTTGGTGCTGATCTCCAGTGTGCGCGCCTTTGGGTAAAGCGTCTCGCATATGTCCAGAAGGTCTGTGCGTAGCGTCGGCTCGCCACCGGTGATGTTGATGTGAGCAAAGCCGTCTGGAAGCTTTCTGAGCGTGGCGATGTCGAGCTCGTAGTCGGGATGGGTTGGGTGCTTCCAGATGTTGCACATTGAGCAGCGCGAGTTGCAGCGATACGTCGTGATGACGGAAAGGTCCACTGCCCTAGCCCTCGGCTCTAGTCAAACTGCCGTGGCCGTTGCGCTCGAAGTGGGAGTAGATCTCGAGCAGCCGCGACGCGATTGCCGTGGCGGAAAGCGCGGCCTCGATGCGCTCGCGCCCGTTGGAGCGGGCGGGCTTCGCAAAGAACTCGATCAGTGACTCCGCAAGCACGCCTGCGTCGGGGGCGCACAGGAACGACGGCTGAACGCCGTCGAGGAGGTCGGCTAGGTCGCCCGAGGGGGTCGCGATGACTGGGAGGTTGCACATGAGCGCCTCCTTCACGACGTTGGGCGACCCCTCGAGGGACGCAGTGTGTAGAAGACAGTCGGCGGCGCTCATCAGCGTGGGCATTTCATCGGGAGGTGTGCGTCCTGAGACGTGGAGTCTGATCGGTCCGATCTCTGCTGAGGCGGTGGAGCATGCCGCTTCGGCCAACCAGCGGCGCTTGCGCGGGATATCGGGCTTGGTCGCAGCAAAGAGCACGATGCGCTCCCTAGCGTCCCATCCTAGACGGTCGCGAGCCTCCGCCTTGTCTTGCGGCGCAAACAGCGCCGCGTCCACACCGTTGGGAAGCACGGTGTTCCTGCGCCGGATCCGAGCTGACAGCCGCTCGTGCATCTCACGCGACTTGGTAATCGTGGAAGCGCACGTACCCGCGTGGCGTCGTATGACGGCGGCACGGAGGCGGCTGGAAAGCGTGATCGAGCCATCGTGGCCCGGGTTGCCCAAGACGTCGTCGCCACAGTAGGAGACCAGCATCGGAGGCCCGACGAACAGACGTGCAACCAAAGCCGTCTCGCCTGCATGAGCGTGCACGAGCCGGTATCTGTGCCGCCATGCCACCGTCGCCACGAGGAACTGAGTGGCAGCTAGAACGTAAGCGAGCGGCGAACGATAGCCTCGGATGTAGATTACATCGCAACGCACCCCCCGCTCTCGAAGTGACGTGACCTGGCGCTCGACAAAGATGCCGTACACGGGGCGGTTCTCGTCCGGCCACATGTTCGTGACGACGAGCACGTCGGCGTCGGGATCGCGCACGACGAAGTCGAGGTAGTGCCGCGGAATCGCGTGGAGCAGCGTCGCGTCGTCGCTCACGGTCGGGGCTGACGACTAGGCATAGTGGAGGTCGATGTCCGACTGCTGTTGCGTCTGGTGCCAGTCGGCCTGCTCTCGCAGACCTTCATAGAGAGACCGGGAGGGTACGAAGCCAATCGCGGCACGGGCGCGGCTCGAGTCCGCAGCGGTATCGCGGGCGTCCCCAAGCTGCGCCGCCACACGACGAACCTTGAGATCCGCACCGGTTACGTCAGCAATCATATCAAGGACCTCGTTCATCGAGGTCCTGCTTCCGCCCCCGAGGTTGTAGGTCGCTCCAGGATCCCCACTCTTAGCGGCCGCTAGTGTACCATCGACGGTGTCGCTGATGAACGTGAAGTCGCGGGTTTGATGGCCATCGCCGTAGATCACGATCTCCTCGCCCGTTATGGCAGCGCGTATTAGCTTGCTGAACGCCATGTCCGGTCGCTGGCGCGGACCGTACACGGTGAAATAGCGGAGCACAACTATCGGCAACGAATAACTACGATGGTAGATGCTGCATAGATGCTCGCCCAGCGCCTTGGTGGCTCCGTAGGGCGAGAGCGGCTTGATTGGCGTGTCCTCATCGGCGGGGAGCCGTCGAGCGTCTCCGTACACCGACGATGATGATGCGAACACGAAACGGTCAATGGCCGCTCTCCGCGATGCCTCGAGCAGGCGCTGAAGAGCTGTCACGTTGCTGTCGACGTAAGCACCGAAGGTCTGTCCCCAGCTCGCTCGAACGCCCGGCTGCGCTGCAAGGTGAAACACGATCTCGATCCCGTCCAGAACAGACGCGAGGTCGCAGTCGGCCAGGTCCTGCTCGAGGAAGCTCCACCCAGGGTCGCCCTCAACCGGCGTAAGGTTCGCGCGCTTGATCTCCGGGTCGTAGTATGAGGTGAACGAGTCGATTCCGCGAACCCGATGGCCTTGCGCTAAGCATCTCTCGGACAGATGAGAGCCGATGAAGCCAGCGGCACCCGTGACAAGTACATTCGCCATCGGCTAGTTCGCCCCGTTGCGTCTTAGCACCACAGGCAGAGTACGCAGGATCAGCCGGACATCACCCCAAAGCGACCAGTTGGTCACATACAGGTAGTCGAGCTTCACCATCTCCTCGAACGGAATGCTGGTCCGCCCGAGTACCTGCCAGAGTCCCGTGATGCCTGGAGTCAGGTCAAGCCGGCCCCGCGCCCAGCCGCCGACCATGCTGTCCTCCTCCGCTACCAGTGGCCGCGGGCCCACGAGGCTCATGTCGCCGCGCAGAACGTTCAAGAACTGTGGGAGCTCGTCGAGGCTCGTGAGCCGGAGAAGCCGCCCGATCCGGGTGATGCGTGGGTCATGGTCTAGATGGAGCCAGTCCGGGTCCTTGCTTTGCGCGAGTAGCGCGGCGCGCTGCTGTTCGGCGTCGACCACCATCGTGCGTAGCTTCAGCAGCGTGAAGCGCCGACCGTCGCGGCCTATGCGCTCCTGCCGGAAGAACGCCGGCCCATGGGAGTCGAGCCGCACCAGCACCGCGAGGACCGCGAGCAGTGGCGCGATCACGAGTAGTGAGATGCCCGCGCCCACGATGTCCAGGCAGCGCTTGGACCACCGCGAGGAGCGGGACAGCACGGGCGGGTTGATGTCGAACAGCGTCACCCCGCGGACATCCTCGACTTCCACCGAGGGTCCCATAACGCTGAAGCCCTCGGGCAGCAGGCTCACCTTCACTGCCAGCGGCTTGCATTGTCTCATCAGCTCCGTCAGTCGCGAGGAGTCGAGCCCTCCGCTTGCCACGACCACTCTGTCCACGTGGTGCTTCACGAGCGCGCCCGCAAGGCTCACCTGATTGAGATGGCCCAGCAGCGGCAGCGAGCCGTCGTCGCCCTCCTGCTGGGAGACCAGCAGCCTGCCCACCAACTCCGCGCGGCAGCGTGGATCGCCGCGCAGGCTTTCCACCAGCATTCGCGTCGCCTCGCCCGTGCCGACAAGCGCCACGCGCTCGGGAGCCGCGAAGTGGTTCACGGCCGCTCGCGTTGTCACGCGTAGCGCGACGCACAGAGCCAGTACCAGGACCGCGAATAGCAGCAGCGTAGTGAATGTGAGCTTCCCGTCAGGGGCGACCGAGTAGTAGAGCCAGGACAGAACTCCGCCCAAGAGCACTGCGTGGAACAGCCCTGGAATGTCGTCCAGCGTTGAGTGCGCCAGGCGCTTCGCGTCCCGTTCGTACAGCCCGTAGCAGTTGAACATAACGAGCCACGCGGGCAGAGTGAGCAGTCCGACGAGGAGGTGCTGGCTCGGCCACCTTGCGTCGGTCAGCACCAGCGCTAGGGCTAGCGCCACGACGATCGCGGCGGCGTCGCTGAGTGCGAGGAGGCGCCGCATGTAGTAGTCGCGACCGCGATACGAGCGGGCGACAAGTCTAGGCAGCGTGCTCACGCCCGCTTGGCGCACGCCGTCGACGCGCTCGCGTACGATCGGCGCCTCACCCGGTGGCGCGGGCAGCGGCCTGCGTGAAGTGACGCTCATCGGCTGGCGATCGACAGCGACCGAGCGCCCAGCGTGATCTCGGCGCCGCCCTGGTTCAGCGATCGCTCGGCCGCATCCAGCATCATCACCACATCGCGCGCCATGCCCGAGTGCCACGGCATCTGCTCGCCGCGCCGCGCGTTGCCGATGAAATCCGACACCTGTGCGGCAAGCGGCTCGTAGTGCTGGATCTTTGGCGAGGTGATCGCGCCGGTGCGGTAGGACAGGTGGTACTCGCCGAAGGTCTCGGGGTCGCGGTAGACCACGCCGTGGTCGAAGATCCGCACCGACTCGGGCGAGCCGTCCTCGTAGACCACCATCTTCTCCTGGCCGACCAGCACCGTGCGCCGGAGCTTGCTCGGCGCAAGCCAGCTCAGCTCCACGTTGACCAGCAGCCCGCACGGGTAGCGCAGCGTGATGAACGCGACGTCCGGGATGCCCGCCACGATGGCGTCGCGGCCCACCGCGCGGATGGTCTCGGGAACCTGGTCGAGCCAATAGCAGAGGATCGAGAAGTCGTGCGGCGCGAGGTCCCAAATGACGCTCACGTCGCGCTGGTGCAGGCCCAGGTTGACGCGGCTGGCGGAGATGAAGTGCAGGTCGCCCAGCTCGCCCGCCTCGAGCATCGCGCGCACGTTGCGCACCGGCGGGCTGTAGATGAACGTGTGGCCGCACAGCAGCGCGAGGCCCCGCTCCTCCGCCAGCGCGAGCAGCTTCTCGGCCTCCTGCACCGAGGAGGCCAGCGGCTTCTCAACGAACGTGTGCTTGCCTGCGCGCAGCGCGTGGTCTGCCAGCTTGAAGTGCGTGAACACGGGCGTCGCGATGAAGATCGCGTCGAGGCTGTCGTCCTCGAGCAGGTCCTCATAGCGGGCCGTCGGTTTGGCCGACGGGTAGCGGCGCGCGTGCTTGTTCAGGCGCTCCTCGTCGTGGTCACAGAGCCACGCGAGCTCCACGTCCTCCTGGTCGAGGATGACGCGGGCGAGGTTCGGGCCCCAGTACCCGAGTCCTACTACACCTACCTTGAAGCAGTCCATCGCCTCCACGGTGCAAACCCCTTTTTCGAGCGCTTTGTAGTGCAGTGAGCCCAGGTCATAGGGCCTCGCCATCCTATCGACTTAGACCTTTACTGCAAGCAGCGTCGTCGGCGTTGCAGTTTATTCGCAAAATGCGGATAAAACCTCCGCAATTCGCTCAATCTCTTGTGCGCTCAGCTCGGGGAACATCGGGAGCGAGATCTCCCGCTCCGCCCACGCCTCGGCGTTCGGCAGCTCGACCGGCCTCGAATCGGCAGGCAGCGAGTCAAGAGCCTGGTGGCGATGGGTCGCCGGGGTGTAATGCACCTTGCTCTGTACGCCCGCCGCCGCGAGCGCCCGCGCAAGCTCGTCACGTGCTGCGTGGCGAGCCGGGAAGACGTGGTAGACGCAGGGAGCCTCCGGACGCTCACCGAGCAGCTCGAGGCTCTGCGGAAGGCTGGAGCGATAGCGCTGCGCGTGCTCGCGGCGCTGAGCGTTCCAGCCGTCTAGATGCGGCAGCTTTGCGCGCAGGAAGGCACCCTGCATGCCGTGCATACGCTCATTGAACCCGAGCGCGACGTGTTCGCCCGCGCTTTGCTGGCCGACGTTGCGCAGCCGTGAGACCTTCTGCGCGAGGTCCGTGTCGTCGGTACAGACCGCTCCGCCCTCTCCGAGCGCGCCCAGGTTCTTGCTGGGGTAGAAGGAGAAGGCGGCTGCGTCGCCGAGTCCGCCGACTCGCTGTCCGCGCCATGTGGCGCCGTGCGCCTGCGCGGCGTCCTCGAGGACGAACAGCGCGTGGCGGCGGCCGAGCGCGGCGATCGCGTCCATGTCGGCGGCCTGACCGTATAGGTGCACCGGGATGATTGCCGCGGTGCGTTCGGTGAGGACAGCCTCGGCCGATGCGGCGTCGATCAGCGCCGTGTCCGGCTCCACGTCGCAGAACACCGGGGTGGCGCCCGCATGGACCACCGCGAGCGCCGTCGCGATAAACGTGTGGCCCGGCACGATCACCTCGTCGCCCGGCCCGATGCCCGCTGAGATGAGCGCGAGCGTCAGCGCCGCCATCCCAGAGTTAACGCCCACGCAGTGCCTGACATTGCAGTAATCGGCGAACTCGCGCTCGAAGGCCTCAACCTCCGCGCCCAGAATGAAGGCATCCGCGCTGAGCACGCGCTCGAATGCGGCCCGCAGGTCGCCCGCAATCGCCTCATGCTGGCGCTGAAGCGCCACGAAAGGGATCTGTGTCGGCGCGCTCTGCTCGTGCACGTGGGGGATTGTCGCAGTGCCGGAGCGCGCTGGCGTCCAGGCACCTGAGGTGGCAGGCTACCGGTACAGGACCGTACCGGTAGAGTGGTACTGTATGTCGGTGCCCCACACCGCCCTCAACCCCTTCATCTGGGACCGCCCGCTGGACGACCCCTCGAAGATCGTCGGCATGGAGGCGTTCGCCAATCGGGTCGCGCTGACGCTGAAGGCGCAGACCAATGTCGCGCTGTTCGGGCCGCGCGACACGGGCAAGACCACGTTCACGAACCAGCTCGCGCTCGAGCTTGAAAAGTCGCACGGTCCGGACGCCCCGCCCTTTGACGTCGTGAAGGTCAACCTGCAGCGCGTCGTCAGCATCCCCGGGTTCATCGGCTGCGTGCACGACGCGATGGTCGGGCATCCCGTGAAGAGCGTGCGCAGGGCCGGCCTGCGCCAGGTGAGCGCGCTGGAGAAGGAAGTCGGCTTTGACATCAAGCTCATCAAGGGCTCCGTCAGGAGCCCCTCCGCCATCCCCGCCGCCCAGGACGCCGAGACGCTGCACGCGCAGCTGCTCGCGCTGCGCGCCATCTCCGAGCACCTCGTGGTCGTCTTCGACGAGTTCCAGCGGCTGCGCCACTGTCCCGGCGACCCGCTCGCGGTGATCCGCTCCGCGCTCATGAGCTCCGGCGCCAACCACGTCTCGCTGCTGTTCACCGGCTCCATCCGCAACGCGCTCGCGATGATGCTCGAGAGCTCGCACGAGCCGATCTTCGGCGAGGCCGCCGAGATGCAGCTGCCCGTCATAAGCCGCGCCGATTTCCTTGAGTACCTCGACTTCCAGTTCGCCGCGACCATGAGGCCCGCCGACGAGGACGCGCTCGGCTACCTGCTGAGCGCCACCGGCGCGCATCCACGCTCAACGCAGCAGCTCGCGTGGGAGTGCTGGAACGCCACGCCCGCGCGCGAGCCCGTCACGCTGCAGACCGTCATCGACGCGCACGACCGTCTCGTGCGCACGATCGAGCGATCCGAGTTCGCCGCGGTGCTCAACGTGCTGATGAGCGGCGATGACGCCGAGGCCAACGAGGTGCGCGCGCTGCAGCTGCTCGCCGACCGCGGTGGCGGCAACGTCACGAGCCGCGCGCTCGCAAGGCTCTACGGGTTCTCCAGCCACTCGCGCGTGCCCACCTCGCTCGTGCGCCTGCAGCGGCGCGGCCTCGTCGACAGGCGCGAGGAGGGCTGGTACATCGTGGACCCGCTGTTCGCCGAGTGGCTGCGGCGCGGGTCCGCGCTGGCTGACAGGGGGTGAGCGTCGCGAGGAGGAGATCCGCGGGCTCAAACGCCCGCAGGCTTCCTGCCTGATGGCGCTCGACAGTCCGCCCTAAGCGCTGTGGTAGCGTGTGGCCACAATGACGCAGATGGGGATTCGCGAGCTCCGTGACCACCTGACCGCCACGATTCGCAGGGTCCGCGCGGGCGAGACGATCGAGATCACCCATCACCACGAGCCCGTAGCGGTTCTTGCGCCGGTGAGCTCGGATCGGATGAAGCGCCTGCGTGACTCGAGCGACATCACGGTTGGCAGGCCGCTCGAGCAACCCGTCCGGCGCCACCCCGCCACATCCGGCGTGACAGCGAGCGCGGCGCTCGAGGAAGATCGAGCTGAGCGCTGAGCCCCGCCTCGCGTACGTCGACTCCTCGGCGCTCGTCAAGCTGATCATCGAGGAGCCTGAGAGCAGCGCGCTCGAGGAGCACATCATGGGCACCCGGGCCGTCCTGGTCACCAGCCGAGTCGCCCTCGTGGAGGTTGCCCGCGCGGTCCAGATCGCGAATCCCGGCCAGCAGGCGCAGGTGGACGTAGATCGCCTGGTGTCCTCCTGCATGCTCGTCGATGTGACGGCCGAGCTGCTCGGTGTCGCGCGAACGCTGGCCTCTGCCGCCCTGCGCACGCTGGACGCGGTTCACCTCGCGAGCGCGCTGCGCGTGCAGGCTGATGAGCTGCTCGCCTATGACCGACGCCTGCTCGAGGCAGCCGGCCAGTGTGGTCTGGCGAGCGCTGCTCCTGGCGTACGCTGACCGCGCGCCGCGGTGGCGCTCGGCGTACCGGCGGCGGCCGCTTCGAGATCGGTCAGCCGATACTGCCACGCGGCGCAGCCCACACGCTCGCGAACGACAACGAGGTGTGCTCAGCGATCGTGTCGTAGTCGCGGTCGTAGTGCAGCACGCCGAGATTCTGCGTCGCGGCGATGGAGGCGATCAGAAGATGGACGGGCTTCACGCGGTGAGAGACGCCGGCGGTTGCCGCCAGCTCGGCCTGGGCCGTGAGTGCGAGTACCGAGGCCGTGGCGTCCAGCGGAGCGTGGGGGAGCGCGTCGAGCTCCCGCGCGAGGGCCGCAAACTGGTCGTCCTCGCGGGCGCTGTAGCGCATCTGCAGCACGGTTGGCGGGCACGTCCACAGCTCGCCGATCGCGAGCGCCGTCTCGAGCTTCTCGCGAGCAGAGTCCGCAAGCCGTCCGTCGAGCAGCCTCGCCCATGCTGAGTTCTCGAGCAGCAGCGCCTGGCCGTAGCCGGTCAATGCGTCCAGCCGCGTTCGCGCACCTCGTAAGCGGCGTCCACGTCGATCCCCTCTGCGCTGCGCAGCCGCTCGATCAGTTTGAGGCGAACCTCGGCATTACGGGCGCCCTCCTGTCGCGCGAGCTCCATCTCCCGCAGCCGCTCGCGGGCTCCACGAATCACGAGATCGTCAAGCCGCACACGCTCTCCTCGGCTGCGAAGCGCGTCCAGCGCCTCTCGAACGGGAGGCGTCTCCGTGATCGAATGACGCGGCCGGCGGGTGGGCAACCCAACCAGTGTAGCACCCGGTGCAGCACCACTGCGCCAGCCTGCGCGTTCCAATCTGGACTAAGGCAGGATGCGTGTTGCACCACAATGTCTAAACCGATAACATCCCGCTCTCCATCGAGGCTCTCGCGGAGAGGTCGTGATGTCCTACCTGAACTGCCCCAACTGCAGGCTGACCGTGGTCATGACCTGGCTCGATGACCCGGTTGAGCACTGTCCGCGCTGCCTGGCGCGACAGCAGCGCAAGGTCGACCTGTTCGTCTCGGCCAAGGTCGGTGGCCGTGAGCCGCTGGCCACGCGCGGAGGGCCCTGGTTGATCCAGGGCCCACGACCCGAAAGGGCCGCCGAACGCTCTGGCTGAGAAGTTGCCCGGTGCCGAGACGGCGAAGTTCGAGCGCTTTCCTTGAGAAGCCGACCGGAGGCCTGTGGCGCGCCTCCGCGCGTCCCGGCTGACCGGCCCCCGCCCGGGGCCGGCCGCGCTGCTGCTCAGGAAGGCCTCGGTGTCCCTCGCGTGCCCGGCCGCTACACGTCGAGCTGCGCGTTGTACTGCTCGACGAACCCCTCCAGCGCACCCGGGTCCGCGAGGTCCACGCCGGCCTGCCGCGCGGCGGTCGCGATCGTCTTCGCAGGGCCCCACGATGCGGGGTCCTCCGCGTTCTCGAGCATCTCGGTGCGGAAGCGCTTCACCGCGGCCACCGCTTCGCGCCGTTGCGCGGCGGGCAGCGCGCGCACGCGGCCCGCGTAGCGCACCCAGGCGCGCAGCACCTCGGGCACTCCCTTGAAGAACTCCTGCTCGCGCGCCACCTTGTGCGGCAGCCAGCTCGTCATGAAGATCTCCACCACCACCGGGCTCCAGCGCAGCGGCCCGCCGTGGTTGTAGTCGCAGCCGAAGTTGATCGCCAGGTCGAGCAGGAACTCCGCGTCCTCGTCGCCCGCCCAGCGCGCTCCCTCCGGCGAGGCGAGGAACTCCGCGAGCAGCGCTTCGCGCTCCTCCAGGGAGATCTCATCGAAGTCCGGCTCGAGCACGTGGCCGCCCGGCAGGCGCGGCATGCGCGTGTCGATCAGCGCGCGCAGCGCGCGCACGTCCTCGCTCACGCTCGGTTCCCAGGTGTGGTCGAGCTGCTCGAGCGCCGCGCTCACGCGCGCGCGCGCCTCGCCCAGCTCGATCGCGCGCAGCCCGAGCTCGTCCTTGCTGCGCGCCGCGTTCGCCTTCATCAGCTCGCGCACCTCGCTCAGCGGGCCCGCGAGGAACACGTCCTTGACAAGGCCACCCATGTTGTGGTCGATGTAGATCCCGAGCGTGTGGCGGGGCGCCGGCGAGTCGAACTCGATCAGCACGCTCACGCCGTCGTCGAAGTGCTCGTCGTGCATCAGCTCCGCCGCGACCGGCCGTGCGCCCGCGGGCTCCGGCCCCCACGCGGGCTCCTCGAGGCCGCGCGTTGCCAGACGCCCCGCCGCCGCGCGCGCGTTCCTGGCGTTGCCTGCCCGGCCCACCCTGCTCACCGCGCGCAGCGTTGCGAGCGCCGGTTGCGTGCCGAGCCTCTCGAGCGCATGTACGAACGCGGGGAAGAACAGCTCTTCCACGTCGCCCTCCAGCAGCCGGCGCACATGCCACGTGCCGATCAGCGTCGAAGCCCACAGTTCGGCTCCCAGCCAGTCCTCGATCTCGTGTACCTCGCTGCTCGCGAGCGTTGCCATCCGCGACATCAGCGCCGCCAGCTCGAGGTCCGCGTCGCGCGTGCTCGCGCCGTCGCGCCGTCGGGACGGGAGCGGGCGCGACCCCGCGCCAGCGGACACGCGCCTGCGCGCCCTGCGCTGTTCGTGCTTGCGTCGCTTCTCGCCCACCGCTGAGAGGGCAGGCTAACCAAAGTCGCGGCGGATGTGGCGAGCGCCATCGAGGCGCGCTCGCCGTCCTTCAGCCCAGGCTCACCACGCGGCTGCGGCCGGACAGCAGCGAGCCGCCGCGCACGACCGCGAGCACGCGGTAGCGACCGCGGTGCGGGTGGGCGATCGTCCGCGCGTAGGCGGCGAGGGTGGTGGAGATGGGGTGCGTGCTCGTGCGCGCGACGGTCCTCCAGCGCCCCGCGACGCGCCGCTGGATCTGGATCGCGACGGGTGCTCCGGCGGGGGCGATCAGGCCCGAGATACGAATGGACCGGCCGTGGCGGCTGATGTGCACGCTGACGCGCACGAACACCCGCTCGAGGATCGCCGCGCTCACGAGCGCCGGTGAGCCGTCGACGGTCACCGCACGCACCATCGTGTTCACGCTCACGCCCGCCAGCGAGAACGAGAAGCTGCCCGATGCGCTTGTCAGCTCGCTTGCGCCGACCTGCTGGAAGCCGCCCGTGTACGGGTAGGGCTCGATCTGCAGCGCGACGCTGCGCACTCCCACGCCGGTGCCCGCCAGCGTGCCGCTGAAGGTCACCGTCGCGCCCGCGCCGACCGGGTTGGCCGTGCTGCTCAGCGAGAGCGAAGGGGGGACCTTGGCCGTGGTGAAGGAGCGCGTCGCGCCGATGACGGTGCCCGCGCCGACGGCCACGAGCCGGTAGACGTACGTGGTCGCGGGAGCGAGCCGCACCAGCTGCACGCTGACCGCGACGCTCGCGCTGCCCGCACCGGCCGAGGTCACCGGCGTGCGCGTGCTCGGCGACTTCACGCCGTACTGGAAGTAGTAGGTGGTGGGCACTCCGTGCGGGTCGACGCTGCCGTTCAGCGTCGCGCTCGTGGCGCCCACCGCGCTCGCCGCGCCGGTGCTCACCGCCGGCGTCTGCCCCTTGCTCGTCCTGAGCGTGCGATCGCCGCCCACGACGCTCGCGCCG
>Ga0209698_10002784_pt1 | contig 19641 bp, 18 predicted proteins | sample LitLauG_LLR_2012_FD_187203 | JGI IMG/M metagenome (GOLD analysis project Ga0209698, IMG submission 187203) | Freshwater sediment microbial communities from Pennsylvania, USA - Little Laurel Run_MetaG_LLR_2012 (SPAdes) (version 2) | ecosystem: Environmental > Aquatic > Freshwater > Creek >...
CGCCGGCCGCCTACTGCCGCGTCCGGCAGCGCCAGAAACAAGCTTACGATTCATGGCTTCCCCTTGCACTGAAACATACAAGGGGAGGGGGTGAGGGCGTACGGCGTCAGCGCGCTTGCGCCGACAAATCAGGCTGCATCCACTCGATCCTGACCAGCGGCGTCGGCTTGCCGAACTCGACCAGCTCGGCATGGCTGGCGGCGAACCAGCGGCGCCAGAAATCTTCCAGCGCCAGCAGCGCGCGCGGGTCGCGATACGAGCTGTCGTCGGCGGTCCTCTGCGATACGCCGCCGCCTCCGATCACGACGACCTGGGCGCCGTGAAAATCCGCCCGGATGCCGGACGCGGCGACCTTCCTGAGTTCCGCGCTGGCGTCGATGGGGCGCAGCCGGCCTCCCTGGTAGAAGCTCGAGATCGACGAGTTTTCCAGCATGTCGGACACGACGACCACGATCCGCCCGCCGGCCCGCGCATCGCCCACGCGCCGGCTCAGGTCGCGCAGTGCCGCCACGATGTCGCTGCGGGCGATGTTCGGGTCGATCCCCTGGAAGGCCGCATCGAGCGCCTTGGCAACCAGCCGGTGCGCGAACACGAGCTGGTCGCTCAGGCACTGGTCGTTCTGGCGCAGGTCGCGTTTGGACACGAAATCGCGCTGCGCGGCGTCGATCGGTGCCTCGACCTGCCCCGATACGAGAACGTCCAGGTAACGGCCCTGCAGGTAAGCCGAGAAGGTCGCGATCGAGACGTTGACGCCGGGCTTGACCAGCCGATCGACCGTTTCCCGGACGATCTGGCGCAGGCGCGCGTCCAGGAAGACGGTCTGGTCGATCACGACGGTCAGGTCGCCCCGCGCATCGCGCGGCGCGTACTCCCGCAACTGCTCGTAGCACGACGGAACGGCGTGGTCGCGGGCGACCTGGGGATGCGTCCCGGCCGCCGCCGCGAGCGGCGCGCCCGCCAGGCACGCCAGCGTCAGCCGACCGATGGCTGCCGGGAGTGATTTCATGGGCGCGGGTTAACCGGCGTCCGATTCGGAGGCAGCCGGGGTCTTGCCCGGATCCGCGCGAGGCTTGCGCCGGCCGCCGCTGCGGCCGCGCTGGCTGCGTTCGGCGGCGCGCTCGCGCTCCAGCTTTTCGGCCTGCTCCAGCTGGGCGCGGGCACTCGAGCCCGTGCCGGAACCCGGCTCGACCCTGGCGGCGGCCTCACGGTGGGCGCGGGCCGTCGCGCCCGGTCCCAGCAGCGCTTCGGCGTTGTGCAGGACGAGGTCGTCCATCGGAGCCACCATCGACTCCTCGGAAGCGCCGTTCGGCGTCATCGACTCGAAGGCCGGCAATTGCGCGGTGGGCGGGGCAGTCTTTTCTGGCGGGCGGGGCGGGTCGGCGCTAGCCGAAGCCGCGGCGGCGGCGCCGTTGTGGTTCGCGGGCGCGGCGGTCACGCCGTTGTGCGTTGCGGGTGCGGCCGCTGCGCCGTTGGTCGAAAGGGTCGCCGGGCGGGCGTCGAAATCCGGCGCCGGCGTTTCGGATTCCATACCCAGCGGCTTGCGGCGGCGCTGCGCCTCGCGCAGCTGCAGGTAATCGCGGAACGTGAACGGATGCGCTCGCGCCGCGCTTCCGATCCGGTCGTGCTTGTTGTCGAGCAGCTGTTGCAGCCGCTCCAGCTTGCTCTGTGCAATGTCCGCGATGCGGTCGTAGTACTGCAGCAGCTCGCCGTGGGAGCTGAAGCGCTCGGCCCGCAGCGCGCGGTAGGCGTCCTTGCTGAGCCTGCCGTTGAACGAATGCCGATAGCCGAAGAAGATGCCGAGCACCTGCAGGAAGAAGAAGAGGATCCCCAGGATGATCAGCGTGCCCCATCCGCCGCGGCGCTTGATCGAAACCTCCTCCTGGATTGCGCGTTGGTCCGTGCTGAGGTCGGCCGCATCGCGCTCGCTCAGCGAGAAGCGCTGCAGCGCCTGGCTGCGGACCGTGGATTCCTGCAGGATCTCCTGCTCGATCACCTGCCCGCGCACGAACGCGGCGCCGCTGCCGACGGCGACCACCATCACCAGCGTGATCGTGGTCATCACGTACGTGATCTTGCCGTGGCCGCGCGTGGCGCGCTGGCGGAAGGCGGGCTCGTGGTCGTCGACGCTCTGAGCGTCGTTCAGGCTCAGGTCGGGACCGAACAGCGGGCCCCTGCGGCCGGCGGCGATCCACTCGTTCCGATCGCGCCGGTACCGGTTGCACTGGTCGATCTCCAGGCCGGCCCAATGGGTGAAGAACACGAGGATCACGGCGATCAGGAAACCGATGCCGCCGGCGGCGATGCGCTGGGCGAACTCCGATGCGCCCGGCAGCGTCCATCCGGCCAGCACGTAGGCCAGCCCGGCCGCCTCGACCAGCACCATCGAGAAGATGACCGCCCGCAGATAAGGCGGAAAGGGCTGCCGGCCCAGGTCGCCCGCCTTGCGCAGGTAATTCATGTAGTTGTCGTAGTCGGTGCGGCTCAGCACGCGGATGAAGCGGGCGTAGCTGCTGCACAGGGCCGATACCGCCGGTGATTCCGAGTGCGCCCCCGCGTGGCGCGTCTTTTCGCGGCGCGCCAGCCAGGAGATGCCGCCGATCACCGGCAGCGAGTGCCAGGTCGACAGCAGCCACAGCGCCAGGGGCTCCCAGCTCACCGCCAGGACGCCGGCCGTCGCCAGCGCAACGGCGAGCGCGACTGCCCAGCCTGCATGTGACGAGACGAATTGGATCATCCGAGTTCTCCAGGGCCACCCAGCAGTCGGTCCACAGACTAGAACGCGTGCGGTTGATCCGAGCGCCGGAATTGTCGTCGCAAAGGTCCCGAATCCGGCGTCTTGAGAACGCGCCTGAAGCCGGCCTAATGGCTCCGCTCGCCGGGCGGTGCCTCCAACCGGTGCGTCCGCCCGCAAAAGGCATCCGGCCGTGCAGCCGGGTCAGCCCATGCGCAGCAGTCGGGCGATCCTTGCCTGAAGCGCCGGCAGCGCCTGTCGACAGCGCAGCAGGCGGTCCGGATCCGGATCGCGCGCGCGCGCCGTCCAGATCGGCTGCGGGAAGTGGGCATCGTCTCGGAAGCGCGGGATCACATGCCAGTGCAGGTGCGGCACCTGGTTACCCAGGCTGGCGAGGTTGACCTTGTCCGGCGCCAGCACCTGGCGCAGCGCCGTTTCGGCCAGGTTGACCGCCGCCAGCAGCCGGGCCCGCTCCGGTTCCGACAAATGACTCATTTCGGCTACGTGCGCGTTCCATATGACGCGCACATAGCCCGGATAGTCGGGCTCGTCGACCAGCACCGCGCGCAGCTCGGGCGTGCGCGCCACCAGCACGCCGCCGTCGCCGCCGCACAACGGGCAATCGGGCGGCGGCGTGCTCACACCAGCACGCGCTCGATGCCACCCGCGTTGGCGCGGGCCACGAAATCGGCCATCCAGTTGGCCCCGAGCAGGTGCTGCGCCAGCTCCACCACCAGGTAATCGGCCTGCACCGCGCTGGTGTCCTCGAAACGGCTCAGCCCCTGCAGGCACGACGGGCAGGAGGTCAGCACGCGCACCGGACCGCCGAATCCGTCGCCGCGCAGGCGCTGCGCATCGGCATTGAGCTCGTCCTCCTTGCGCAGGCGCACCTGGGTCGCGATGTCGGCGCGCGCGACGGCCAGCGTTCCGGCCTCGCCGCAGCATCGATCGGTGCGGGCGATGCGCGCGCCGTCCCCGGTGGCAAGCAGGCCGTTGACCGTCTCCATCACGTTGCGCTTGATCGGGCTGTGGCAGGGATCGTGGTACAGGTACCGCACGCCGCTCACGCCGTCGGCGCGCACTCCCTTTTCGAGCAGGAATTCGTGGATGTCGAGCATCCGGCAACCGGGGAAGATCTCCTCGAAACGGTAGCCCTGCAGCTGGTCGTAGCAGGTGCCGCAGCTGACGATCACGGTGCGGATGTCCAGGTAGTTCAGCGTGTTGGCGACCCGGTGGAACAGCACGCGGTTGTCGGTGGTGATCTTCGCGGCCAGCGCCGCCTGGCCGGCGCCGCGCTGGGGGTAGCCGCAACACAGGTACCCGGGCGGCAGCACGGTCTGCACGCCCACGTGCCACAGCATCGCCTGCGTGGCCAGCCCCACCTGCGAAAACAGCCGCTCCGATCCGCACCCGGGAAAGTAAAAGACGGCTTCGCTGTCGACCGCGCCCTTCAGCGGGTCGCGGATGATCGGCACAAAGCGCGCATCCTCGATGTCCAGCAGTGCGCGCGCCGTGCGCTTGGGCAGGCCGCCCGGCAGTTTGCGGTTGACCAGGTGGATGACCTGCTGCCGGACCGCAGGCTGGCCGGTGCTCGCCGGGGGCCGGCGGCGCTGGGCCGCCGCCGGCAGCGCCAGCAGCCGGTGCGCGATGCGCTGCAGCCGGTAGCCCCAGTCGACCACCAGCTTGCGGGCGAGCTTCACGCGCTCCGGTCGCGTGGCGCTCAGCAGCATCATCGCGGCCGCCGTCCCGGGGTTGAAGCGTTTGCGGCCGATCCGCCGCAGCAGGTCTCGCATCGCCATCGAGACGTCGCCGAAGTCGATGTCGACCGGGCAGGGTGTCGCGCACTTGTGGCAGATCGTGCAATGGTCGGCCACGTCGGAAAACTCGTCCCAGTGTTTCAGCGACACGCCGCGGCGGGTCTGCTCCTCGTACAGGAAGGCCTCGATCAGCAGCGACGTGGCCAGGATCTTGTCGCGCGGCGAATACAGCAGGTTGGCGCGCGGCTCGTGGGTCGCGCACACCGGCTTGCACTTGCCGCAGCGCAGGCAGTCCTTGATCGCATCGGACACGCCCTTGATGTCGCTTTGCTGCATGATCAGCGATTCGTGCCCGAGCAGGTTGAAGCTGGGCGTGTAGGCGCGCGACAGGTCGGCGCCCGGCATCAGCTTGCCGCGGTTGAAACGCTCGTGCGGGTCGACCCGGCGCCGGTAGGCGCGAAACGCGCTCAGCTCGTCGTCGCGCAGGAAGCGCAGCTTGGTGATCCCGATTCCGTGCTCGCCGGAGATCACGCCGTCGAGCGTGCGGGCGATCTGCATGATGCGATCGACCACGCCCTCGGCCTCCTGCAGCATCGCGTAGTCGTCCGAGTTCACCGGGATGTTGGTGTGCACGTTGCCGTCGCCGGCATGCATGTGCAGCGCGACCACCACGCGCCCCTTCAGCACCTCGCCGTGCATCCGGTCGATCGCCGCCAGCAGCGCAACGAACGCCTTGCCTCCGAACAGCCGCTCCAGCGGCGCCCGCACCTCGGTCTTCCACGAGATGCGGATCGAGCGGTCCTGCAGCCGGTCGAACACGTGCAGACCCTGCGCCGGCATGCCCTCCGAAGCGCGCAGCGCGAAGCAGGGGCCGAGCGGCGCGTCGATCCATTGCATCAATGTGGTCCAGCGGCGGCGCACGTGCGTGATCAGTTCCAGCGCGCGCTCGACGCGGTCGCCGAGGATCTCGCCGCGCGAGAGCCGGTCCGGATCCGGATCGGCCCCCTGGCCGAGCGCGAACGGCGTTCCCAGCAGGTCCTGCAGCGCATCGAGCATCCTGAGCTTGTTCGCGGTGGATCGCTCGATGTTGATCCGCTCGATCGCGTCGGTGTACTCGCCCAGCCGGGCCAGCGGGATGACCACGTCCTCGTTGATCTTGAACGCGTTGGTGTGGCGCGCGATGGCCGCCGTCCTGGCGCGGTCCAGCCAGAACGTGCGCCGCGCCTCCTCGCTGACGGCGACGAATCCTTCGCCGCCGCGGCCATTGGCCAGGTGGACCGCCTGGGAGGCGGAGCGCGCGACCGCGTCCGCATCCTCGCCGACGACATCGCCCAGCAGCACCATCTTGGGCAGGCTGCCCCGGCGCGACTTGGTCGCGTAGCCGACCGCGCGCAGGTACCGCTCGTCCAGGTGCTCGAATCCGGCCAGTTGCGCGCCCTCCGGCCGCCGATCCAGGAAGCTCTTGATCTCGAGGATGCATGGAATCGCGCTGCGCGCCTGGCCGAAGAACTCCAGGCAGAAGGTGCGGGCGTGGCGCGGCATCCGGTGCACGATCCAGCGGGCGCTGGTGATCAGCCCGTCGCAACCCTCCTTCTGCACGCCCGGCAGCCCGCCCAGGAACTTGTCCGTGACGTCCTTGCCCAGGCCGATGCGCCGGAAACTGGGCCCCGCGATCTCGAGCGTCTCGCGGCGCAGTTCGCGCGCGCGGTCCGCCGTCTCGCGGCCGTCCTTCCAGACGAGCTCGAAGCGCGCAACGGCCACTTCATGGATGCGCCCCAGGTTGTGCTCCAGACGCGACACCTCCAGCCAGTTGCCGTCGGCATCGACCATGCGCCACCAGGCCAGGTTGTCGACCGCGGTGCCCCACAGCACCGCCTTCTTGCCGCCCGCGTTCATCGCGATGTTGCCGCCGACGCACGATGCGTCGGCCGAGGTCGGATCGACTGCGAACACGCAGCCGGCGCGCTCGGCCGCCTGTGCCACGCGCCGCGTCACCACGCCGGCTTCGGTCAGCACGGTCGGCACCGGCGCCTCCAGGCCGGGCAGCACGACCGGCTCCACGCTGCCGCAGCGCTCGAGCTTCTCGGTATTGACCACGGCCGACTGGTCGGTCAACGGAACCACCCCGCCCGTGTACCCGGTGCCGCCACCGCGCGCCACGATGGTCAGCCCCAGCTGGGCGCAGGCGCGCACCAGCCCCGGGATCTCGTCTTCGGCGTCCGGGCACAGCACCACGAACGCGTACTCGATGCGCCAGTCGGTGGCGTCGGTCACGTGCGAGACCCGCGCGTAGGGGTCGAAGCGGATGTTGTCTTCGCGCGTGTGGCGCCTGAGCAGGCGCCGCGCCCGCTGCCGCAGGCCGCGGGTCCGCTCGAAGCCCTCGGCGAAGCGCGCGACCGCGCGCCGTGCGGCCTCCAGCAGCAGCGCGACGCGGCGATCGCGCTCGGCCTCGGGGCGCTCCTGCTGGCGCCGCTCGATTTCCCGCAACCGGTGATGCAAGGCCTCGATCAGCTGGCCGCGGCGCCGCGGGTTGTCGAGCAGGTCCTCCTGCAGGTACGGGTTGCGGTCGACCACCCAGATGTCGCCGAGCACCTCGAACAGCATCCGGGCGCTGCGGCCGGTGCGGCGTTCGGCGCGCAGCGCGCCCAGCAAGTCCCAGGCGGCCGGTCCGAGCAGCCGGATCACGATTTCGCGATCCGACAGCGACGTGTAGTTGTACGGAATTTCGCGCAGGCGCGCCGGCGGTTCCGCGGCGGCGCCGCCGGCCGGTTCGCCGAGCTGCAGCGCGTTCATGACCCAGTGTATCCGCCCGAGTCTGTTTCTCCCCTCTCCCGCTTGCGGGACAGGGGCCAGGGGTGAGGGCGTCAGAAGATGTGGGGGATCACGGCCGAAGTGCGGGTGGCATAGTCGCGATAGGCGGCACCGAAAGTCTCGTTCATCATGCGTTCCTCCGTCCGCCATTTCAGCCAGAACGCGAACAGCGCGACCGCCAGGGCCAGGATGCCGCGCCACTCGCCCCGCGCCAGCGCCGACCCGGCGAAGGCCAGCAGCAACCCGCTGTAGATCGGGTGCCGGACATACCGGTACGGCCCAGCCCGCACCAGCTCGTGATCCTGCTTCACCGTGACCGTGGCGCTCCAGTTGGTTCCGAGAATGCGGCGCGCCCAGACCGTCAGCGCCAGCCCCAGCACGGCGATCAGCAGACCGGCCGCGTACCCGGACAGGGTGAAGGGCATGAACCGCTGGGTCAGCCAGCCGGGCGGCGTGCGCGGCGCCGCCATCAGGTAGACCGCCACCAGCAGCGGCGCGGAGTGGGCGACGCGCGAAGCCGCCGATTCGTAGCGCTGCACCGGCTTGACGCCGCGCGCGCTGATGATCCAGTAGGCGAGCCACGCCAGCCAGAGGCCTGCGAACAGCGACTGCAGCAGTATCTCCATCGGCTCACCACTCGACCAGGTGGAAGTGCAGGTACGTGATCTCCTGCTCTCCGGGCCCGTTCGTGTAGACGCGGTAGTCCAGCAGGTTCTGCTCGGTGACGATCGACCGGATGATCGCGAAGCAGTCCATGATGTACGGCGCGTCGTCGGACGTCACGTCGGAGATGTCGCGGATGTCGCGTTTCGGGAAGAACACCAGGTGCAGATGTCGTCCCCGGCGCGGATAGGGTACGGCCAGGCACTTGTCGGACTCGCGCACCACGCGCGGCACCCAGCCGGGGGCGTTGACGATGCCGGCCGCCGTGAGCAGGCCGGCCACGTCGTTGGGCCGGTAGCAGCGATCCCCGCAGGACCCCAGGTTGAGCCAGGCGCGGGGCTGCGTGTTCATGAAGGCGCGCGCCCCGATCGAAAGTCCGGCCAGGAACGTCAGTGCCAGGATGATCGCCAGGCGGATGCGCGGGCTTCGAGCCGATCGGTCAGAATTGGGCATGAGGAAGGCTGAACTCGTATTGGCAATGCGGGGCCAGGGCCGACCGCGGCAGTGTACGGAGGAAGCGATGCCCCCATCAATCGACCGCATCGATCACATCCATGTCCTGGTGTCCGATCGCAATCGCGCCGAGCGCTGGTATCTGGAGGCCCTGGGCCTGCGGCGGGTGCCCGGGCTGGAATTCTGGGCACTGGAATCCGGCGGACCGCTGACGATCTCGAACGCGGCCGGCACCGTGCATCTGGCCCTGTTCGAGCGGGCGCCGCAGCCGTGCCGCTCGACCGTTGCGATGGCGGTCGGCAAGGACGATTTCCTGGCGTGGAGGGCCCATCTGTCCAGGATCCTGGGGCGGCCGCCCGAGTTGCAGGACCACCAGGTCACGTGGTCGATGTATTTCTCGGACCCGGACGGCAACCCGTTCGAGATCACTTCGCACGACTACGCGGCCCTGGAGCCGAGCCTGAGGCGAGAGGGCCGCTGACGGCGCTAGACGGAAAGGGCCGGCTCCTGCATGGCCGCGATCTGCTCGCGCAACTCCAGGATGCGCCCCTCCCAATAGCGCGGCGAATCGAACCACGGGAAGGCGGCCGGGAAGGCCGGATCCTGCCAGCGGCGCGCGATCCAGGCCGAATAGTGGATCAGCCGCAGCGTGCGCAGCGCCTCGATCAGCGCCACCTCGCGAGGATTGAACTCGGCGAAATCCTCGTAGCCGGCCAGCAGGTCGGACAGCTGCCGCTGCATGTCCTGGCGGCTGCCCGACAGCAGCATCCACAGGTCCTGCATGGCCGGTCCGAGGCGACTGTCGTCGAAGTCGACGAAATGCGGCCCCGGTTGCGCCCCGGTTTCGGTCCACAACAGGTTGCCTTCGTGGCAGTCCCCGTGCAGGCGCAGGTGGGCGACCCGGCCGGCCCGCTCATAACAGCGGCGCGCTTCCCCGATCGCATCGCGCACCACGCCCCGGTACACGTCGGCCAGATCCGGCGGAATCCAGCCCGCTTCGAGCAGGTAGATGCTGGGCTCGACGCCGAACGTCTCGACGTCCAGCGCCGGCCGGTCGTGGTACGTGGTCGTTGCGCCGACCGCGTGCAGGCGCCCCAGGAAGCGCCCGATGCGCTCGAGCACTCTGCGGTCCGACAGCTCGGGCGCGCGCCCGCCGCGACGGTCGAACACGGTGAAGCGGAAGCCGGCGTAAGGGTGCAGCGTGCGGCCCTGGATGCTGCGCGCAGCCACGGCCGGCACCTCGTGCTCAGCCAGTTCGGCCACGAAGGCGTGCTCCTCCAGGATGGCCGCGTCGCTCCAGCGGCCCGGGCGGTAGAACTTGACGACCACGGGGGCGGTGCGGGCGTCGGACGGGTCGTCCAGCCCGACCTGGAACACGCGGTTCTCGTAACTGTTCAGCGCCAGCAGCTGTCCGGAGGTGGTCAGCCCGATCGAATCGACCGCGTTAAGGATCAGGTCCGGCGTCAGTGTCGAGAAGGGTGCAGTGCTCCCCTCCAGGGGTGGGGGTGAGGGCGCCTTGTCGGTCATGACGCCACCGGCGCCCCATTACCCCCTCTCCCGCTTGCGGGAGAAGGCTGCACACCATTACCCCCTCTCCCGCTTGCGGGAGAGGGCTGGGGTGAGGGCGCTCTGTCAGTCATAACGGCACTCGCGCAGTCGTGGTAAAAGCGGAATCGATGGAAATTCACGCCGCACGACTAAACCTGCTGCGCGAACTGTACGCCGGCTTTGTGCGGGCGCGCGGCATCTCACGCCACTTCCGGCGCTTCACGCTGTTCGAGTCGCTGCTGCGCGATTCGGCCTCGCGCGAGGTGCTGCCGCCGCTGGCCGAGGCGCTGCTGAAGGCTTCGCGCGGCGCCCCCGACGAGGTGCTGGCGGCGCTGGGCAGCCACCCCAACGGACTGACCGAATCGCAGGCGGCGGATGTGCGGATGCGGGTCGGCCTGAACGAGGTCGGCCACGACAAGCCGCTGCCCTGGTACCTGCACCTGTGGCACTGCTATCGCAATCCGTTCAACCTGCTGCTGACGGTGCTGGCGACGATCTCCTACCTGACGGAGGACGTGCGGGCCACGATCGTGATCGGCTCGATGGTGCTGCTGTCGACCCTGGTCCGTTTCTTCCAGGAAACGCGTTCGAACAAGGCCGCCGACCGGCTCAAGGAGATGGTCAGCACGACCGCGACCGTGCTGCGACGCGACCCGGCCGAGATCGCGGCCGACGAAGCACGCCGGTTCTTCCAGGCCGTGCTGCGCCCGAAGCCGCCGCGGCGGATGGAGATTGCGCTCAAGCGCCTGGTGCCGGGCGACGTGGTGGCGCTGTCCGCCGGCGACATGATCCCGGCGGACATCCGCATCCTGTCCGCCAAGGACCTGTTCATCAGCCAGTCGGCCATGACGGGCGAGTCGCTGCCGGTGGAAAAGTTCCCGGAGCACAGAGGCCCCGCCACCACCAATCCGCTGGAGCTCGACAACATCGCGTTCATGGGCACCAACGTGGTCAGCGGCTCGGCCATCGGCGTCGTGGCGACGAGCGGCAGCCACACCTATTTCGGCGCGCTCGCGCAGAGGGTCACGGCGGCGGCCCCGGTAACGAACGCGTTCCAGGCCGGCGTGAACAAGGTGAGCTGGCTGCTGATCCGCTTCATGCTGGTGATGACGCCCCTCGTGCTGCTGATCAACGGCTTCACCAAGGGCAACACGCTCGAGTCGTGGAGGGACGCTTTCCTGTTCGCGCTGTCGATTGCGGTGGGTCTGACACCGGAAATGCTGCCGATGATCGTCACGTCGACTCTGGCCAAGGGCGCCGTGTACCTGTCGCGCAAGAAGGTGATCGTGAAGCGCCTGGACGCGATCCAGAACTTCGGCGCCATGGATGTGCTGTGCACCGACAAGACCGGCACCCTGACGCAGGACAGGATCTTCCTGTCGCGTCACTGCGGAGCCTTCGGCGAGGACTTCGACACGGTGCTGGAGTACGCCTACCTGAACAGCTACTACCAGACCGGGCTGAAGAACCTGCTCGACGACGCCGTGCTGCAGCACGCGGAGGTGCACCGCGAACTGGCGGTCGCGACCGCGTTTCGCAAGGTGGACGAGATCCCGTTCGACTTCACCCGCCGGCGCATGAGCGTGGTGGTGGCCGAGATGGATCAGCAGCACCTGCTGATCTGCAAGGGGGCGGTCGAGGAGATCCTGGCCGTGTGCACGCGGGTGCAGCACGGCGGGGCCACCCAGCCGATGACCGACGAAACGCTCGCCAGGATGCGCGAGCTGACGGCGGACCTGAACGAGGAAGGCCTGCGCGTGGTCGCGGTGGCGATCAGGCAGATGCCGCCGGCGCGCGAAACGTACGGGGTGCGCGACGAATGCGACCTGACGCTGGTCGGGTACATCGCGTTCCTGGATCCGCCCAAGGACTCCACGGCGCCGGCGCTGAAGGCATTGTCCGACCACGGCGTGGCGGTGAAGATCCTGACCGGCGACAACCAGCTGGTCACCCGCAAGATCTGCAAGGAGGTGGGTCTGCAGACGAGCGGCATCGTGCTCGGTTCGGGCATCGAGGCGATGAGCGACGAGAGCCTGGCCGAGGTGGCCGAGCAGAACAACGTGTTCGCCCGGTTGACGCCGGCGCACAAGGACCGCATCGTGCGGGCGCTGCGATCGCGCGGCCATGTCGTCGGGTTCCTGGGCGACGGCATCAACGACGCGTCGGCGATCCGCACCGCCGACATCGGCATCTCGGTCGACAGCGCGGTCGACATCGCCAAGGAGGCGGCCGACATCATCCTGCTGGAAAAGAGCCTGCTGGTTCTGGAGCAGGGGGTGCAGGAGGGTCGGCGCACGTTCGCCAACATACTGAAGTACATCAAGATGACCGCCAGCTCGAACTTCGGCAACGTGTTCTCGGTGCTGGTGGCGAGCGCTTTCCTGCCGTTCCTGCCGATGCTGCCGCTTCAGCTGCTGGTGCAGAACCTGCTGTACGACATCTCGCAGACCGCGATCCCGTTCGACAACGTCGACGCGGAACTGGTGCAGTCACCGCAGCGCTGGCGGCCCGACGACATCGGCCGCTTCATGGTCGTGTTCGGGCCGGTCAGCTCGGTGTTCGACATCCTCACGTACGCGGTGATGTGGTTCGTGTTCGGAGCCACCACCGAGGCGCAGGCGCCGCTGTTCCAGGCCGGATGGTTCGTCGAAGGTCTGGCCACGCAGACTCTGATCGTCCACATGATCCGCACCCAGAAGATCCCGTTCATCCAGTCGCGCCCGGCCACGCCGCTGCTGCTGATGACGATCGCGGTCGTTGCGTTCGGCTTGCTGATCGTGGTCGGCCCCATGGCGCACGTGTTCAGGTTCGCGCCGCTGCCGCTGGCCTACTTCTCGTGGTGGGGGGCCATGGTCGTCGGTTACGTGGTGCTGACCCAGGTGGTCAAGTCCTGGTACCTGCGGCGCTACGGCTGGCAGTAATTGTTCCGTCCCCGAACCCGCGGCAGGTTGAAGCGTTAAGCTGCGGGCTTTGTTCAGCCCCCTTGGAGCGCCCGATGCTGGAAAGCGGTTCGAACCGGGTCGACCTGCGTCTGGCCAATTCGCCCAACGCATTCGATCTGCGTCGCGTCGGGGCGCATCCCGATTTCTGGTATCCGCTGGCCTGGTCGCACGAATTGAAAGCGGGCCGCACGCTGGGCCGTCGCTTCGCCGGCCAGCCCATCGTGCTCTACCGGGGCGAGGGCGGGCAGGTCTTTGCGCTGGAGGATCGCTGCGCGCACCGCCAGGTGCCGCTGCACCTGGGCGTCGTGTGCGGCGACGAGCTCAAGTGCCATTACCACGGCTGGACCTACGATCGAAGCGGCCAGTGCGTGGAGGTGCCCTACCTGGGCAAGGAACGGCTGCCCAACGGCGTGACGAGCTATCCCGCGCGCGAGGTGGACGGCCTGATCTTCGTGTTTCCGGGCGATTCGGCCCTGGCGGAGAGCCGGGCGCCGGCCGCGCTCGGATCCTCGCAGCGCAGGGACTACAAGACCCGGCGCCTGAACCGCGAGGTGGCCTGCCACTACACCTTCATGCACGAGAACCTGTTCGACATGAACCACCAGTTCATGCACCGCAAGCAGATGGGATCGATCAGGGCCCAGTGCCTCGGCCGGCAGCACGGCGATCAATGGGCCCAGGTGGAATACAGCTTCAGCCGCACGGAAGGCAGTTCCTCGCTGGGCGAACAGGTCATCGTCGACCTGGTGCGCAAGCGCGGCGAGGCCCGCAAGGACTTCCGCGATCACATGCGAATCCGCACCGACTACCCGAGTCAGAATCTGAAGGTCTGGGTGGGGCGCGACATCCTGCCGACCGACGATCCGGTGCTGGACGTCTGGTTGTGCTACACGCCGCTCGATGCCGAGCAGCGCACCAACCGCACCTTCGGCTACCTGTCGGTCAAGAAGCCGCCGATCCCCGGCCTGATTCACGCGGCGTGGCCCTTCGTGGTCTGGTTCACGGAAAACATCTTCCGCGAGGACAAGGAGATCGTGGAGTACGAGCAGAGGGCCTACGACGCACAGGGCGCGGACTGGAACAACGAGGTGTTCCCGGCTCTGCGCGACCTGCGGGGCGTGCTGGCCCGCTGCGGCAGCCCATGCGCTCCTGACGCCCGCCGGCGCGCCGGTCAAGTGCCCCAAGCGATTGACGCCGGCCCGGACCTCGAATAGGATTTGACGCATGTACCGTGCTCAACCCGTCCTCGACTTCCTCGCCGGCGCGCCTCACGGCCGCGTCGGCGCGGTGTGCATGCTGCCGACCATTTTGCAGATCGGCGAGGGCGCAGCGCCGGCGGCGGGCCGGTTGAAGCGGTAAAAAAAGATCCTCGCACTCGAAATCCGAAGGGGCCCGCCAGAAGCGGGCCCCTTCTTTTTTGGCCGGCAGGTGAACCTGAGCGAAGGAGAACCGCTGTGAGTTCGATCCACCTACGACGCGCCAGTCCCGACGACGCGGCCGCCTACGCCCGCCTGATGGCGGACGAGGAGGTCTTCTCTCAACTGCTGCAGCTGCCGTTCCCGGATGCCTCGGCCTGGCGCAAGCGCCTGGAGACCCCGCGCGAGGCGGGGCAGGCCGACATCGACCTGGTCGCCGAGCTCGACGGCGAGGTGGTCGGCCAGGCCGCGCTGTTCTCGATGGGTGCGGCGGTGAGGCGCCGGCACGCGATGGGGCTCGGCATCGGCGTTGCCAAGCCGGCGCAGAGGCGGGGCGTAGGCAACGCGCTGATCGGCGCGCTGACCGACTATGCCGACCGCTGGGCCGGCGTGCTGCGTATCGAGCTGACGGTCTGGGTCGATAACGAGCCGGCGCAGCAGCTGTACCGGAAGTTCGGCTTCGAGGTCGAAGGCCGGCTGCTCGCGTGGGGCTTGCGCGGCGGCCGCTACGTCGATGCGATCGCGATGGCCAGGCTGCACCCGGCCTCGCCCGCGCTGGCCGCGCGCGGCGGGTCGCCCGCTGCTCCCGTCGACCGGGGATCGGGTGATTCCCGCTTCCCCGTCACGCCGGATGCACGGGCGTAGGAACGATCCCACTTGCAATGGCGCGGAGTCCGGCCGCTAATCGGGGACCCTTGCTCCACCGGGAAGAAGCCACCATGACCGCTCGCGTACTGCTCCCTCCGAGGCCGAAGCGCGTTTCGTTCGTCCGGCCCTGCGCCGATGTGGCGCTGGCGCTGTGCTGCCTGGCGCTCGCATCCGCCTCGAGCGCCCAGGTCAGACCTGCGACCCCGCAGGTCAACCCGATGACCGTGCCCGTCACGCCCGTCATCTCACCCGCGGGCCCTGCGCCCACGCTGACATCGCTGCAACAGCAGGTGACGGCATTGCAGAACCTGGTCAGCAATCTGCAGCAGCAGATCGCCGCGCTGCAGGCGACGAGCCTGCCGGTGCAACGTCAGGGACCGAACTACCTTCTGAGCGTGCCCGGTTCGCTGACCGTCCAGAGCGGGACCGGAACGATGATCCAGGGACCCACGGTCACGGTGCAGGCGAACGCGATGCTCAGCTTGCGAGGCGCGATGACCACCGTGAACGGCGGTCGCCGGCCGGCGGCGGCGATCGGCGACATGACTGCGCCGGCGGTGTGTCCGGGCCCTCCCGGTCCCGCGCTGTGCCCGCCGATGTCCCTCATCGGAGGGTCGCCCACGTTCCTGGTCCCATGAAACCCGCTAGGTGACCGCGCGGTCCAGCCGCGCGCGGATCGCTCGTACCCGGGCCGGGTCGAGGCACTCTTCGCGATCCATCCGGGCGCACAGGGCGCCGCGGAAACCCAGGTAGTCCGGGCCGAGCGCCGCCAGCGGACGCACGTCCTCCTCGCGCAGCGACCCCGCCAGTCCGACCAGCAGTCCCGCAGCGCGCGCCTGGCGCACGAAATCGGCCAGCCAGTCCTCGTCGGTCCAGTCCCGCAGGCCACCGCCTTCCTTGTTGGCGGTGTCCAGCATCACGCCGTGCCAGCCGGCTGCGGCCAGCTCGGCGGCCGCTTCCAGAGGCGGCGAGCGGTCGGCGAACAGCACCGCGATCAGCGGCACGCCGCCGACCAGCCGCGGCAGCTCCTTGATCCCGGACAGCGGCAGCTCGCGGTCGAACATCCCGATCTTGACGAAATCGGCCCCGCAGTCGGCACTCAGGCGTGCCGCGCAGCGCAGCGAAGGCAGCTCCAGCGGCAGGTCGCCGACGGTCGCGCTGACCGGCCTGCGGCCGCCGACCGCGGTGGCGATCGCGCGCAGCGTCGCGGGCAGGACCGCGCCGAGCGCGCCGGTGGAAGGCTCCTTGGCGTCGATCAGGTCGGCGCCGGCCTGCAGCGCGAACAGCGCCTCCTCGGCCGAGCGTACGCTGGCCAGCATCCGCACCCGGGGTGATCGGTTCATCGTTTCGGACCGCGTTCGCCGCGGTGGACTGCAATCGCCTCCATCAGCCAGCTCCATGCCTCCAGTTCGGGCTCGCCGGCTGTCTTGTCGATCGCGATCTTCAGGTACTCCAGTTCCGCTTCGAGCTTGCCGGCCGGCAGTATCGAGAGCCGGCTGACCAGCACCGCCGCCTCGATCACTGCCGCCTGGGCCCGGTTGAAGCCCGGGAACGGCGCGTGCATCTGGCGGTACACCGAGCGGCAACGCAGCTGCGGGCGCTGCACGTCGTCGATCAGCTCGGCGAGTTCGATCTCCTCGTGCGCCAGGCAGGACGCTAGGCGCACGCCGTCGACCCGCGTGGCGGCCGTCAGCGGCCAGTCGCGCCGCCCCACGATGCATCCGGCGAACACGCGCACGTCGTCGGTGTAGTTGATCACCGCCGCGCGCGACTGCAGCATCAGGTCCAGCGTCAGCGACGGCCGGAACGGTGCCAGCACCACGCGATCGCCTTCCTGGCGCACCCCCAGCGGCGTGACCTGCGTGCGGCCGTCGCTGCCGCGCACGGTCACGATGGTTTCGAAGATCCGTTTCATCCCGGCATCACTTGCGCGCGGCGCGCTTGCGGCGTGCCGCCAGGGTCGGCCCGGGGGCGCGGTGCGCCAGGCGGTCCTCGGGCGGCCGCTCGTAGGCACAGCCCCATTCGAGGTCCTCGTCCTGCGAGTAGCGCTTGCCCAGCTGCCAGGCGATCTGCGCGCGCGCCAGCTCCACCCCCAGGTAGAAGGCGTGCGCGCCGTCCTGCTCGACGTCCAGGCCCGGATACAGCTCGTAGGGGTCGGTCGCCACCGACAGGCCGCTGCGGTTGAACACGTGGATGCCGCGCTCGTTGACCTGGATCCGGAAATTGGGGTCCCGCACCTCGGCCGCGAGCTGCTCGATTTCCCGGCTCGAATAGGGAAACGGCCGGCGCGCGTGCACCGTGAGCAGCGCGTCGGTCAGGTCGCGCGGAAGCGATTGCGACTCGCGCGCAGCGTACATCATGCGCCGCGCCCAGTCGGCCTCGCGCACCGCGCGCCGGCAGTGCGGGCTGACCTCGGTCGTCAGGATCGCGTTCAGCCGCAGCTCGACCGCCACCCCCAGCATCACCGCGGTGGTGCCGCTGGAGTCGGCGTCGGTGAGCTCGGTGACGTTGCCGGTGCCCATCAGGATGGGCACGTCGGGCTCGAGCTCGCGCAGGCTCTGGTAGCGCAGCAGCGAGCGGGTGAACCCGAACTGGATCGGCTCGAGCACCGGGTCGGCCAGGAACGCACGGCCGCGCCGCCGCATCAGCTCGATCGCCTGCCGCAGGGAATCCAGATCGCCGGGCTGCGACGGGATCAGCACCGGCGTGGACTCGACCTGGTCGGCGATGTCGATCGATTCGGGCGTCAGGCTCAGCAGGTAATCGGCGCCGGCCCGCCCCGCGCTCAGCAGGTCCTCGCGTTCGAGCGAATCGACGCTGACGCGAAAGCCGGCCGCGCGCAGCACGCGCACCGCCTCGGCCAGGTGCGGGAACGGCGTATCGGGCAGGCACCCCAGGTCGATCACGTCGGCCCCGTCGCGCCGGTAGGCCTGCGCGCGCGCGACGATCGCCTCCAGGGTGAGGTCGGGCGCATCGACGATCTCGGCGAAGATCTGCACGTCGTGCCGGGACAGGTCGACCCCCTTACGCTGGCGGCCGAAGTGCTCCGGCAGGTCGCGCAACTCGTCCGGGCCCCGCTCGACCTTCAGGCCCAGCGTCCGGCCGAGGGCCTCCAGGTCGCCGCGGCAGCGGCCCGGGACGATCACGCGATCGACCCCGTCGGCGCGTGAAAAATGGCGCCCGATGAAATCGGCCGTCATCAGTCCGGCCACGCTGATCGGCAGGCGCACCACGCGGTAGACGAATTCGTCCGGCGCCATCTCCTCGAGCACGGCGCGCAGGTTGCGCTCGGCCAGCGCGCCCGTCAGGAACGCGATGTGTTCCGGCATCCGCTCAGAGCTCCTGCAGCCGCCGCTCGATCGCGGCCTGCAACCCGGCCACATCGGTGACGACGGTCGTGTATTCGAAGCCGCGCAGCCGGTCCGTGTTCTGCAGATCGATCCGGCGCGGATACAGCGTCACCCACTCGCCCGGCGCCTCGGTCGTGACCACGGGCTCGGTGTCGCAGGCGAACACGATGCTGGGAATGCGGCACTTGCCGGCCTGCGCGAACATGTTGGTCGCCAGCGTATCGGAGATTCCCGCCACGCACTTGGCGACCGTGCCCGAGGTGGCCGGCGCCACCACCAGCGTGTGGTACTGGCCCTTGTACAGGAAGCTCACCGGCACGGCGCTGGCGGTGTTGTCGCGCATCACGCGGAACTGCGCGCGCAGCGCCTCGACCGGAAGGTCGTACATCCGCAGCACCTCTTCGGCCGCGCGCGTCAGGAACAGGTCCACCTCCGGCAGCGAGCGCGCGATCTCGAGCGATTCCTTCAGGAAGTGCCCAGAGCCGGTGAGCGCCCAGGCCAGGCGTGGTCGTTCCTTCGTGTTCATCGCGGCTGCCGGCGGAAGACAGGCGTCAGTGTAAAGAACCGGCAGCGCCGTGGCCAAAGCTCAGTAAGATGCCGGGTTTGAACGCCGGCCCGGGCGGCCGATCCCTCCCATGTTGAACATTCCCGCAGGAATCCGGACGCTGTTGATCATCAACGTCGCCGTCTTCGGGGTGGAGATCCTGGGCGGCGCCGACTGGTCGGTGGAGTACTTCGCACTGTGGCCGGTCGGCACCTCGGCCTTCGAGCCCTGGCAGCTGATCACGTACAGCTTCCTGCACGACCCGGTCAATCCGTTTCACCTGCTGTTCAACATGTTTGCGCTCTGGATGTTCGGCGGCGACATCGAGCGGGTGTGGGGCCGCAACCGCTTCCTGACGTACTACTTCGTCTGCGTGCTGTCGGCGGGTCTGACGCAGGTGCTGGTCGCCTACTGGTTCGGGTCGCCCACGCCGACCATCGGCGCCTCGGGCGGCGTGTTCGGCGTGCTGCTCGCGTTCGGGATGATGTATCCGAACCGCACGATCCTGCTGATCTTCCCGCCGATCCCGATGCCGGCCTGGCTGCTGGTGACGCTGTACGGACTCTTCGAACTGTATGCCGGCGTGACCGGCGCCATGGGAGAGGTCGCGCATTTCGCGCACCTGGGCGGAATGCTCGGCGGCTACCTGATGATCCGCTACGGCCGTTCGCGCCGCTAATTAATGCTTCCTGCAGAAGTAATGTCCTACTTTAGGCAAAAAGAGAGAGCACAGTGCTGGAGGAACGATTCCAGTAGTGCGTGATCGGCTCGGATGGTCT
>Ga0209698_10002785_pt1 | contig 19635 bp, 11 predicted proteins | sample LitLauG_LLR_2012_FD_187203 | JGI IMG/M metagenome (GOLD analysis project Ga0209698, IMG submission 187203) | Freshwater sediment microbial communities from Pennsylvania, USA - Little Laurel Run_MetaG_LLR_2012 (SPAdes) (version 2) | ecosystem: Environmental > Aquatic > Freshwater > Creek >...
GCGTACGGCGGTGTCGTGCATATGACGATCCCGGGCGGCGGCGTCGGACCACGCCACTTCTTTACGGCCGCTCTCTCCGGTTGCTCCGTCATGGTATCGGGCCCACCGAACAACCCGACCGTCTACCATTGCGGCGCCGACGCCTGGGGCAACTGCCCGTACACACAGGCACCGTTCATCAACCCCGCCCCCGCACCGAACGTGTCACCCCAGATTTGGCACGACCTGGTGGTGAACGTCGCCGGCCTCGGTGTCGCCTTCCAGGCTATCGACAAGACAAACTACATTGTGGACTTCATCGGTGCCGGCGGGACCGCCCGCTCGCGTTTGCTGGAGCCACAGCTTCGGCTAAGGAAGTTTGATAACACCGCGGTCGCGCTGCCCTGGGGCGCGGTGTTCGGCCTGCGCGACCCGGCGACGAACAACTGGTCTTTCTATCTGCAGGAAAACGTCGACATGCAATGGAACAAAACTACGCGACACGTCCGCGGCCCCGCAGGGGTGGTTCTACACGACAAACGTCGTTCGCCTGAAGTGCCGCCCCATGTTTGTGACCCAGTTCTTTCCCGCGCTGGGCGCGCCTCTTGCGAGACTCTGGAATTTCTGGCCGTGAGCAGTCGAATACTGGGCCCTCTGGCGAGCCTTCAGCTCCCGTGCGCGGTCATGAGAGCCTGGCGCGTGTCAGGATCGGCCTTGCCAGTGGGCGGAAGCCCGTGCTCGTCCTGGAACGCCGCCACCGCGTCTGCCAGATCGTCGGGATCAATCTCTCCCTCCGCGACGTCGTCCAGGTACTCCAGATTTCGAAGACGGTCGACCAGTCCCGTGGGTGAATCGACCGGATCCAGGTAGGCAAGGCTCGTTTCGATCGTGTGCAGTTCCGTTGTGATGACCGCTTTTTTCGCGTCCGGCGGAATCCATGCTTCGACTTCCCCGCCGCCCCCGGTCGTCCCCTGGAGGGTGAGCCGGCCGTCGTCGATAACCAGCTTGTACGGTATGCCCGCGACGGACGCGTTATCGACCAGCAGCTTCATCTTGAACTGTGAGGGCACACCCTTGCGTTGAAAACGGTGACGCCCGCCCGTCGGGACCTCGATGCTCTTCGGGCGCAAATCGGGTACGTGCACCACGTCCCCCGGCAACAGAACGTGTCCCGTCGCGCGCTTCTTCGCCAGTTCCTCATTCGAAGGATGGTTCCACAACGCATCGGGGAACCACCCGTTGGCGAAGGCGATGCTCTCGATTCCTTCTCCCTGCTTCACCACGTGGTCGATCGCCATGGGCCACAGCATACCTCACCGCGCTTATGGGAACACTCAAAAAACAAGATTTAGAGTATCCTTACCGACGGCTCTGCCTCCACTGAATTGGCATGACGGATCAGTTGCTAGCGCGCATCGAAGGGAACCTGTGGCCCGATGGCCCCCGGCAGAACGTGTGGATGATCCTCGATGGCGCTCGTAGCATCGACGTTTTCCGCATGCTCATCGAGTGCCACCTCGAATATACGTGCTTGTATAGTGGCCCGTTGAGCCCGGAGCTCGAAATCGCGGCGCCCTATCTGGTCCAACTCGACCATGGCTATCGCGACACCCACCGGTTTATCCGCCGGGCTTGGGGCGAAAGTATGGGAGTTTTCTTCAAAAGCGAAACCTCTCTGAAGAAGCTCCGGCGCCATCTCCGGGAATTCTTGGTAGTACGAGATGAAAAGGGCAGGCGCATGGTCTTCCGTTACTACGATCCGCGAGTGCTGAGAGTCTACCTGCCGACGTGCTATGCCAGCGAGTTGCGGACTGTTTTCGGTCCGATCGAGTGCTTTTGGACAGAGTCTGAGAGCCCGGAAAAAATGCTGGAGTTTCGCTTCCGTGACCGTGCGTTGGAGCAACGGACTCTTGCGATCGGGCTGAATGCCCCAGTGCGCCCTGAGCGCACCGCTGGTCAGCGGGGGCCGTGAAGCAAGGCGCTCTTGGCCAAATCGATCATCGCCTTCCGCGCCTCCCGTTCGTTTTCCGTACGAAGGTTCAATTGCGCAGTGTAGAGCACGCCTTCGTACTTCCACTGAATTGCCGGCGGTGAACACGAACCACCGCAAGTGATCGGCTTGAATCGGCCGGTCGCAGTCTCGCTCAGTTTGACGACCTCGGGGAACGAGAACTTCCCTCGGAGTTTGGCTCGGAAGATTCCCAGGAAGCAAACGTTGGCGCCGTCGCAGTCGGGATCAGACTCGAGGTGAATCTCGTAGCCATCGGCGTCTCCCTTCGCATGAGCGTAGAGAGTTTTTTCGGCAAGTGCCGGGAGTCGTTCCGGTAGCAGAATCGGAACGCTGCTCTGCCGTTTCAGTTCCGCAATGACGGCGCCCAGACTGTCGGGCGCTTCCGCCGGTTGCTGCGCCGACAGAACCGACGCGACAAGACAACCGAGCAGCGCCCATGCCACCGTGGGCCCGGCAAAACGTAGGTTGGAGATTCGGCGCTTGGCGCGCTCGCCAGCGCTACCGATGGAAGTTCTGGAGTTCACGCGAAACGCGAGCCCTTTGGTGTCGTTGGTGCGGTTGGATAGTCCCCCGGCTTAGGTTCCAGCAGCGGCTTAAAGCGAGCAGTCTTCGCCAGCACATCTTTGGAGTAATCTTGCTGAGTTGTGCCCTCATCGACGTTGCGCCCCTCGCAGAAATAATAGTAAGCAATCAAGCCGCTGTTGTATCCGGCCACCGCGACTCGCAAAAGATCGGCGCCTGCGATCGGTTTGCCCTCAAACTCAAATGTCTTTCCCGCGTGCGTCGCCTTCACTTTCTTACCCACCGAGGATTGAATCTCATCTCTCGTAGATGCAAGCACCTCCGCGCCCTTGTCAATGCCTTCTTTCGCTTTCTTCCAGGCGCCAGTGTTGACCCACGCTGAGAAATAGCGGTTGTCGATCTGCATCAGTCCATAGCCGTGCCCGTGGTCCCCTGCCTCTTTCAGATACTTTGGATCCAGGCGCGTTTCCCGATACCCGATTCCCATGAGCAATTCAGGCGTAAAGTCGTTCGCCTCCGCCGCATCGCGGAAATAAGGAATCCAGCCCAGTTCATCGGCGCGGTCGAATGCTTTCTCCAGCGCGTCCTTCTTGGCCGGTGCGGGCTTGGATTTTTTGGGCTCGAGATGAAGCCCATGGGTCATGCCCAGGATGCACCCTGGACTTCCATCATTTATTCCCCATGGCCCGGGAGTCGGCCCCGGTAATCCGGCGAAGGGACTTCCTGTATCGTTGATACCCCACGGTCCGGGGCTCCACGGATAGTTCGACCAGGGATTGTCACCCAAAGGTTTGCGTAGCATTGGTCACCCGCACGAACGCCCGCATTCTGAGCAGGCAGCACACACCAATTTTGCCGCCCAAAAGATAATCCGAAATCGTCTTTTTTACAAATGCACCATGCAGTGCGAATCCATCGGATGGAAACTCCGCGCTTCGGCGGAGAGATTTCTGCGCGAGAGTCTATAGCGCCAGCACGTGCGTGAGAGTGTGATCGAACCCACATCGCCGCCGCAATCCAACAGACCCCCGGTTACTTTAGACACCAGCACCAACCCAAAAAGATCTTCTCCATCTCCAGCGCCTTTATGCGCGCCCCTGAAGGCTGCAGGCCATTGCATGTGCAGCAAGCCCGGGTCGGCTGAGTGGTGTCTATTGAACTGACGAGGGAACGTCACCTCGCCGAGAAAGCGCAAGAGCCCACGAATTGCGCGTTCTCTAACTGAGCGCGAAAAAGCCGTAGAAGCAGCGCTGAACGATCTTCACGGAGACAACATGAACCACCGCCATGGACGCACTACTCTAGCAAAGTTATGCGTCTTCTTCGTCGCCACATTCTTGATTATCGCAATCGTCACAGTACAACCGTTTCAAATTGCAAACGGCGCGTCGGTGGCTGCTGCCACCTATTCGCACGGAATCTTGCATGTGACCATTCCTTACCGTGATGCTCATTCCGGAGCAGGCACTCTTACCATCGAAGTCGTCGACCCCGAAGACAAGGTTCTGGGCCGCTCGCAGCATGGTGCCGAGATTGTCGCGAAGCGAGGATCGTGGCAGGAAGACATCAAACTGGACCAGGCATTGTCTCTTGATGATCTTGTATGGCATCGCGTGCGCTATCACTTCGTCTACGGCGATTCCAAGCAGGCGCCCTTCGAAGGCGCGGAGTCCATCTCCCAGATTTTGCGCACGCCAGTGGTCCACATTCTCGGCCAGCAATCGTACTTGAGTGGCGGAGAGGCAGCGGTACGTGTCATCGTTACCGACTCGCACAATGAAATCATCGACGGTTCAGGTTCCGTGCGCATCGAACTGCTGAATCCTGAACAGAAGCCGCGCCAGCTTTACACCGGAAAGCTGAATCGGCGCGGAACCACCGAAGCTCAATTCCGTTTTCCTTCCAAGCTGGCAGGCAGTTTTCAGTTGCGCTACATCGTCGACACTTCGATCGGCTCCACCGAATTCACTCAAGCTGTAAAGCTCGAAGACAAACTCTCGATTCTCCTGACTACGGAAAAGCCGATCTACCAGCCGGGGCAAACCATTCATGTGCGATCCCTGGCCCTGGATCGTGCGAATCACGAGGCAGCCGCGAACCGCCAATTAACCTTCGAAGTAGAAGACTCCCGCGGCAACAAGGTGTTCAAGAAAGCAACCCAGACCGACAAGTTTGGCGTAGCTTCAGCGGAATTCGTTCTGGCCGATGAAGTGAACCTCGGCACCTATCACCTGCGCGCTCTGATGGGCGAGGCGGACGCCCCTTCCAGCACGGCCGAGATCGCACTGAACGTGCAACGATACGTCTTGCCGAAATTCAAGGTCGCCGTCGATCTTGGCAGTGATGGCACTAAGACAAAGCGGGGCTATCGCCCCGGCGATCACGTGACCGGCACCGTCCACGCGAACTACTTCTTCGGTCAAGCGGTGGACGACGCTGAGATCACCGTCAAGGCTTCCGCCATGGATGTCGCGATTTTCCAGATCAGCCCCGTTCAAGGAAAGACCGACCACGATGGGGCATACCACTTTGATCTCACCTTGCCGCCGTACTTCGCCGGACGCCCGCTCGATCACGGCGCCGCCCGCGTGCTGGTCGAGGCCACGGTCAAAGATTCCGCTGGCCATTCCGAAACTCGCGGCGAACCAATCACGGTTACCCCAGCTCCTTTACTAATCACCGCCGTGCCCGAGGGCGGTACGCTGGTCCCTAATCTTGAGAACCAGGTCTTCGTCCTCACTTCTTACCCCGACGGAACGCCGGCCCGAGCCGATCTCAAGATCCTTGCTTCCGGAAATCCCGACCAGCAAGCCTCCACCGACGAGGGCGGAGTCGCCGTCGTGCGCATCAACGCGACTGACAAAACAGAAACCCTCGACATCGCCGCTCGCGACAGTGACGGCAACCTCGCCTCCGCCTCCGTCCCATTGCAGTCGCGCACCGGCGAAGATCAGATTCTTCTGCGCACGGAACGCGCCGTCTACCGCGCCGGAGACAGAATTCAACTGCGAGTCTTCTCGACGAAGAAGCGCGGCACCGCATACATCGACCTGGTGAAGGAAGGCCAGACGGTCTTGACCCGTGATCTCGACATCGAAGACGGCCACGCCGAACTCTCTCTCGCGGCCACGCCAGAAATGGCGGGCACGGTCGACTTCAACGCCTATCTCTTCGGACGCGATGCCCGCCCCGTCGGCGATCACCGTTTAGTGTTCGTTCAACCGGCCGACGAACTCAAGATCGAAGCCACCGCCGACGCGCCAGACTACAAGCCCGGCGGCGAGGCACGTGTCCTCTTTCACGTTACGAATTCGCATGGCGAAGGGGTGCAGGCCGCATTGGGATTGCAAGTCGTCGACGAAGCCGTCTTTGCCCTCGCGGAAAAGCAGCCCGGCTTCGCCAAAGTCTTCTTCTACCTTGAGCAGGAAGTGATGAAGTCGCGCTACGAGATTCATTCCGTCGGCATGCAGGAGGTCGTCGAGCCAGTGGAGGAGTCTAAGTCCGAGCAGCGGAACCGCGCGGCCCGAGCCCTTTTCTCAGCTACGGAAATGGTGAACACCAACCAATTTCAGACGGAGTTCGGCCGGACTGTGCCCATGACGAAATACGTCGACTACTTCGATCGCTACCGGACGCGCTTCCAATCACAAGCGCGAAATGTGGCCCAGGCGATCAGTGCGGCCTACGGTCATGATCCCGACCCCGGTGACGTTGTCCAGGTTTTTGCCGGAATGAAACGGGCAGGGGGCCCTGACCTTCGCGATGCGTGGGATACGGCCCTCAGGCTCGATCGGGTCGGCTGGGATCGTGATAACAAATACTATCTCCTTCGCAGCGCCGGTCCTGACAAGCAATTCGACACCGGCGACGACCTGGTGACCTATTTCGAGATCCGTCGCAGCAAGATCGTCGGTCACCCAGCCTCAGGCCCCAGCAAAATCGATGCCCACATCGAGCATGACCGTGGTCCCTACAGCGGTGGCGCCGAGATCGTTGGCATGGTGGTCGACCAGTGGGGTGGAGCGTTACGCGGCGTCTCGATTCGCCTGCATTCCACCGGTTCCGGACAATGGCGCAACGCCATCGCAGATGCCGATGGACAGTTCCGCATGGCCGCCCTGCCCACAGGCGACTATGACGTCACCCTCCTTTACGGAACGGATCGCCTCAATCAACATCTGACACTGGCCCCTCGCGACCGCGCGAATCTCTCGGTTCTTTTTAGACTCAACGCGCCGGAAACTGTGGTCGCTGTCAATGAGAATTCGCTGACCCGGGTTTCGATGATAAAGGAAGATGCAGGTCCCATGGCATTCCGAGGTGGCGTGGGCGGCGGCGTCCTGGGCGGAGTCGCTGGCGGCGTCATCGGCGGCGGCGTCGAGGACCTGGCTGTCAACGGGCGCAATTTTGCGCAATTGGCCGTTCCAGCGGCGATACCAACGCGTGTGGCGAAGGAAGCCGTGGCCGTCAACAGTGCCGTCCTCGTCAAAGCCCAGAGCTCCGAGTCCGATTCAGCTCCGACCCACGTGCGTTCCTACTTCCCCGAAGCGCTCTACATCAATCCGGAAATCATCACCGACCACGAGGGCCGCGCCAGCGTCGTAATTCCGCTGGCCGATTCGATCACCACCTGGCGCATGGCCATGCTGGCCTCCACCACACACGGTGCTCTCGGCAGCGCCACGTCCAGCCTCAAAGTCTTTCAGGATTTCTTCGTCGATCTCGATCTCCCTGTCACTCTCACGCAAGGAGATCGCGTCTCCATCCCGGTCGCGGTCTACAATTACTCCCACGCTCGCGGCGACGTGAGTCTGAACCTTCAAGCCGACGACTGGTTCTCGCTGGTCGACGATGTCGCCGAAAAATCCGTTAGCGTAGATCCCGCCAAAGTCGCCGGATCGCAATTCACTCTCGAAGCACGGCGTATCGGAAAATTCAAGCTGACCCTTTCCGCCCGCATGCAGGGCGAAGCCAATCGCGCCGACATTGTGGTGCGGGAAATCGAAGTCATCCCCAACGGCCGCGAGCAGAGCCTGGTCTTCAACGGTCGCCTCGAAAACGAAGTAGAGCACGCGCTGAATTTCCCCGCCGACTCCATTCCCGACGCGAGCAAGATTTTCGTCCGCCTCTACCCCGGTCCGCTGAGCCAGGTCATCGAAGGCATGGACAGCCTTCTGCGCATGCCCGGCGGCTGCTTCGAGCAGACGTCGTCGAGCACCTATCCCAACGTCCTCGCGCTCGACTACATGAAGCGCACGAAGAAGCTGACGCCCGAAGTCCATGCCAAGGCTGAGGGCTACATCGCCAACGGATATCAACGTCTGCTGACCTTCGAGGTGCCCGGCGGCGGCTTCTCCTGGTTTGGCCAGGCGCCCGCCAACAAGATCCTCACGGCCTATGGCCTGATGGAGTTCTACGACATGTCGCAAGTCCACGACGTGGACCCGAAGCTGATTCTTCGCACGCAGGAATGGCTCGCCGCGCAACAGCAGCCCGACGGAAGCTGGAAGCCCGACACGTCTTTCATCAACGAGGGCGCGACCAACCGTTACAACTCCGACGTTCTGCGCATCACCGCCTACATCGCGTGGTCGCTGAAGAACACCGGCTATCAGGGGCCGGCCGTTGAAACCGCCCGCCATTACATCGAGAAACACATCAGCGCCAAGCTCGACACCTACACCCTCGCCGTGCTCGCCAACTTCGCCGCCGACTACGGCAAAGACCGCGACTTCACGCGTGAAGCCATGGAGCTCCTGCTCAACGCGCGCACCGAAAAAGGCGATCAAGTGTGGTGGAACGCGGACGAAACCAGCGTCTACGCCACCGGCACCAGCGCCAGCGTAGAAACCACAGGCTTGGCCGTGCAAGCCCTGCTCAAGTGGGGACAGTCTTCAGGCACAGCCCGCAAGGCGCTCAGCTACCTGGCCTCGAAGAAGGATGCTTCCGGCACCTGGGGCACGACGCAAGCCACCATCATGGCTCTGCGCGCGCTGCTTTTAGCAACTGAGAAAGGAACCACGGACGTTCGCGGCACATTAGAAGTCCTGCTTAACGGCAAGGAAGTTGAGCAACTCGTTCTCACACCCGAAAACAATGACCTGCTCCACCAGTTCGTATTCAAAGGAATCGATTCCCGTAGCGCCAACACGGTCGCCATCCGCTTTGACGGCAAGGGTGGCCTCGCCTACCAGGTGGTGGGAAGCTATTTCCTCCCCTGGAGCGAAAAACCGGCCCACGAGCCGCTCTCGATCGACGTGGCCTACGATCGCACGCATCTTGCGCAAGACGACATCGCCACTGCCACGGCGACAATCAAGAACAATCTTGATAAGTCCGCGAACATGGTCATGGTGGACCTCGGCATTCCTCCCGGATTCGATCTGCTCAGCGAAGACCTGCAGACCTATCTAGAAAAAAGCGCGGGCCGGAAAAGCGGCCGCCTGGAAAAATTCAGTATAACCGCGACCCAGGCCATCCTCTACTTTGATTCATTCGCCGCGGGAGACACCGTCACCCTGCGCTTCCGTCTACGCGCCAAGTATCCCATTCGCGCCCGCACCTTCCAGTCGCGAGTCTACGAATACTACGATCCGGACGTGAAGTCTGTCGCCCCACCGGCGCAACTGGACGTGCGCAAGAAGTAAACCATCTTCGCGGAGTAGCCGCGCCCTGCAGACGGCGTCATCCTGAGCGTAGCCGTTCTTCAGGCGGAGCGAAGGATCTCCCCCATGGGGCTGATGGCCTGATTGTGGGGCAGGCGCCCCCGCCCGCCACTGCCGGCAGCGTACGGACGCCGGAGCACGAGTGTGTCTCGAGCCGAAACAACACTTCGGAGGAAGTCCAGCGATAAGCGCCAGCCGCCTTGCTCGTGGCCAGTTTTCGCGGGCGTGGGCGCCCGCGCCACCGTTGGAGTTGCCGCCACTATTCCTGCGGAGGGTGCCAGGGTCACTTGTGGCCGCCATTCTGCCGCAGTAATTGCGCCACGTCCGTATGTCCCTTCTGATCGGCCCAAAACAAAGGAGCGTGACCATGTTTGTCCTTGGCATCGACGTCGGCCCCCTTGGCCAGCAGCAATTCGGCCACGTCCGCATGACCCTCAGACGCCGCCCAATGCAAAGGAGCGAAGCCGTCGTGATCCTTGGCGTTGACCGTGGCACCTTTGGCTAGCAACAATTCCGCCACGTCCGCGTGGCCGCCAACTACCGCCATGAACAAAGGCGTATAACCGTCTTGATTCATGGCATTGACCTCGGCTCCTTTGGCTAGAAGCAATTCCGCCACCTGCTTGTGGCCGTCTTCTGCCGCGGAGTGCAAAGCTGTCCGGCCATTGATGCTCTTGGCGTTGACGTCGGCTCCTTTGGCCAGCAGCAATTCCGCCACATCCGTGTGGCTCCCCACGTAGGTCAAAGGCGTGAAGCCTCTATTGTCTTTGGCGTTGACCTCGGCATTGTTCGCCAGTAGCAATTCCACCACGTCCGCGTGACCCTCCGATGCCGCCCAGTGCAAAGGGGTGAAACCGATGTGGTCATCCTTGGCGTTGACGTCAGCTTTGTTCGCCAGCAGCAATTCCGCCAAGTCTTTGTGGCCTTCTTTAGCCACCAAGCCCAAAGGGGTGACACCGTGGTCAGTCTTTGCATTGACTCCGGCTCCTTCGGCCAGCAGCAATTCCGCTACGTCCGCGTGGCCCTCGGAAGCCGCCCAGTGCAAAGGGGTAAAACCGTCGTGATCTTTGACATTAATGTCGGCCCCTTCGGCTAGCAGCAATTTCATCTCGGGCTTGCAGCCCAAAGCTGCCACTTCGTGCAAAGGCGTCAGGCCGCTGTCCTTGTCCGCGAGATTGGGGTCGAGATCGGGGTCCGCCAGGGTTATGCACTTGAGCCTCACCGAAACTGCATCATTGGCCGCGGCAGCCGTCTGTCCAGAACTTTGCACCTGGCCAACTCCGGATTGGCTGGGCATGGCGGAGGCCGCTGCTATCTCGCTCGGTGTGGTGTCCGGAACCATCCCGCCTCCGGCTTGGCGGAGTATTTCTGCGATCTCCTTAAACTGCTTAGTCCTGAACTTGGTGACGAGCTTTAGGAAGGCCAACGGCGTGAGGCCTCGTAGAGACCCGGCGTTGACGTCGGCCTTGTGCGCCAAGAGGAGTTTCACCATTTCGGAGCGTCCTGCTATTGCCGCGCAATGCAGAGGCGTGAGGCCGGCCTTGTCCCTTATATTCACGTCCGCCTTATTGGCCAGGAGGAACTCTGCCATTTTAGCGGTTCCTTGGCAGGCCGTCTGATGCAAAGTTGTCTCCCCGGCATTGTTCCTGGCGTTGATATCTGCCTTGTGGTCCAACAGAAGTTGCACCATAGACTCATCGCCCGAATATCCCGCAATCTGCAGGGGCGTTGCGCCGTTGCCGTCGCGGGCGTTGACGTCGGCGTTGTTGGCCAGAAGAAATTCGACGACGGCTTTGTCTTTTCCCCCCACCGCATTGTGCAGAGGCGATTGCCCTTTCGAGTCTTTGCTGGAGATCAATTCGGGATGAGCTTTCAGCAGTGACTGGACATTACTCAGGTCTCCCCCCCAAACCAAAGGTTTTGCGGTGTCGGCGGACAACTCCGGCTGGTATCGCCAGACCATGCCTGCACTGACGAGGCCCTTTTCCCTCCTGGTGACCGGGACTACGTGTGGTTCACCCCACTTCAGGCACTGCGTCACCTCCTTCCACGTCGGAGAGCAACCGACATCATTGCAATGCTGGAATCCATGAATGTCGGTATAGCATGAGTGTGTACATTGTGGAGCTCCGCTCACGTTCACTGTGCGCGAATCGAGGCAATCCCTCTTGATCTTCGTCTTTCCGGTTGGCACATTTGTAGTTTCGAATGACCCTTGTTTGAGGAAAATTACGACATCGCCACCGGCCTCGGCTGCCTTCTGAAGGATGGCAGATTCCAGCTGTTTGATGATCTCTGCATCCGCCTTCTTTCCCGGCTCCGAGGCAAAAACTAACCCAATCCCGACATAGCCCTTGCTGGCTAGAGCTATGCCGTCATCGCCCGCTACCTTGGCGGGTATTGAACGCGCAGAGAGCTTTTGGTCGCCGTTCAAGCGGGTGAATTGCGTTTGGACGCCAGCCTGGCTTTGCGCTTGCACGAGACATCCACCAAGGAGGACAACCACTGCCACAAACGACATTCCCCGAAGGATTTGTAGCCGCATGACGTTTCCTCCTCTCATCTTTACTGCCCTGCGGTCATTTATGGCCGCGTGCTGACGCATCTGGATGTTTTCGGGTCTCGCGAACTGCGACGGAGTTAGAACCCCTGACATTGCAGCCTGCTTGCCGACCATCGCACCGGCTGTGCGTTGAGATCGGGCGCACTCGTTGCTACCCACACAACAACCTACCGTCCACGTCCGCGCTCAGAGTTCGGCGCATTTTGGGTAGCTCCTTGAGAAGGATTCCCGGAAGAAGCGGTACGCCACGCGGGACGGCTCTGGCTGCGTGCCGTCATCGTCAACATAAGCGCACGCCTTTTCTGCGGACCTCGTCAGTGCGCTTCGTCACCTAGGGATGTGATTGAAGTAGCAGTAGCTGCACGAAGAACCAACTGGCGGGCGTCCGGGGCATCGGAAGGGCGAGCCAGAATTCGTGCGCCGACGATCCGTAATCACGTCGGCGGGTACCCCACCCTCGCTACCGTTGGCGTTTGTTGCCACTATTCCTACGGAGGGTGCCCTGCCCTCTCGCGTTTTGTGCGAAAGGGTGGGCAGCACGGACCTCGATCCCGACCCACAAAGACTCAGGGCGTGCGGGTCCGAGGGGCCCACCCTGCAAAGAATGTTCAGCAAACAACGTAAGGGTGGGGCACCCCGCGATCCTCTACTTCGATTCCTTCGCCGCCGGAGACACTGTCAAGCTGCGCTTCCGTCTTCGCGCCAAGTATCCCATTCGCGCCCGCACCTTCCAGTCGCGAGTCTACGAATACTACGACCCCGACGTTCACTCGGTCGCCGCACCGACCCAACTGGAGGTCCGCAAAAAGTAGCGGGTCTGCGCGGCAGCTGATTGTGGGGCGGGCGCCCCCGCCCGCCACTGCCAGCAGCTTAAATTCAATGGGGTCATCCTGAGCGTAGCTGTTCTTCAGGCGGAGCGAAGGATCTCCCCCTCGACTCCTTCGCGCCGCAACGAAGGTAGGAGGCGCTCGCGCCATCGTTGATGTTCGCGACCACTATCCCCGGCGGAGCGTACCCCATCCTAACCGCGTTCTACGCGGTCAGGTCGGCCGCACGCATCGCATATTCTAACTTGTCCGGTGCGCATGACAAGAGGACTTAACGCACGTGACCGCGGTCACTGCGCCCTAGTATCGTCTATGTCTATCCGAGATGGACTGCCTTGCGCTTTGCAAGGGTGGGAACCTCGGACCCATAGGGGCTACCGTTTAGACTTGGAATAGAGGCCCGTCGTGCCCACCCTTCCGCACCGAACACCAAAGCGCGACAGGATGGCGCACCCGGGTTTTAGCTCCGCGTAAGGGCAGGCCCGAGGGAGTTGCGTTTCAGCTCTTGTGGTACAACGTGGAACCGATTTCCAAACTCGCCGCGCTGAAAACGGCAGTGAGACAACTGCTGCCTGTACCGCCGGGAAAAGTACGCGTGTTTCGCGGACAGACCGCAAAATATCCCACAATCACTCCAGCCGTTTATCGTCGACATATTCCTTCCAACGGCGTCTGGGTCAACTACAGTCGCTGCCTGCTGGACGACATTAAGAATGATCACGCTCTTCGACATCCGGCTGACGAAGAATTGCGGGTGCAGGCACTCTGGCTCGAGGCGGTCGCTCAGCACTACGGATCGGGATCCTCCTATCTTGACGTCACGCACGATATGGAATGCGCGGCATGGTTTGCACTGCACGAGGGGAAGCCAGTAGGAGAGAGTAGTCTGGGCGCGGCGAAGTCCGTGATGTCGGATTTTACCGCCGACGCGCATTGGTTCGCCTACTCCCGCACCTCAAACCCCGGATACCTCTACGCCTTTGATGTCGATGTATGGGATCAGATCAGTATCACTCCTTCCGACCTGGCGTTAGTCGATTTGAGCAACGCTCCCGAGCCTTTCCGAACGCCACGTATGCTGGCGCAACGCGGGTGCGTTATTCACGCGGAGGCGTCGAAGAAGCATGACCTTCTCGGTCGCGCAGTTGAGGGCACGCCGATTGAGATTCGGTGGCCTATGACAGGGTCGGAAATCATTCAGCGAACAGTGGAGCAAATGTTTCCGGGGCCTAGTATAGATCAGTGGTATCGCAGATTTCTGATGGCGCCCCTGTCCCCCGTGATCAGCGACAGCAAACTCATGCTGAAGCGTCTGCTGCCCGTCACGTTGTACGTGGGTGAAACCGACGCCTATAACTCTGCGCTCACGGATGCGGAGTGGGCGATTGATCCGCCGTTGCTACACATGCTATTGCAGAACCTCCCGATAACAACCGCTCCCGAAATCGCTGCGATCCGTACAGCAACGCCGGTCGTTCTAGAAGGAGCATATCGGTACATCACGCCACGGGTCGACAGCACTTTGTGGAACCACGAATTACTTATCAGCGATCTTTGCGATTCAGTCAGCACCTACTCTGTCAGTGGGAGTAAGCAATCTGAGGTCTGGGCATGGGAAAAAGTAGGAGAGGTGCCTCTGGACAATGTTTTGTTCCAGTTCAGTCCGCTGGAAGAAGTTTTTTGGGAGCGGACCTTAGGAAACAGAGAACCGCGGAGGCTGACGCGCGGCTTGTGGCTCCGCCGAACGAAGGAGAGTTGCGTGGCTGCGCTCGTTGTTCAGGATTATCCCTCGCCTAATCTGGAGGTCCAGCATCCAGTGGAACTCAGGTACGACGGGTCAAAACGTCGAATCATGTACAAGCCGATCGGTGAAAATGCCGAGTGGGCCTCGTTATCTAGCGCACGAGCGCTGGCGAAAGTCATCTTTATCGCATTGCACTTGCAGCGGGCGATGAATCCTTTGTTGAAAGCAGAAGCATGGCCTCTCAAGTGGATTTGTCCGGAACCGCAGGATGGTTCGCACAACAATGACTACTTCGCCATGATCTGCAACGATGTGGCGAGGTTGGTCCAGATCAAGGGCGCGCCGGGCATAGGGGATTGGTACGCGTTGCGCAACTGGCGGAACGATCCATTCACGACCGTTAAAGACCCCGGGCCTTATTTGCGTTTCAATACGAGCTTGCCCTTCTGTGAGCTGCCGGCGAGTCTGTTTCGCGCCGGCGTAGCGGCAAAGAAAACCGAGTCCGAGCAATTGTTGCGCCAAGAGTAGCAGTCTCGAACTTTTCCACAGATTTATCTCCCCCAATGTTCACATAACCGTGACTGAGATTTTCCTTTCCCCCATACTGCGCACGTAACCAAGCGAACCACATCCGCAGGCCGCAGCTAAGTTCCAAGGCTCAAGATTTTGCCCCTAACTGATTGCAGCCCAAGGATCAAATCGCAATTTTCCGCCAACTCTATGATTCCGATAGATCGAGGGAGGGGGAGGGGTAGGAGGCCACGTTGGAAAAACAGAGGACAGTTCCAATTCGGTCCGCAACCGCTCCGGGATCAAGATGGTATCTTTGTGGGACATCGCCTGATCGAAATTCATGGATATCCTCGCCAAGCTCTTCGAGCAACACTTTCACACGCCCGTCGTACAGGCGCAGCCGCTGCAAGGACAACTCGGCGGCTCCGGGCGAAAGATCATCCGACTGACCGCAGAAAAGGTCAGCGCCATCGGCATTCTCTATGACGTGCGCGAAGAAAACGTCGCGTTCTTAGAGTTCTCCCGCCACTTTCGCCGCCATGGCCTGCCTGTGCCGGAGATTTACGCCGACGACCTGAACCAAGGCGCCTACCTCGAAGAAGATCTCGGCGACACTTCGCTGTTCGAGTTTCTTTCCAAGAACCGCACCGGCGAAACCATCGCGCCAAAGGTGGTCGAAGCCTACCGGCGCGTCATCGCCACGCTGCCGAGGTTTCAGATCGAGGCAGCGCGCGACCTGAATTACAAAGTCTGTTATCCGCGCGGCAGTTTCGATCGCCAGTCGATTTCCTGGGATCTCAACTACTTCAAATACTATTTTCTGCGGCTCGCCGGCATCCCCTTCAGTGAGCAGGCAATGGAAGACGACTTCAGCCGCCTGACCAAGTTTCTGCTGAGCGCGAGCCGCGACTTCTTCCTCTACCGCGATTTTCAGTCGCGCAACATCATGCTCCGGGACGAGCAGCCGTTTTTCCTTGATTACCAGGGTGGACGCAAGGGAGCGCTGCAATATGACGTCGCTTCCCTTCTGTACGACGCCAAGGCCGATCTGCCGCCGGAACTGCGGTATCAGTTGCTCGATCACTACCTCGACACGCTCGCCGCTTTCAGCGATATGAAGCGCGAAGCGTTCATGCAGCACTACTACGCCTACGTGTACATCCGCATCATGCAGGCGTTGGGCGCGTACGGATTTCGCGGATTCTACGAGCGCAAAGCCCATTTTCTGCAGAGCGTGCCCTACGCTCTGAAAAACCTGCGCTGGCTGCAGCACAACGTGACACTGCCCATTGCTTTGCCCGCGCTGCTGGAGGCCTTCCACAGCATGCTGGCCTCGGAGAAATTGCAGGGTCTGGCTTCAGAGGCCGACAGTCTGGTCGTGCGCATCTCCAGTTTCTCTTTTCATCGCGGCTTGCCGAAGGACGACAGTGGAAACGGTGGAGGATTCATCTTCGATGGCCGCAGCTTGCCAAATCCCGGGCGCCAAGAACGCTTCAAGACTCTCACCGGCAAGGACGCGCCGGTGATCGACTATCTCAACCAGCAGGAAAGCGTTCATCAATTTCTTGCCAGCGTGATGTCATTGGTGGATGCCAGTGTGAGCAACTATCAGAGTCGCGGGTTCAAACATCTGATGGTCTCGTTCGGCTGCACCGGCGGGCAGCACCGGTCGGTATATCTGGCCGAACAACTCGCGAAGCATTTGTGCGGCCAGAGCGGCGTCGAGGTCGTCGTGCAGCATCGCGAGTTGGAGAGGGCGGAGAACGCAGGGTAAGGACGGGGGGCTGATTTCCACAGTGTTCCTGCAGGAACATTCCAAGGTACAATAATGTACATACATCAACGTACATATACCGGCTAAATGGAACAGCGAGAACGATTTACCGAGACTGGAGTGGCGGACGAGGCCACGCGATGAGGGCAATGATTCTCGCCGCCGGTCTCGGTACCCGCCTGCGTCCACTGACCGATGATCGTCCCAAGGCGCTGGTAGAAGTGGCGGGGCATTCACTTCTGGAAGTCACACTCCGCCGACTGCGCGAGGTTGGCATTCAACAGGTCATCGTCAACGTGCATCACTTCGCCGACATGGTTGTCGATTACCTGAAAAAGAACGGCAACTTCGGGATGCAAGTTGAAATCTCGCGCGAGGAAGTTTTGCTCGATACTGGCGGCGGTCTGAAAAGAGCAGCATGGTTCTTCTCTGAAGAGGCAGACCAAGACGAACCGTTCCTCCTTCACAACGTGGATGTTCTCAGCACGATCGATCTCGGACGTATGGTGCAGTTTCACAGGGAACATCAGGCTCTGGCCACGCTAGCTGTCCAGCACCGCGAGACTTCACGCTACCTGCTGTTTGACGGGCAGGGCCAATTGTGCGGGCGTCAGGGAGGACGCGGTCAGGCGCAGGAAGTCGTGCGTTCTTCCGGACCAACGCATGCACTGGCGTTCTCTGGCGTGCATGTGATTTCCCCGCGCATTCTTTCCCTCATGACCGAGCAAGGCGTTTTTTCGATTATCACTTCCTATCTGCGCTTGGCGGCGCAGGGAGAAAAGATCATGGCCTTTCCCGCCGACGGCTATTACTGGCGTGATCTTGGCAAGCCGGAAAATGTGGCCCAAGCCCAGCAAGATGTGATGCACCACGTTCTCCGGCTGTGAGCGCGGCAAACCCGGAACTTTCCTCAGGGACTCATGAGGCGAAATCTCCCCCCGGAGCTTTTCGCCTGACGATCCGCAACCTTGGCACCCCTACAAGGAGCGCAAGAAGTTCAACAAGTCCTGCTTATCCTGTTCCGACAGGTTTTTGTAGTTGTTGATGACGGCTCCCGCCTCGGAATCTGGATAGCGGCGGTTTCCCTCCCAGGGACGGTCTCCGGCCCCGTGGTAGAGGATTGCCTTGATCAGGCTCGGCGTCCGTCCATCGTGAAGAAAGAAGATGCGCTGGCCTAGCCCCCAAAGGGGCGCGGTTCGGAATTCGTCTCCTTGCGCCTGGCCCTGAACAATGTCGTCGGCAAGGCGAGGTCCCATGTGATGAAGCAATAGATCCGAGAATAGATTCGCTGGAACATTGGTGAGCGCCGCGACCGATGATTGTCCAGTGGTGAAGGACGCTGTGTGGCACAGCGCGCATCCGATTTGCTGAAAGACCTGCGCTCCATGCTGGGTGGAAGGAGTCGATGGAGCCGGTTGAGGCTGATCGAGAAGGCGCATGAAGGTGGCGAAGCGAACAATATCGCTGGGCAGCGCAGTTCCGCTGGAATCAAAGTTGGTTAGGTCTTCCGGAGTGCCGTTGAAGAGGCAGCCCGGAGTTTCGTCGCGCTCGTTGGGGAACAATTCGTTGGTGACTCCCATTTCCACGTTGTAAGCCTCGCCGGCGAACACTTCGAGCGACTTGTTCTGCGCCTTCCAGCCAAAACGTGTGACCGTTCCGTCGTTGCCGCTGGTGTTAGGGCTGCCACCGAGTCTGCCGTCCCCGCCGCCTCGCAATGCGTTAGGCCGGCCCGAAATCCCCAGTTTGCGTTTCTGGTCGGCTTGCGCATTCACTTGTGCACGAATGGCGGATTCAGGAATCGACTCGATCAATCCGCCCCCATAGACTGGCGTGGGAATGCGGAAGATGAGATTTCCCATGTTGGCGGCCGCTTGGAAGTCCGGCTGCTGGATGTTGCAGCCAACTGCGTCGCTTCGGCCCGCAATCGTGAACAAGTCGTGGACCCCGCCGTCCGGAGTGCTCAAATCTGAGCTCAGAGGAAATCGTGCTTCGCGAACTGGACCCGTGCTGGTGATGAAAAAAGGAATCTGGTTGGTCGCGCCCTGGTCGTTGGCGGCGGCCATCTGGGGGTTAGTGGCGGGACTGGTTCCACCAATGGACGGTTGTGCATGGCACTGGCCACAACCCTCCCCGTTGAATCTTGGCCCGAGGCCACCGCCTGTATTGGGCACGGTTCCTTTGACCGATTGAAGTTGAGCGAAATCGGCCAGGCCGGCGGCGAAGAAAGCCTTTTGATTGGCCGTTAGGCCCGCGATTGCTCCACCTGCGCCAGCTGGGCCGCCACGCACTCCAGGATCGCTGGCAATGGTCTGCGCCGCACTGGGAGCAGTTGCCACAACAACGTAGAACAGGAAAAACGACGCAATGCGCAATGTTCGATGCGCAGAGGGTGAGAAGAGTGAACGGGTGTGGGGAAGGCGAGGAGCCGTGGTTTGGCGGGATTTGGGTCGGGTGGGGAACATAATTCTCCTTGCGACGGTGGCGGAGAGGCGTCAGCCGGCCTCAGCGGCGGATTCACCCAGAGGCGCGCAATTGGTTGGTCATTCTTATCCACTTGCACGAATCGCGGGAGATATCGAAAGGGCTGCTGAGACGGGCCAGAAGGCTTAGGTCTCCCCGTGGCCAAGTGGACATCCCCAGTCCAATTCGGCAAGCGCGGGTAAAAACCTTAACTACGCTTCCCACAGCTGGGTCTGCGGTCTGGCTGGAGGATGTGTACAATCTCTTGTTTCACAATGAACAACATTCCAAAGCGCAAACTGATTGTTTCCATCGACGGGCCCGCCGGTGCGGGCAAGAGCACCATCGCCTCGCGGCTGGCGCGTAAGCTCGGATATGTGAACCTGGAAAGCGGCGCTATGTATCGCGCCCTTGCCCTGAAGGCGATCGAACAGGATGCGTCGGCGGACGATGAAACAGCACTGGTGAAATTGGCGGAGAGTTCGCGAATTCAACTGGAGCCCACGATCGGCGGAAACCGTACGCTGCTGGACAGCCGAGACGTGTCGGCGCGCATTCGCGAGCGCGATGTCACCGA
>Ga0209698_10002786_pt1 | contig 19634 bp, 19 predicted proteins | sample LitLauG_LLR_2012_FD_187203 | JGI IMG/M metagenome (GOLD analysis project Ga0209698, IMG submission 187203) | Freshwater sediment microbial communities from Pennsylvania, USA - Little Laurel Run_MetaG_LLR_2012 (SPAdes) (version 2) | ecosystem: Environmental > Aquatic > Freshwater > Creek >...
GATGACATGTCGGGAAAGATGCAGGCTTGCAGTTGCTGATCGACATTGTTGGGATCGCTGGTTTCCCACGCGCCGCCGCCCTGGATCAAGCCGAAGTCCGACCCACCCAGCTGTGTGCAATAGCACGATGCTGGATTGCCATTGCAGCCGGTGCTGTTGAAAGCAGGTTTGAACAGGTACGCGGAGGCCGCTAGGGTCGGCTGATTGGTGTAAAGAGTTGAGATCAGAATGTGGATGCGCGATCCGTCCGCTTTTGAGGTGAACTGGCAGAAGTATCGCCAGCCCGCCAGTTGCAAAGGCGTGACGTTGTTGGTGCCGTAGTAGGGCTCGCGTAGAACCACTTCGCCGCCCTGCTTTTGGCAGTACTTAGCCGCTTGGGCGCCCCAGGCTGCGGAATCGATCGCGTCCTGTCCCGCTGCGGACAACGTCCCCACAAATGTCAGGAACAGCGCCGCCAGAAGTATTTTCTTCATCATGCCCTCGATTGTCTTTCGTCAGACGAGATGACAGATTCGCGCCCGACTGTGGCTGAGGACTATATCACAGAACGACCCGAACTCGGCCTTCAGCGCCCATTTCCGCCCGCAGTGAGCGGTGCTCCCCTCCTCGTCCTCCCGGTGCTACACTGGCTTTATGTCTGAGGCGCGTTCCCGCACCCTGCTTTGGGTCCTGATCGGCGGCGGAGCTTTCTTTCTGTTCGTCCTCGCCGTCTTCACCCTGGTATACCTCACCATGCACTCCGGGACCAGCCAGAGCGCCGGGTTTGACGGCTTTGGTGATCGAATCGGCGTGGTGGACCTGGACGGCGTCATCCTGTCGCCACAGCCGGTGGTGGGCCAGCTCAAAAAATTCGGCGACGACTCTTCCATCAAGGCCATTATTCTGCACGTGAACTCGCCCGGCGGCGGCGTGGCCGCTTCCGAAGAGATTTATCGGGAAGTCAAACGCATCAAGCAGGAGAAGAAAAAGAAGATTGTGGTTTCGATCGAGACGGTTGGCGCCAGCGGCGCGTATTACATCGCCTCCGCTGCCGATAAGATTTACGCTAATCACGGATCAATCGTTGGCTCCATCGGGGTGATCGCCCAGTGGGTTAACTACGGCGACCTGATGAAGTGGGCCAAACTCAAGGACGTCGTACTTAAGACCGGTGAATTCAAGGACACCGGCAACCCAAGCCGTGACCTCACTCCCTCCGAACAGGCCTACATGCAGGACCTGATCAACAACATGTTCGGCCAGTTCATCAAAGCAGTGGCCGACGGCCGCGGCCAGAAATATGACGACATCAAGAACATCGCCAACGGCAAGGTCTGGACCGGCGAGCAAGCCCTGCAGTTAAAGCTGATTGATCAGACTGGTGACTTCGAAACTGTCGTGCAGGAAACGGCTAAATCAGTTGGTATCAGGGGTGAACCTACACTCGTGCGCCAGGACAAGGATCGCAGGACGGTTCTCGATCTGCTGACCGGGGACGTCGCCCAGTGGTTTCCAGGGCGAGAGAAGCTGCTGGAACAGCAGGTTGGTTTCTACTATCTGTGGAAGTAAGCCCTACTCTGCCCCGAGTTTCTTCAAGGCCGCCAACCCGTTTTCGTTGGCCGGGTTTAACTCAACGGACTTCCGATAGTTCGCAATCGCGAGTTCTTTGTCGCCGTTCTTCATGTAGGCCTCGCCCAGGCTGTCGTACACATTCCACGACTCGGGGTGAAGATCGACGTTCTTGCGGAAGATCAGGATGGCTTCGCCGATCTTTTTTCTTCCCATCAGGTCATACCCGGCTTGATTCAGCGTTCCTTCTGTGATTGCCCCGCTCGCCAGTTCTTTCGGAAACTGATCGAGGGCCGTGGGTGCGCCCTTCTGCAATGCTGTCAGTCTGAAGGAAAGCGCTGGAGAGTCATAATTGTCGTACTTGAGCCAGTCAAATGCGGGCTGATCTCCGCCCAGCGTCTCAGCCAGGATCTGCCGTGCGATCGAAAGGCCATTCTCACTGTTGGTCATGTAAACCACGCCCGACTTCGATGCTGGACGCACCACAAAGAATGCCTTGAACACGCCATTATCGCCCCAGTGCCACAGCGACTCCCCTTCCGCCGTTTTCTCAATCCCGAATCCCAGTCCCCAGAAGATCGTCGTGGACAATTTGCCGGACGGCGTGCCTTCGACGCAGTTGGAGCAGCCTGTGTCCACTGCAATCTGTGAAGTTTCCATTTCCTGCAGTGTCGCCGGCTTCAACCATCTTTTGTGCAGAACGGTGTTGAGGAAGATCGCATAGTCTTCGGCTGTGGTCATAAGACTGGCGGCGGCGTTGGCCTGCTCTGCCTTGAACACGTCCACAGGAGATCCGCCCAGGTCGTGCCCAACCGCAACCTCATTCTCGAACGCCGCGTTCCAGACATAGCTGCTGTGCTTCATGCCCAGGGGTGCAAAGACAGCTTCCTGCATATACTCGTTGAGCGGCTTGGCGGTGATTTTCTCCACTGCCTTCTGCAGAAGCACCATGCCTGCGCCGGAATAACTGAACTTCTCTCCGGGAGTGAAGTGGATGGTGAGCGGCTTTCCGTCCGCCGGCCAGTTGGGGAAACCGGTGCGATGACTGAGGACGACACGCGCCGTAATCTGGGTGAAGCGCGGGTCATCCACGATAAATTCCTTCGGCAAATACGGAGCCAGCGGCTCGTCCAACTTCAGCCTTCCCGCGTCCACCAGTTTGAGCACGCCGTAGGCAAAAACCGGCTTGCTGAGCGAGCCGACGTTGAACCTCGTGTCCTCGGTCAGTGGCTTCTTCGTCTGTGCGTTTCCGACCCCGAAGCTCTCAGTCCACACCGTCTTCCCTTCTCGGATTACGGCGATCGAAAGCCCGGGCACACCAGCCTTCTGCATCAGCGCGGGTATATCTGTTGTGAGCCGAGTCTCGACCTCGGCATTCATTGGAACTGGCTTTCTGGAGTGTTGCGCGGCGCACAGCGCTCCGCCTAGCAGCAGAAATGTCGCGAACGGCCGCAAGTTCAACATTGACGCTCCCTGGGGTTCCTGACCGAAGACTCTGGGCCTTAGACTGGTACCAGCACCGATGGTGAGCCTCGGCTAGGACACCCACTCTTTCTGGAAATTAGGCTGCTCCGTACCGGTTCCTTCCCATGAACTTGCATTAACTCCTGAAATTTGAGAAGGTTATGGAAAGTTTATCCAGTCTGGGGAGGCACACCGTGTCGGCGACCACGCCAAACATGACCAAGGCCGATTTAATCGAGGAAGTCTCGCGTTTAGCGGAACTTACGCGCAAAGACAGCGAGATGATCGTGGAAACGGTTTTCGACAGCATCGTGCGCTCGTTGCGTGCGGGCGATAAGATCGAAATTCGCGGTTTCGGCAGCTTCCGCACTCGTCAGCGCAAATCGCGCGTCGGACGCAACCCCAAAACCGGCGAGCGCGTTGACGTGCCGTCGAAAAAGATTCCTTTCTTTAAGCCCAGCAAAGAGTTACGTGATTCCGTCAACACCGGACACACTGCTCCTCCGGCCGCTTCGGGAGCAGTAAGCCCAGCATCCGCGCCCACACCGTAGGTTCGTAGAGAGCGTTATTGTTGTTTTTCCGGGCCGCTGCCCAGATACAGGTCCGCGACTTTCAGTGCTAACTCTTCAGGATTGATATCAGTACGGTTCGCCAGCACGATGACCGTCAGTCCGTCGTCGGGGAAACGCTGGATAGTGGTCCGAAAACCGATCGTTCCGCCATCGTGCGACATGCGCCTGTGTCCCTTGTGGGGATCAAGAAACCAGCCAAAACCGTAGCCGACCGGCGTGCCATCTTCCAATTTCGCAGCACCGTTTTTCAGTTGCGCTGGTGTCAGCGCCGGTTGCATTTCGGCTTCGCTCAGCAAAGTGTGGTCGCGCAGGGCGCGGTCCCACTTGGCCAGGTCATCGAGTGAAGAGTAGATACCGCCATCCCCAAGAACCGCCGACGTTGGACTCTGGTCGGTCTCGATCCAACCGCCAGTCTTGTCTTTCGGTGAGTGGCCGTAGGCACGATGCGGGGCTTCGTTTTTGCCCTTCTCGTATGCCAGTGTGTTTTTCATCTTCAGCGGAGTAAAGATGCGCTCCTGCAAGAATTGCCCGAACGGCTTGCCAGAAACCTTCTCCACGATCATCGCCAGCACCGCATAGCCCGAGTTGCTGTATTCCCACTTCGTCCCGGGCGGAAACTTGCCGCTGGTCTGCTGCTCCATCAGCTTCAACACGCCCGCATCGAGAATCTGTGGCACTTTCTCCGGCGGCGTATTGGGATATTGCTTCATCAGGATCTCGCCATAATCCTCCAGTCCCGAAGTATGGTTCAGCAGACTGCGAACTGTGATCTGCTTACCGTACTCGGGAAACTCCGGAAAAAACTTGATGAGGCTGTTGTCGTAGCTTAGCTTGCCGTCGCGCGCCAACAGCATGATGCAGGCCGCCGTAAACTGCTTGGTGAAAGAGGCCAGGCGGAAGTTGGTGTGTTCGTCGATCTTACGCAGCGTGCGCAGGTCGGTGACGCCATATCCGCGGCGGAAGGCCCGGCGCCCGTTGCGCAGGATCAGCACCGCTGCCCCCGGCGCATTCCTGGATTGGAGCGAGGAAAAAACAGCCTCAATCTGCTGCGATGAGACCTGGGCCGAAGCAGGCGAGCCGCAAAGGGCGAAGGCCAGAGCTAGCGGAGCAAACCTGAATCTTGTTTTCACGATGCGGTCCTTTACTTCTTCAACCCTGCTGTAAAGTTCGTCACCACCGTGACTGGCTGGCTGACCTGCTGCGAAACACGCTCCATCAGGAGCTTTTGGCCGTCGGGTGAGACGCTGTAAAAGGGCAGGGTCAGAATCGTCCACTGGCTGACCAGCGTCTGGCTGGCGCCAAATTCGAGCGTGTTGCCCAGGTCCTTGACCGGAACTGCGGAGATAGATTGCGACCCGTCAAAGTAATAGAGTTCTTTGCCATCTTTGCTCCACTGCGGCACCTGCCCGCCGTTGGGCGAGACCTGCCACTTGCCCTGTCCGCCGCCGTAGGCCATCACGTAGACTTCCGCCTGTCCGGAGAACGCGGTATAGGCGAGCCAACGGCCGTTGGGTGAGAGCACGCCGTTGGTTGCGTGCGCCACCACCTGGTGGGGCGTTCGATCTCCGTCCAACGGCAGTGCCCAGATGATTTGATCCCCACTAAGAAAGCCACTCGAATAGAACAAGGTCTTGCCATCGCGGGACCAGTCACTGGGGGTCAACCCGGCGGCCTCCCGATCCGAGATGACTGTCTCTTCTGCACCGCTGCCGTCTGCGGGTTTCCGGGAGATGCCGATGTTTCCCGAACGCATTGAGGCATAGGCAATCTGCTTGCCGTCTGGCGACCAGACTGGATATGCATTGGCTAGTGGGCCGAAGGTGAGCCGGGTCCGGACGCCGCTCGCCAGATCAAGCGTCCAAATATCGCTGACGCCGGAATCGAGCATGAGAGCCACTCGGTCGCCTTGCGGCGACAAGCGGGCAAACTGCAGGTTTTGCAAATTCTCGACGGCAAGGCCGGTTTGCTTTCCAGTGCGGTCCATCCAGACCAGTTGCACATTGCCGGATGTGCCGTTGCCGAACGTGAGCACGCCACTGTCGCTAGCCGAGGCGTCCATGTGCCATGTAGTGACGTCATTCAGCACACCGGACGAAACGGCCTCCGCCTGGCCACTCAACTCGCCCTTGGCGGGATCAAACGTCTGCGCGAGCAACTGGTCACCGCGTCCAAATAGCAGAAATCCAGCGGCATAAATGGCGTTGGTCTGGGCATGGATAAGCAGACGGTTCTCGCGGCCATCGAGCGAGGCATAGTAGACGGCGTTATTCGAGGTTTTGGACGGGTCGTGATGCATAGCAAAGTAAAGGAAATGCTTGCCGTCAGGAAGAAAAAACGGCCAGCGATGTGAGGTATATTGCGATCCGTCCAGCTTGGTGAGCGGCACCGGAGCGCCGCCGCTGGCGCTCACCTGTGACAAAGGTGAAGTGGGAGACGCAGAGAACACGATCACCCCGCCGGTTCCCCATGCCCCGCCGCGACCGAGAGTGGCGTCGCAAACCACCTGCGACGCGCTGCCGTTGGTTTCGATGGTCCTCAGTTTGTTTCCAGCAAAGTATCCAATCGAACGGCTGTCGGGCGACCAAAAGGGGAAGATGGCATCGTTGGTGTCGGGGAGCGCACGGGCATCGCTGGAATTCATGGGACGGACCCAGACGGAAGTCTTGCCATCGGCGGTCGCGGTAAAGGCGAGATAATTGCCGTCGGGAGAAAGCACGGGCGGACCGGCGGCATCATCAGTCAGGCGGAAATGCCCGCCCGGCGGGGGATTGATGAAGGAGCGGACGCTGGGCATTGGCGGGGCCGGATGGTGAAGAAGAAATCCCACAAGCGCTCCGAGAAGAATTGCCGCCGCAAGGGCAGCCAACCACGATATGCGGCTTGGCGAGGGAGATGCCGAAGCAATGACAGCCGCGGGCGCGGATTTCCCCGAGGCGATCCATTGCAACTCCAGCTTGATGTCGTGCGCCGCCAGAAATCTCTCCTCCGGGTTCTTCCGCAGACACGTGGTCACCAAATGCTCGAACGCCGGAGGGATCGCGGGCTTCGCAGCACCCACCGGTTCCGGTTCAGTTTCTAGAATCGCGGACGCCAACGAGATTTGGCTCTTGCCCTGAAAAGGCCGTTTGCCGGTCGTCATCTCATAAAGCACGGCACCAAACGCAAAAATGTCGGAGCGTGCATCGGCTTCTTTGCCTTCAATCTGCTCCGGCGACATGTACTGGATCGTGCCGACGATGCTACCCGCCGTAGTTAGCGGGGTGAACGGACTCGCCCCGCTCAACGTCGCCGCCGCGGTGAATGAAGGCGCCGCTCCCGATCCCGCGGGCGTGCTCGGCGCACTTAGCGGCTTCGCCAAGCCGAAGTCCATCAGCTTGGCGCCGCCCCTGGTCAGCATGATGTTGCCTGGCTTCAGATCGCGATGCGCTATCCCGGCACGATGCGCCACCGCCAGCGCTTCCGCCACATCCATCCCGATCCTGTAGACCTCGTTCAGGGGCATCGCACTCTTTCGCAGCCTGTCCGCCAGAGTCTCGCCCTCCAGAAACTCCATCACTAGAAAATCGGTGCCGTCCTGCGAACCGATGTCATAAAGCTGGCAGATGTTGGGATGATTCAGCGAAGAAATGGCCCGCGCTTCGCGCTCCATGCGCTGTTTCAATTCAGGCGAGGAAGAAAGATGAGAGGCCAGAACCTTCACCGCTACGGTGCGATCCAGTCGGGTGTCGAGTGCCCGATAGACCTCGCCCATCCCGCCTGCACCCAGCTGTGCTTGGATTTCGTAGGGGCCGAGTTTGGTGCCGGAGGTGAGGGCCATGCGTGGGGGCAATTATAGACGTACGGTCACAAGATCACTTTTCAAGCGATTCGGGAAAATGCAGGACGAGGTGCAGCGGCTCGCTCTGCCCGCCATTCATCTGCTTCAGCACCAGCAGCCTGCCATCGGGAGCAAGGCCAACCGGCGTCACGCCGTCCAGTGTGGTCACGGTTTCCGTGTTGCCAAACTCCATGGTGTCCGGGTTGCGAAGTTCCGCCGCCAACAGCTTGTTTCCGTTCGCGAAGTAGAGATGCTTACCGTCGCGGCTCCACGCGTGCCAGTAAGCCCCATCGGACGAAATTTGCAATTTGGAGTGGACTCCGGGAAAATCTGTCACGAACAGTTCCGTGCGTCCGGATTCGTTCGAGAAGTAAGCCATCCACTTCTGGTTGGGAGAAACGTCGCCTTCGTATTCGTTGTAGGGCTGGTTGAGCACCACCGTGGCTTTTCCGGCAATGGGCTGGAAGTACAAGTCAAACTGCGTTTTTGGGTCTTGGGCGGTGAGAACCAGATATTTGCCGTCCGGCGTCCAGCAATCCACGTAGGGGAGCATCACATCGGTTCCCGTGTCCAGTTTTTCTTCCTGGCCGTTGGAAAGTGACTTGATGCTCAGAAAGCTGGAGGTACCTCGAATAATCACAATTGCGAGCTTGGTGCCGTCAGGAGAGAAAACGGAATGTATCCCGGACGCCGGAGCCACCGCTTGCCGTACCATGGTTTTGTGGTCGATATCGTAGACCCAGAGTTCTGAGTCCGGTGAACTTGGATCACGCCGCGTGAAGACAATCTTCTTGCCGTCGTTGGAGATCTTGCTGGTCGGGATGCTTCCGTTGAAGGCATCCAAACCCACGACGGGCTCCCCAAATTCTTCCGTCTCCTTGCCGGGAAGCCTGAGCCACGCGAATCGATACAGGTTCGACTCGGCCACACGGTAGGCCAGCGTTCCGGTGGGCGATGCGGCAAAGTTGCCCAAATCCTTGGCGCCCCAAAATTCGACGTTCTCGGTGATCGGAACCGGGTTGCCGCTCACCGTAAGCGATCCAGTATCGAAATGTTGTGCCAGCAGGTTGCGGTCCTTCAGATAAAGTACGTACCCTTGCACATAGAAGGCATTGGAAACGCCTCGCACAGTCAGTTTGGGATCGCCGCCATCCACAGAGCCCGCATAAAGCTCCCCGCTTTCGCCTCCAACCACCTGCTGCGTGAACAGGAAGTGCTTGCCATCAGGCAGGAACGCGGGATTGCGATGGCTAAAGCCCTTGGCTCCCAGCTTGGTCAACTGCACCGGCGCTCCGCCGGCTTCGGGAACTTTGTACAAGCTTTCTTCAATGTTGGGGGTGAAAATGATGATGCCTGTCTGGCTCCAGCTTCCGCCACGGCCCGCCGGCGCATCGCAAATGATCTGCACCGGACCGCCCGCGGCCGCGACCGTCCGCAACTTTCCATTGGCGAAGAATCCCACCGACTTACTGTCAGGCGACCAGAAAGGAAACGACACCCCCTCGGTTCCGGCGACCGACCACTCCTTGCCGTTTTCCAGGTCGCGAATCCACAACCTGTCGACGTTCGCAGTTTCAATCGGCGAAGCCAGCTTGCGGCCGTCCGGAGAAATGGATACGCCCCCATTCTGGCCAAAATCCATCTTTGATCCGCGAGGCAATTCGATTTCGGCGCGCGTGGTCTGGCGTGCCTCGGCAGCCCGGCGCGAGTAATAAAACACCGCGGCCAGCGCGGCTAAAGCTAATATCCAGCCCGCCGCAAGAATCGCCGTGCGCAGCCAATCTTGCGGCCGATCACTCTTCTTAACCGCAGGGACCCCACCCTGGCTTCCTATCTCAGCAATGGTTTGCAGTTGCACCTTCAAGTCGTGCGCCGACTGCCAGCGCTGATCGGGATCTTTAGCCAGGCAGATGCGAATCAGCCGCTCCAGTGCCGGAGGCGTCATCGGTTGGGTCGTGGTGATGGGTTCTGGATCCTTTTCCAGAATTGCTGCCAGCACCCCCACCTGCGATTTGCCGTCGAAGGCACGTCGGCCTGTCGTCATCTCATATAGCACGCACCCGAAGCTGAAGTTGTCGGATCGAGCGTCGGCGTCGGCTCCCTGCAACACTTCCGGCGCCATGTACTGAAACGTGCCGACGATCGATCCCTTCTGGGTGAGCGCGCCCGCCGGTTGAGTGAGGGCACTAACGTTCATGGTCGGCGTCGAAGGCGTAAAAGCCCCGCTGATGCCGCCGCTGGTCATGGGAGCACGAGCGGCTTTTGCCAGACCGAAATCCATAAGCTTCGCGCCCGACTTGGTCAGCATGATGTTGCCCGGCTTCAGATCGCGGTGGACAATGCCGTGACGATGCGCTTTATCGAGCGCGTCGGCAATCTCGATGCCAATCTTCAATACCTGGTCGAGCGGCAGCGGCCCCCGCATCAACCGGTTGGATAGAGTCTCGCCTTCCAGCAGCTCCATAACCAGGTAATCGATGCCGTCCTGCCGGCCAATGTCGTAGAGAACGCAGATGTGAGGATGCTGCAGGCTGGAGATGGCTTTTGCCTCGCGCTCGAAACGCGCGCGCAGATCGGGACTCTGGCTCAGGTGCGACGGCAGAACTTTGATCGCGACATCGCGGTCAAGCCGCGCGTCGCGGGAGCGGTACACCTCTCCCATTCCGCCCGCGCCCAGCGGGGCCAAAATTTCATACGGCCCGAGTTTTGTGCCTGAGGCAAGAGCCATGTAGCGAGCGATTATATGCGGAATCTTGCCGCTTCATCCCGGCTTTATCCCTGCTTTATCCCCGCCACCGCCATCATCCTGCCAGTTTTGCCCTTTTCGGCGCGATAGGAAAACAGCAATTCGGGATGGCAGTTCGTGCAAAGTGGGCTGGCTTCGATATTTTTCGCTTTGACTCCAGCGGCCAGCAACTGCCGGCGGTTGGCCTCCACCAGATCAAGGAATATTTTCTTCGGCAGCACTCCGTAGGTGTGTCCGGGAGCGCGCGCGGTCAAAAACAACAGCGGATATTTCTCGCGCACGGGATCGGATTCCGCTAACTCGCGGAACAAATCCGAGCCATATTCGAATTGCGACAAAAACTTGTCCCGCACCTCTTCTCCCACTTCGTAGCAGCACTCGTGAATTCCGGGGCCGATGGTCGCGACCAGCTCACCAGCGCGGCTTCCGAAGTGCAGCCGCATCGCACCCACCCCCTTCTCGACGATGCGCTTCACGGTGCCACGCCATCCAGCATGAAACACGCCCACGGCACGGCGTTTGCGATCCACCAGAACTATCGGGAGGCAGTCCGCCGTCTGAATCGCCAGCAGCAGGCCCGGAGTGTCGGTGACCAAGCCGTCGCCGATCAGGTCTTTATTTTCCACTCCATCGACTCTCAAGATCACGTCGGAATGCACTTGCCGTAGCGTCACCAAGGGCCACGGCGTTCGCTTTCGGTCACCGCCGCATCCCACGGCCGACAGAAATATCCCACGGTTCCTGGCGGCATAAGTGCGCCTGTCGTCTTTCGTGTAGCCAAGGTTCAGGTCGTCTTTCCCGTAGGCACGCGAAACTCCACCCTGGCGGGTGGAAAATCCGTGAACCAGCCACGGAATCCGACTGAGATTGGAGGCCAACAACACCGGCTGGCAATTCTGGCGTGAAGATTGTTTCGGGGCCCGTGAATTCACACTTCATGTTAACTGAAGGGCGGCTGCAGCCCGCTACGACTCTTTTGGCGCAAGGAAGAGTGAGTAGCCCAGCAGCACAGCACCAATGAGCAACGGAATTAGTCCCACGAGATACGCCGAGCGAGCATCTGGGTCTGGCATCGAATGAAGGAAGATCATTACACCCAGACCTGCAGCGGCCGTAATCAGGCCTGCGAGCTTTCCTCCTTCGCGAAGGCGGCGCGCCTTAATCTTTTCCTCCGCGTGGAGGAAATCGAGCGCGGAATTGCCTCCGGCGCCCTGCGTGTCGGTGATTTTCTTGATGGTCTCGCTTCTATAGTAGGCTTCTCTTTCGCGGCGGCGCTCGGTCGACCATACCGCCACGGCTACGAACGCGAAGAGAGCGATGCTTGCGACGCTCAAAAATAAGAATACCGGCACTGCCTCGTGATCCATCTCATCCTCCTGGCGCGGTTTATCCGCTGCACCCGGTGAGACCGGCCAGAACGACGTTCGGTTGCATTTTCTTAGAACGCCTACCCAAAAGAAAATGCAACCAACAGCGGCCTGTGACGGTCATAGCCAAAGAGGAAAAGCGTGAGCGCTGCCGAGGATCAAGGCGACGTGGAGAAGATCCTGGCCGGAGATATCTCCGCTTTTGAGGGGATCGTCCGCCGTTGGCAGTCACCGCTGGTCAATCTGGCGTACCGGTTCTGTCGGGACCAAGCGCGCGCGGAAGAGATGGCCCAGGAAGCGTTTCTGCGGGCCTATCGCTCCCTCGACAGGTGGCGCGGGGAATCAGCGTTTTCGACATGGCTGTTTGCACTGGCCACGAATCTCTATTGCTCCGAACTCCGGCGTATTCCTGTAAGAACAGTGCCGCTTGACGATGTGGTAGAGCCAAGGGATCCTCGAGCCATCGACCGTGGGCTTGAGGAGGAAGACCGGGACCGCTCGGTGCGACGCGCAGTGTTCTCACTTCCCGCGAAGTATCGAGAGGCCTTGATACTTTATTATTTCCATGACTTGGATGTCGTCTCAACCGCGCGGAGTCTCAACCTGCCAGAGGGCACAGTGAAAGCGAGGTTGTCCCGCGGCAGGGACATGCTACGCAGCAAACTCTCGTCGGGCTGGGTAGTGCCCCGGATAACGAAGGAGGCTCTATGAAACATAATGACCTCGATCGCATTCTGTCGACGGAGCAGGAGATCATTCCGTCATCGGGCTTCGCAGCCTCGGTCATGGATGCGGTGCGGCGTGAAGCCGAAGCACCACCGCCCATCCCGTTTCCGTGGAAACGCGCCCTCTTGGGGCTTTCTGCCGCGTGCCTCGCACTCGCCTGGGTCTTTGTTGCAAGTTTCACGCAGATCAGCCAAGGAACTGGAGACCAGCCGCTCCCGCCGTGGTACTTATCTGCTCTCGACTTGGTTCTTGCCGTTTGCAAGAACGCCGGCGCAACCTGGATCATCCTGGCATTGGTCCTGAGCCTGGCCTCGGTGAAGCTCTCGATGCGCTTCGCCTCGGCCGAGCACTGATTGCAAGCCTAAGGACTCAGCTTGCCCTGACTCATTCCCTCCGATATAGTTTTGTAGCGATGTTCGACGATTTCACCGCATCCGACCGCTGGACAAAGCGCCAGGTTCACGTTCAGTACAAGGCGATGATTGTCGCCATCGCCACCCGCCACGCCGATGCGGTCGATTTTAAGTTTCTGCTGGATGGCCGCCCGGTCTGGGTCGCGCTGCCTCATCCCGCCTGGGTCGCTTACAAAGAAAAAACCGGCAAAGCGATTACCGACAAACTCGCGATCCAGATTGCCGGACACTATTTGAAAACTGCCCTCGAGTCCGGCGAAGGTGCGGGACGCGAGATGTACTCGCTCACTGTGGCGGAGACTCTCGCGCATCTTGAAGCGGCCGTGAAGGAACTGCAGGCGGCCGCACAGCCGGTTTAGCGACCAGACAGGCCGCACCAAGAGGCCCGCATCGCCGAAATTCATCTTGTTGATTGCAGATGATTTAGCTTCCCGCCCAATGATGTTCGTTCGGGACTCGTGATTCCCACACTTGGCAGGTTACGCGGTTTGAGGGAGAATATACCGCTTGCCTGCCACGGGCCGAAAAGGAGTTTTATGGCGACCACGATGCACATAAGCGATGTTGGAGAGTTGCTGAACAGTGGGCGAACGCACTTTAATCTTTCGCCCGCATCGCTGGTCGAGCACTCCATTCGCCGCAGTGAAGCCCGACTTGCCTCCAACGGCGCGATTGTCGGCTATACCAACCGCACCGGCCGATCCCCCAAAGATAAGTTCATTGTCAAAGATGCCCTCACCGAAGGAAACATCGCCTGGGGCGCGGTGAACCAGCCTTTCGATTCTGGCAAGTTCGATGCGCTCTACGACCGCGTGATGGAGCATCTCCAGGGGCGCGAGCTTTTTGTACAGGATCTGTTTTGCGGCGCCGATCCGACCTACCGCCTGCCCATCCGTGTGATCAACGAATACGCCTGGCACAATCTCTTCGTGCGGCAACTGTTTCTCAGGCCCTCCGCCGCGGAACTCAAACAGCACCACGCGGAATTCACCGTGATCTCCGCTCCCGAGTTCCGGGGCGACCCTAAACGTGATGGCGTAAACAGTGAGGTTTTCGTAGTCCTGAACTTCGCCCGCAAGACGGTTCTGATCGGCGGAACTTCTTATGCCGGCGAGATGAAAAAATCGATCTTCAGCGCGATGAACTACTTGCTGCCGCCGCGCAACGTGTTCCCCATGCATTGCTCCGCTAACATCGGCCGCGATGGGGTCAGCGCGCTGTTCTTCGGCCTGTCCGGCACGGGAAAGACCACGCTTTCCGCCGACCCTTCCCGCCAGTTGATCGGCGACGATGAGCACGGATGGAGTGCCAGCGGGGTATTCAACTTTGAGGGTGGCTGCTACGCCAAGTGCATCAAGCTATCGAAAAAGAATGAGCCGCAGATCTGGAACGCGCTGCGCTTTGGCTGCGTTCTGGAAAATGTGACGCTCGATGCCGACGGCGTACCCGACTACAACGACGACAGCAAGACGGAGAACACGCGCGCCGCCTATCCGGTTGATTTCATCGACAACGCCGTCATCCCGGGCATCGGCGGGCACCCCAAGAACGTAGTATTCCTCACTGCAGACGCGTTCGGCGTGCTGCCGCCCATCGCCAAACTGAGCCCCGAGCAGGCCATGTATCACTTCCTCTCCGGGTACACCGCCAAAGTTGCGGGCACCGAAGCTGGAGTAAAGGAGCCGCAGGCCACGTTCTCCACCTGCTTTGGCTCTCCGTTTATGCCCCTGCCACCTAAGGTTTACGCGGAGATGCTGGGCCGCCGCCTGCGTGAGCATAGCGCGCAATGCTGGCTGGTCAATACTGGCTGGCAGGGCGGGCCGTACGGCGTCGGCAAGCGCATGGACATCCCATACACGCGCGCCATGGTCGACGCTGCCGTTGAAGGCCACTTGATTGACGCAGACTTTGAGGTTGAACCCGCATTTGGTTTCAGCATCCCGAAGAGCTGCCCAGGTGTGCCTTCGCAGGTGCTGCGCCCAAGGCAGTCATGGCCGGACAAAGCCGCCTATGACAAGTCCGCCGAGGATCTCCGCAACCGGTTCGCGAAGAACTTCGAGAACTTCGACGCGCCGCCAGACGTCCAGGCCGCAGGACCCAAAGCCCAGAAGTAGTCAGGGAACCTACAAAAAAACGTTCGCCACGGAACCGCAGACCCGTGGCGATTTCGTTTTCCGGGAGGAAAAACGAATCTTTAGACTTCTTTCTTGATGAGCCGGGTGATGCCTACGAGGATCACCGCGCCGATAACGGCGGTGATGATGCGGGGGACCAAGCTGGTGGCCGACATCCCGAGAAGACCGATCACAAAGCTGCCTACAAAACCGCCGGCAAGGCCCAGGAGGATATCCATAATCGTGCCGTAGCCGCCGTGGCCCATGATCTTGCCCGCTGCCCATCCGGCAACCAATCCAATTCCGAGCGAGTACAAGAGACTCATCATCGAGAGTGTTCCTCCTGAGAAATTCTCCCGCAGCCTTGGGCTGCACATATACACGTCTGCCTTGTTCTGCGAGAGCGGCAGACTAATACCCGAGTTGGTAGGTGTCAAGACAAATCAGGATCGCGTTCCGTCGGTAGACACGGCTCTCCGTTGCCAATTACGAGGCATTCCGTCGTAGAATGCCGTGACAGAACTGAAAGCGGAGCTCTCGAAACGTGTTCGCCCGTAAGATTCGCGTCGAGTACACATCACCTAATGGGAGTAGTCCGTGCCCGTTGAAATGGCTGGACAGCTTCGCGATGCGTAGCTTTACCAACGCCAGCGCCTTTGACGACACCTTGCCGATTGGGGACGGCCTGATGGAAGTTGGAACCAACGTAGCTCTTGACGAAATGTGCAAGTCCATGCACAATTGGTTCCGCAGGAAAGGGTATCTGTCGCAAGGGTCCGAACTAACGGTTTTAGAATTAGAGACTTCTCCCGACAAGATGCCAGGCAAATAAGGTTCGTTCCAAGTTGGTCTAGGGCTGCAGAAAGAGGCAATTTGGTACAAGGTTCCCCCCGGCCTTCCCAAATTCGCTGGGTTTGTCGCGGGCTGGCCTCAGAAAGGCCAGCGGCCGAAAGCCAAAATACCCTCCTGTCGTGCCACCCTTTTGAGTTAGTTAGCGTCTTACGGGTAGATCTCTGTTCTCTCCCGGGATTGGCGTGTTATTTGCATGCTGTGGATCGGAGGCGTGAAATATGAGTTCAGGTCGGGTTTCCCCCACTCGGCAGCCGCAGTTTTCTGTCCCCATACGGACAAAATGGAGTCCGCCCAACGCGGACCTGGAAGACGCCAAGTTCCTGCGGTCCTGGCTGGTTTACGACTCGTCGGTGGACGAGAACCGGACACGCGGCCGGTTTAACTGGAATGCCGCGCTGGGTCTGGCGCTAATGACGGCCGTCAGCGCCGGAGTGTGGGCGGGTATCGCGTTGCTGATCGCGCGCCTCGTCCGATAGTCCACAAACTAAGGAGTTTAAGGGCCCAACCTTAAAGGGTTGGGCCTTTTTCTATTTGTCGTACTGAAGCAGCGACATGACGTCGTAGCCCTTCAGTTTCTCGCGGCCGTTCAGAAAATTCAGTTCCACAATGAATCCCAACCCGGCAATGTGTGCTCCCAATGACGCGGCAAGTTTTGCCGTCGCCGCAGCCGTGCCCCCGGTTGCCAGCAGGTCGTCCACGATCAGCACTCGCTGGCCAGCCTGAATGGCATCTTTGTGTATCTCCAGGGAGTTGGTCCCATATTCGAGCGCGTAGTCGTACTTGACGGTCGGCGCGGGAAGCTTGCCCGGCTTGCGCACCGGCACAAACCCGGCATTCAGGCGGTACGCCAACGCTGGGGCAAAAATGAACCCACGTGCCTCCATCCCCAGGACCAGGTCGACATTTTGACCAATATAGTGTTCGGCCAATTGGTCCACCAGAGTCGCCAATCCCACCTTGTCCTTGAGTAGTGTGGTGATATCGTAAAAAAGAATTCCCTTCTTGGGGAAGTCTTGAATCTCGCGGATCAACTTCTTCAGCTGATCCGAAGTCAGGCCGGCAGGGGCCATTTACCACGCTCCTTCAATGCGAAATGAAGTGATCCGGCTCACCGGCTGGGTTTCGGACTCTTCCACATCATCCACCCGCGCTGCTCGCGGTCCCTCCCGCAAACGGGCGCGCAGGCCGGTCAATTGCTGCAGCGTTCCCTGAGCCAGCACTTCCACGGTTCCGTCGGTGTTGTTCCGCACCCAACCCGCGACACCCAGGATGTGCGCTTCCCGCTCGACAAACCAGCGAAAGCCTACACCCTGCACGCGACCGCGCACCAGAAAGCGGCGGGCATGGGTTGTATTTTCGGCGGAGGTCATAGCTGAAAGCGGTTTCTGATTGATGATTGTTGGTTGAAAACCAAATATGCCAGAGCTAGAAGCTTTTCAATCAACAATCAGCAATGGCCTAGGCCCGCGACAGATACGAGCCCTCGGCCGTGTCTACTTTGATCTTCTCGCCTTCGTTGATGAACGGCGGAACCTGCACCACTAGCCCGGTCTCGGTCTTGGCCGGCTTCGAGACACTCGATGCGGTCGCACTCTTGATGCCTGGCTCAGTCTCGACCACAGTCATCTCCACAGTCTGTGGCAGCTCGATACCGACCGCCTTGCCATCGAAAAACTCGACGCGGATCTGCAGGTTAGGAATCAGATAGTCCACTGAATCTCCCAGAATCTCCTTGGTGAGATGGGTTTGCTCGTAGTTTTGTGTGTCCATGAAGTAGTAGCTGTCGCCGTCGTTGTAGAGATACTGCATCTCCACTTCGTCCACCATCACTTTTTCGATCGGGTCGGGCGAGCGGAAGCGATGCTCGAACATGGCTCCCGTGCGCAGGTTGCGCAGCTTGGCCTGGATAAAGGCGCGCAGGTTGCCGGGCGTGCGGTGTTCGACGGCAAACACCGAGTGCAGATCATTGTTGTGCTTGATAATCATGCCGGGACGCAGTTGGGTGGCAGGGATCGACATCGGTTTCTAATTCTCCTTCGAAAATTGCGGGTTCGCGAGGCGGAAGGCGGGCAAGCCACACTGTCTCCGCGACACATGGACCAACGTTTCATTTTACCTTGAGGGCCGCCAAAGAGGGAACCCGAAGGCTCATTTTGCTGCAACAAATGCGCCGCTCCACGCGTATCAACGTGTGCGAGGCCGGGCGGCGGGCTTACGTTCGCCTGCCCGCTTCGTCCAAACTTCACACGCGCCATGACGATACGAGACCTCCTCCACGATGTGCTTCGGACGTTGTGGGCGCACAAGTTGCGCGCATTCCTGACCATGTTCGGCATCGCCTGGGGAATCGTCTCGATCGTCCTGATGGTGGCGGCAGGCGAGGGCTTGCGCAAAGGTCAGGAAGACCAAGCCAAGAACCTGGGCAAGGACGTCATGATCGTTTTCCACGGGCGAACCAGCCTGCAGGCCGGAGGAACCCACGCCGGACGGCTGGTTCACTGGGTGGATGACGACCTGCCGGTGGTGCAGGCGGAAACTCCCGATTGCCAGTACACCATTCCAGAACTTGAGCAGGACACGGTGCGGGCGCACAGCAACTTCAACAATGCGGCCTTTACAGTGACCGGATCATATCCACAGTTTGCCTACATCCGCAGCCTCGACGTAGGTGCGGGGCGTTTCTACGACTGGGACGACATGCACGAGGGAAGGCGAGTCGCGTTCCTTGGCTCCGACGCAGCCAAACAGTTGTTCCCCGGTCGCGATCCGATTGGAGACAACGTCTATCTGAACGACTTTCCCTACGTCGTCATCGGCGTGATGCAGAAGAAAAAGCAAGACTCAAGCTATGACGGATGGGACGTGAACAAGATCTTTGTCCCGTTCTCCGCCATGCGGCGCGACTTTCCCGACAGGCCTCCCGGAACACCAGTCACCTTCGATCAGCTACTCGTCACTCCCAAGTCCGTCGAACAGCACGAGGCTTGCAAACGCGAAGTACGTACGGCTCTCGCGCGCATGCACGGGTTTGATCCGAACGACAAGGAAGCCTGTCCCGTCTGGGACACCGTGCAGGAAGCGCAGGCATTCAAGACGATGACCGATGGCATGAAGTACTTTCTCGGCGCCGTCGGCATTGTCACGCTATTGCTCGGCGGCATCGGGGTGATGAACGTGATGTTGGTGGCAGTGCGCGAGCGTACCCGTGAAATTGGTGTGCGCAAGGCGCTGGGCGCCCCGGCCAGAGTCATCCTTCGCCAGTTCTTCGTCGAGGCACTGATCATTGCGATGGTGAGCGGCGGCGTCGGACTTGCCGTCGCTTTCGGCTTCTGCGCTTTGGTCAACCTCCTTCCCATGCCCGATTTCTTCGCCGGTCTGATTCCGGACTGGACCTCGGGCCTGGTGGCGACCGGACTGCTGGCCACCATCGCCATCGCAGCAGCGATGTACCCCGCCCGGCGCGCCGCTTCGATTGATCCGATTGAAGCACTCCGTTACGAGGCGGGCGGATAGAAGATTTTGCAATTTGGGAATTCAGTAATTGTTTGATTTGAAAACCCGTATTGGCCAAATTACCAAATTACTCAATTTGTTTATGCTCATCGAAATCATTCGCGAAGCCTGGGTCGCCCTGAGGCGCAACCTCACGCGTAGTTCCCTCACCATGCTGGGAATCGTGTGGGGCATCGCCACTGTGACGCTGCTCATCGCCTACGGCAGCAGCTTTCGCAGCGTGCTGGTGCATGGGTTCGACGCTTTCGGAAAGAGCGTCGTGATCTGCTGGCCGCAGCAAACCAGCGAACAACCCGGCGGCCAGCGTGCCGGAAAGAAAGTCGTGATTGAGCAGGCTGACGTTGACCTGGTAAAGGCCACCGTTCCGCTGGTGCGGCATGTATGCCGCGAAACTGTGAACCGGCCGGGCATCGCGTATGAAGATCGCCTGGTCGGAACCGCCGCCGTTCGCGGGGTTTGTCCCGAATATGGCGAGATGCGTAACGAAGTCCCATCTGAAGGC
>Ga0209698_10002787_pt1 | contig 19633 bp, 14 predicted proteins | sample LitLauG_LLR_2012_FD_187203 | JGI IMG/M metagenome (GOLD analysis project Ga0209698, IMG submission 187203) | Freshwater sediment microbial communities from Pennsylvania, USA - Little Laurel Run_MetaG_LLR_2012 (SPAdes) (version 2) | ecosystem: Environmental > Aquatic > Freshwater > Creek >...
AGTACCATACCGGGTCCGTGAATCCAAGCCAGAACTTTGTGGACCTTAATCGGGCCGCGCGTTTCCGTGCCGGCGATCCTGGGGGCGCGGATGGCGTAGTAAGCCGTGATCCCGTACAAATCACCGGTAAGAGCGCCAAGAGCGACATGCAGGTCGCGGGAGGCTTTGTCGGTGCTTTTGCCTCCGGCGCCGAACGACGTCACTACGGATGCGACCAAAGGAATGGTCGTGATCAAACCCATGCGCTGGTGGATCTTCAGCATGTGCGTGCGCTTGTCGAGTAGTGCCTGCTGCCGGGCGTTGGACTGCGTTTCCGCGGTCGGGAATCCCAGGTCCTCCAGAGACGGCGCGGCCTTGCTGCTGGAGGGAGCGCTGGGCAGGTTCTCAGCCGGCCTTGCGGAGGCCGCAGGAGCCAGAGACAGGTTGAGGGTCAGGGCAGCACCAGTGGTCAGAGTGATCTTCGAAACGGCTGGGCCGACTCCCTCCGCCGCAGCGGCGACCCCATAGTCCCCGGCGGTGAGGTTCGGAAAGTTGTAATGGCCGGAACCGTCCGCCTGCGTTTCGGTCGACGCACCGGTAGACAAGTTCTCAAGCGAGACTTTTGCGTTTGCGGCGGCTTTGCCGGAAGAGTCTGTGACCGTACCCGAGAGTGAGGCCGTCGCGTCCTGAGCCCGCAGCGGGTGGAAGGAAAGTGCAACGATCATCACAGCTGCGGAAAGCATCTTCCCTGCTGTATTCATCACATTCCCTTTACAGGATTGAGACCTCACACTTCGTATTTTGGCATGGATGCGGGAAACTTCCTAGAAGATGTCTCTCCCGTCACTGCGGCAGCGCCGACCGGCGCAGTTCCGGGAGAACAATTAGACTGGCCTTCTATGGATACCAGCACGCTCAACGACCTGGCGCGCGCGTCCTCGGCTTACTTGCGGTCTGCCATGCACCAACCGATCCGGTGGCGGGAGTGGGGAGAAGAGGCGTTTGCCGCCGCCCAGCGCGAGAACAAGCCTATGCTGCTCGACATCGGCGCGGTGTGGTGCCACTGGTGCCACGTGATGGACCGGGAGTCGTACGACGATCCGTCGATTGCCGCCATCGTGAACCAGCACTTCATCGCGGTCAAGGTGGATCGAGACGAGCGTCCCGACATCGACAGCCGGTACCAGTCGGCGGTGCAGGCGGTGAGCGGGCAGGGCGGGTGGCCGCTGACGGCGTTTCTTACGCCGGACGGGAAGCCGTTTTACGGGGGAACCTATTTCCCGCCGAGCGATGGCTATGGGCGTCCGAGTTTCCGGCGGGTGTTGCTCAGCATCGCCAACGCATACCGGGAAAAGCAGGGCGAGGTGCTCGAGCAGGCCAAGATGGTGGAGAGCACGATTGCGCAATCGGAGTCATTCGCAGGACGGGAAGGGCGCGTGACTGAGCGGGCGATTACGGCGATTGAGGAATCGGCGCTGAAGTTGTTTGATCCGCAGCATGGGGGATTTGGACAGGCGCCGAAGTTCCCGCATCCGACGGCGCTCGATTTGCTGATTGAGAGGTATGGTCGCAGGGCGGGAGGTAACAAGTCAGAGTCCGCACCCTATCGCAAAGAGCGCGATAGGATGGGGCGCCCAGACTCTCAACCTGAGCAACCGCTGCGCAACCTGATCGTCACGACGCTTGAACACATGGCTCGCGGCGGCGTGTATGACCAACTGGCGGGAGGGTTTCATCGGTACTCGGTCGACGAGCGCTGGATCGTGCCGCATTTCGAGAAGATGTGCTATGACAACTCCGAATTGCTCAAAACCTACGTGCACGCGTATCAGGCGACGGGGAACGAGTCCTTCGCAGAGGTGGCCAGAGACATTATCCGATGGATGGACGAGTGGCTGAGCGACCGCCAGCGTGGAGGCTTCTACGCTTCGCAGGATGCCGACTACTCGATGGACGACGACGGCGACTACTTCACCTGGACACTCGAGGAAGCGCGGGCTGTGTTAAGCGAGGAGGAGACGCAGGCGGCGGCGCTGCGCTATGACATCAACGAAACTGGGGAGATGCACCATAATCCGGCCAAGAATGTGCTTTTTATTAGGGCCTCGATCGAAGAGATCGCGCGGCGCATGAGTCTGTCAGAGGAGCGCGTGACCGAACTGCTGACCGCGGCTAAGAAAAAGATGTTGGCAGCCCGAGTGCAGCGGCCAACTCCCTATGTTGATAAGACCGTGTACGTGGGCTGGAACAGCTTGTGTGCGTCCGCTTACCTGGAAGCGGCGAAGGTGCTTCAGTTAGAGGGCGCACGGCGGTTTGGGTTGCGATCTCTGGATCGGGTGCTGGCGGAGGCCTGGAAGGAAGATTCCCCCACCACGAAACGGTTGCTACACGTGGTCGCCTATTCCGATCCGAAGGCCGAGCACCGCGAGATCCCGGGCATGCTCGAGGACTACGCCTTCACCGCACTGGCCTGCCTGGACGCGTACGAGGCCACGACGGATCTGAGTTATTTCAAGTTTGCGCAGGCGATTGCAGACGCCATGATCGCGCATTTCTTCGACCCAACTTCCGGCGGGTTCTTCGACAGCGAAGCGACCACGGGCGGCCCCCAGCTGGGCGTGCTGGCCACGAAGCGCAAGCCGCTGCAGGACGCGCCCACTCCGGCGGGCAATCCGATGGCGGCGGTTGGGTTGATGCGGCTGCATCATTACACCGGCGACGCCGGATACCGCGAGAAGGCGGAGCAGACGCTGGAAACTTTCGCCGGGGTGGCGGAGCAATTCGGAATTTTCGCTGCCAGCTATGGAATCGGAGTCGTTCACCTGATGGAAACTTCGCTTCAGGTTGTGGTCATAGGACGTCGCGAGGACGAGGCCGCCACGGAACTTTACCAGTCGGCGGTGGCACGATTCGCGCTCACCAAGCCCGTCTTGCGCGTGACCCCGGATCAGGCGGTTGCCGAAAACCTGCCTCCGGTGCTGGCCACCACCATTCCCCACCTGCCTCAACTTCGATCGGGAAAATCGTTCGCCGTGCTGTGCTCGGGTCTGGCCTGTCAGCCGCCGGTAAGTGACGCCGCCGAGTTGGAACGTGCGATCGCGGCAGCCCTGGTGAAGAACTTGTGATTCAGCGGAATTCAGGGACAGGTGAGCTGGGCGCTGCCGGAGACGACGGTCGTCGTACCATTGTTGGCCGAAGCACTGGCGACAATGGCCACCGTGCCGGTAGCGCCGGCGGCGCATTGCACGGTCACGGTGCCGCTACCCGTGGTAACGACGTTGGCGATGACATTGCCCGAATTGTCGACGAAGAATTGCCCGGTGTAGGGGGAGACAAAGCTCACGGGCGCGGGCGTGGGTGGCAGGCTGAAGGTACCCGTGGCCGTGAAAACGACTTGACCGTTCGGAGAGTTCTGGGCGTCGGCGGCCTGAGGCGTCACCGAGATTCCGGTCAGGACGCGACCAATATCCGGATTGGCCGACGCTCCGCAGGAGATCAGTCCAATCCCGGCGACCATCAGAACTGCGGCGGCGAGTACAGACACGCGGCAATTCAAGGGCACCCTCCAGGAGCCTGCAGCTGGCGATATTATGGCAGCATTGTTACAATTCCCGCGGCCTCGCGACAAGGCTTCCTTCGATCGCCAATTGATGATACCTTCCCCGCTGTCGTGCTTTTAGCAGTCCGATATCCTTGAACGCTTTGCAGACCCCCAACGTTCACACTGACGAGGCTGCCCGGTAAACCAGCATGGAGAATAACGAATACGATCTTGTCGTCATTGGCAGCGGCCCTGCCGGTCAGAAGGGCGCGATTTGCGCCGCCAAGATGCGGAAAAAAGTCGCGATTATCGACCGGAAAAAGACCATCGGCGGGGTCTGCGTCCATACCGGAACCATCCCCAGCAAGACGCTGCGCGAAGCTGTGTTGTACCTGAGCGGCTTCCGACAGCGATCGTTCTACGGTCGCGGGTATGTGTTGAAGGATCGCATCCTGATGGCGGACCTGACATTTCGGGCGCAGGCCGTCATGGCCCGCGAGATCGAGGTGATTAAGGCGCAGCTCCGGCGCAACTACGTGACTACGCTGGAAGGTGAAGCCCGCTTCATTGATCCGCACACGATCGAAGTGAAAAGCGATGACGGATCACTGCTGGTTCGAGGCAACCACGTTCTGATTGCTTGCGGCACGCGACCGGCGCACAGCGACGACATCCCCATCGACGGCAAGCGCATTTTCGACTCCGACCAGGTTCACGAACTGGAAGAGTTGCCCCGCGACCTGATTGTGGTGGGAGCCGGAATCATCGGGCTGGAGTATGCCTCCATGTTTGCCACGCTGGGAGTGAAGGTCACGCTGCTCGATCAGCGTCCCGTGCTGGTCGAATTCGCGGATCGCGAGATTATCGAGAGCCTCTGCTTTCAACTGCGGCAACTCGGCACTGTGTTCCGGCTGGGAGAAAAAGTGGTGGCGGTCGGCTTCGACCAGGAGCGCGACCGGGTGTTCGCCAAGTTGGAGAGTGGCAAGACGGTGCACGGGCAGGGGTTGCTGTACACGATTGGTCGGCAGGCCAACAGCGACCTTCTCAATGTGCAGGCGGCTGGTGTGGCACCAGATGGCCGGGGCAAGCTCAACGTGAACCAGAACTTTCAGACCGCGGTGCCGCACATTTACGCCGCCGGGGATGTGATCGGATTCCCCGCTCTCGCCAGCACGTCGATGGAGCAAGGACGGCTGGCGAGTTGCCACATGTTTGGGAAGCCGAGCGTCATGCCGGCGAATCTGATTCCGTATGGCATCTATACCATTCCCGAGATCTCGATGGTGGGACAAACCGAGGAGCAGCTCACCCAGCAGAAAATTCCGTATGAAGTTGGACTGGCGCGATACGCGGAACTTGCTAAAGGCCAGATGCTGGGAGATGAGCAGGGCTTGTTGAAGCTGCTGTTTGACCCGGATTCGCTCAAACTGCTGGGCGTGCACGTAATCGGGGATCGCGCCGCTGAAATTGTCCACATCGGACAGGTGGTGCTCACGGTGGGTGGCACGATCGAGTATTTCCGTGACACCGTGTTCAACTATCCCACACTGGCCGAAGCATACAAAGTCGCGGCGCTCGATGGCCTGAACAAGCTATAGACCGCCGAAGCCAGGCTTCTTCGCGTTAGCGGCGCCAGGCAGTCAGGTTTTGCGGCGCATAGTTTACCCGGTGCGCTTCCTGAATGCGGCCGTCTTCGATTGTCCCTTCCACCAACTCGTAACCTAACAACGCAATGACGCGGCCCCGCAGGAACAGCGGCTGCGAGTTGCCGTACCAGTCCACACAGGAGGCGCGGCAGGCGTCGTCTTTGGCCCGTTCGGGGTGCGCGTCGAGTTCCCCCAGTTCCCGGAAGTGCAGCCCGTCATTCCTGAGGAAAAGGATGGCGGCGGATCCTTCGAACAAGTGTTGATAACCGGGGCGCCCGGGCACGCTAACCGGCAAGCCCAGCATTCCGGAGTCTTCGGAATCCGGCTTATAGAAGAAGCCGTGGCTGCGCAGTTCACCCTGAGAGGCGCCTTTGCGGATGTACTCGCTCATGGCTTCGGGCACGCGGCCCAGGCGCACCGAAGTAAAGTGCAGGTCGCTGCCGTCGGTGCCAACTACGATCGCATCGGAACCCAAAGCTTCGATGCGGTCGGTCCCATGATTCAACAGGACCTGATGCAGTTCTCCGGTCGCCCAGCGCACGGCAAAGAGTCGCGAGCGCGCGGCGTTCTGGGGATCGCCCCATCCGCTCCCGGTGCCGTACAGCAGGTAGTCGCCTACGAAGCGGTTCTGAAAAGCATATCCAGGGGGCGCGGGTAGTCGGCGATAGCTTGAATCTGGCACCGACGCGCTGCCGTCGGAGAAACTGTCGAGCGGAATGCGCATCAAAGCCGCCCTGCCGGCGGCGCTTTCTGCGCTCCACATGGCGTCGCCCACGGACTCGGAACGCACCAGAACGTTGAGATATCCATCTTCACTCTCTAGGAAGGAGAACTGATCCACGGGGCTGCCTGAAACCTTCAGGGCGCTCGGAGCTGACCCGTCCAACGGCATGCGGTAGAGCATCGCTTTCGAATCCGATCGGGCGGCCCCGTTCGTGATCCAGATATAAACCGCGGTTGCAGAGACGTAGAACACACGTCCATAAGGCCCTACCACCGACGTGGCTCTGCAATCGAAATCGGGGCTGGCAAGATCGCAAACCGTGACGGTATGCAGGGCGCTGCCGTAGACAGAATCGAGGTCGGGTTCCGGGCGGTAAACCTGAGTTGCTGGGACGGTGCGGTGGAAAACGCCGGGGGTAACTCCCCACTTGCGAACGGCGGGGAAGGTGGCGAAAGGATCCTGCGCCCCCGGATTCAAATAGAGCGGCGAGTAGAAAATCAGCTTGCTGCCGATCAACCGGCTGGCATAGTTGCGCGAGGAATAGTAATCGTTCGAGCGCAGCTGATAAGTCGAGCGGTACGTGAGGTTTCCAGCGTAATCAATATGAAACAATCCTACTTCGGTGCCACCGCGTTCGTAGCTGTAGCCAATTACAGCGACCGAATCATGTGACACCAGCATCTCGTCATACCAGGTAGAGCGCGGATCGATATCGGGACCGAAGGCATCGACGGCGGAGACTGGGGTCAACTCACGGTTTTCGATCGACACGGTGAACAAGCGGCCGCGGCGCAGCACTACCAAGTGGTTGCCGTGAACCTTGACGATGCCGCCTTCATCCACGCCGGCATGCTGGACGTTGGTAATTGATTCTTGCTTGCCTGGGATCGCGGACCCGTCCACCGCTGCCTTCATCGCTGAGGGAACGGGAGCAGACGCTAAGTTGTCATACATCGCTTCCCGTCGAAGTGCGCGCTTCTGTTTCTCCGCCAAGTCCCGCAGATACGCAACCAGCTCCGCTTCGTTGCGGAAGGCAGGCATCGTCTTCTTTGATTTCTTCGATTCGGCGGCCTGCGCTGCATTGGACGGGGAGGCATGGACAGTCACCGGTTGAACCAGGAGGTTGCGCGCAGACTCGGTGGCGCAGCCTCCCAGGCCTATGCTGACCAACATTGCACTGACGACGGTGAGAAATGGTTTCATGTTTCCCTCTCGCAGGGAGAACGTGCCGCTCACACGAACTTGCATCCCTGAACCCGGCGGTCCGGTAACCGTCCCAGTAACCTGCGCGATTGGTGAGGCCGTCATCCTGAGCGCAGCCGTTCTTCAGGCAAAACCGAGGATCTCCCTGCTCAGAGATCCCTCCCCCGGCGGAACAGCGCCGGGTTTCGGGGAAGACACCATTCCCTGAAGCGAGGCTATTATCGAACCACCGTCAGGGTCTGGATTTTGACGATGGTAAAATCAGGGGTGGTGACTAGCTCCAAGCCCCCCATCCGGCTGCTGGCGACCGATATCGACGGCACGCTGCTCAACCCACAATTTCAAATTTCCGCCGGCGATCTGGAAGCATTGCGGCGAGCGCATGCGGCGGGAATCGAGGTGGTGCTGGTGACAGGGCGGCGCCATCGATTCGCCATCCCCATTGCGCAGCAACTGGGTTTTGACCTGTGGCTGATCAGTTCAAACGGGGCGGTCACCAGATCCCTGGCTGGTGAGACTTTTCATCGCGACCTGATGCCGGCCGACACCTGCCGGCGGCTGTGCGGGGCGATGCAAGAGTTCCGGGGGCATACGGTACTGACCTTTGACAAGGAAGGCAAGGGTTCGATCGTGCTCGAGCGGCTGGATGAACTCGAAGGAAGCATCCGGCGGTGGCTGGAGAAAAATATGGAGTACATCGAGTTCGTGGTGCCGATTGAGGGTGCGCTGGTCACCAACCCGGTGCAGGCCATGTTCTGCGGGTCGATGGCACGAATGAGCCATGCTTTGAACGCCCTAGACCGCGCTAGGATGGATGGAGCGGTGACGGTCTTGCGCACGGAATATCCGGAGCGGGATTTGTCGATGATCGATGTGCTGAACGCGGGTTGTTCCAAGGGGCATGCGCTGGAGCGCTGGGCCGAACACCGCGGTTACCGGCGCGAAGAGGTCATGGCCGTCGGTGACAACCATAACGACGTGGAAATGCTTGAGTTTGCAGGGTATCCGGTTATCATGGGAAATGCCTGCGAGGAACTGCGCGGGCGGGGTTGGACGGTCACTGGCGGCAACGATGCTTGCGGCTTAGGGTTGGCGGTGGAGTCCGTGGTGAGTGGGTTGAGGACCGGGTCGGCACGATGAATTCCTTTCCATCTCGGCTGGCGGTGATCGCTCTTTTAGCGGTGGCCGCTCTTCCCTGCTTTGCCGACGACGTTGCGGTGTTGAAGAACGGGTTCACCATCCAGCATGGGCGGCGGGAAGTGGTGGGCGACCTCACGCGGTTGTACGTCAGCGGCGACGGAGCGAGTTACGTCGATGTGCCAACCGCAGAGATCGATCATTATGAACAGGCTCCACCCGAAATGGCCTCGAGTTCTTTTTCTTCCGGACCCGTCCAAGCCAAGCCAGCCGGATTTCCTGGGCGGCCCAAGACCGACTTGAATCAGGTCGTCAATCGGGCCAGCAGTCGCTACCGCCTCGATCCGGACCTGGTGAACAGCGTCATCAAGGCGGAGAGCGGATTCAACGTGCGAGCGGTTTCGCCCAAGGGCGCCCAAGGTTTAATGCAATTAATGCCGGGGACCGCGTCGCAGTTAGGCGTTCCGAATGCCTTCGACCCTGAGGCAAACGTGGAGGGCGGCACCCGATATCTGCGGGAATTGCTGGAGCGCTACGACTTCGACATGGTCAAGGCGCTGGCCGCCTACAACGCCGGTCCGCAGCGCGTGGAGCAGTTCGGCGGCGTGCCCCCTTACCGCGAGACCCGTGCGTACGTGGCGCGCATCGTGACCGACTTCAATAAGAAGAAGGTGGCGCAGGGAAAAGCCGCGGCGCAGAACCGTTCCGTCACAAAGCATACGAAATCCAAGCCCTCCACTCCGGTTGCAAAAAGCCCGCGAGCCAACCCGTTGACGCAAGCCAAGGCGAATCCAGCACCGCCTAGCGAATAATCTCCGGTAAAGCTGGCTCTAATCACGTACCCTGGACGCATTCGTCCGGCGGGCTCGCTTCACTTCGCGGGGCGGACGAATGTGCCCGCCCCCACACGGGTTTGACCCCACCGGCTGGGTCGGGTACCTTGGAACAGCCGTTTCCCGACTTCGCGTTGCGAGGGCGCGGCGCGGGTTTTGCCCCTACATGGATCGAAAACGTATTCTCGCCAGCGTGGCGGTGTTTCTGATCCTGGCCATGCTGGTTTACCTGCAGTACCGGCACTGGCGAACCTTCGACTGGGGAACCTTCTGGAGCCAGACTCACCGCATCAAGAAATGGCATGTGCTGCACGGGATCGCGCTGATCTATATCGCCTACGTGATGCGGGCGATCCGCTGGAAGATCTTCCTGCAGCCGGTGCGGCCAAAAACGAAGGTCAGCGAAATGGTCTCGCCGACCCTGATTGGATTTACCGGACTGGCGCTGCTCGGTCGCGCGGGAGAGTTTATCCGTCCGTATTTGATTGCGCGCCGTACCGAGTTGTCGTTCTCATCGCAGCTGGCAGTGTGGGCGGTGGAACGGATTTTCGATATCGGGGCATTTGCGTTGTTAATTGTGCTGGCTATCTTCCTGCCTAGTGCGCTCCCGTCGATTCCCCATCCGGAATATTACCGGCGCTTTCAGGAAGCCGGGTTTGTGCTGATCGGGCTGGTGGCGGCGTTGGCCGTGGGGGCCGTCATCGTGGGGCGCAGTGGCGAGGCGGCGGCGCAGTGGGTGGAGAATCGGTTCTCGCACCTGTCCTCCAATTTCGGGCACAAGCTGGGCCAGAGAGTCCGGGAGTTCGGGGCCGGACTGAACACGATCCACGGAGCGTGGTCGCTGCTGTGGCTGGCGCTGGTGTCGGTCGGAATGTGGTATCTGATTGCGCTCGCCTACCACGAGGTGACCCACTCTTATGGAGTGGACGCGCTGGAGATTCCGGTTTCGCAACTGCTGATTCTGATGGGATCAAGCATGGTGGGTTCCATGCTGCAATTGCCCGCCGTGGGCGGCGGATCTCAGATGGCGACCATCGCAACCCTATCCAGCGTATTCGATGTGCCCCCGGAGATGGCGGCGAGCTGCGGAATTTTGCTCTGGCTGGTGACGTTTGCCGCCGTCGTCCCCATCGGGCTGGTCCTGGCACATCACGAGAGATTGTCGCTGCGGAAGCTGTCGGTCGAGAGTCATCAGGCGGAAGAAGCGGACAAGGGTCCGCCGCCCGCGGCTTGAGGCTGTCGGTTACTCCGTGACTACCGCCTTCACCAGGTTGCGCGGGTGGTCAACGTCGTATCCCTTCTTCACAGCGACGTAGTAGGCGAAAAGCTGCAGGGGAATCACTTCTACAATCGGCAGCAGAAGTTCCGGCGCGGGAGGCACGTAGAAAACGTGGTCGGCGATGGAGGAGACTTCCTTGTCGCCCTCGGTCGCCACGCTCACCAGGTGGCCACGCCGCGATTTCACTTCCTTCATCACCTCGAGAGTACGGCGGTAGCGCAGCACGGAGTCGGGATCGTGGTGGTCGCAGGTGGCGATCACCACGACTGGCAACTTCTCGTCGACGAGCGCGTTGGGGCCGTGCTTCAGTTCTCCGGCTGGATAGCCTTCGGCGTGGGAATAGGAGATTTCCTTCAGCTTGAGGGCCCCTTCGCGGGCGATAGCGTAGTGCACCCCGCGGCCCAGATAGAGAAACTTTTCGGCCTGGTAGTGGGCGGATCCGAATTCTTCGGCGAGACCGTCCCAAATGTGCAGGTTCTGCTCGATTGCGTCGGGAAGACGCAGCAGGCGTTGCAAGTACGTTCTGGTGACCTCCGAGGTCATGCGGCCCCGCTTGCGGGCGAGGAACAACGCCATCAGGTAAAGAATCGTGACCTGCGACGTGAAACTCTTGGTCGCGGGAATCGAGAGCTCGGGTCCGGCGCCGGTAATCAGCGCCGCTCCGGCCTCGCGCACGATGGTGGCGGGCGACACGTTGGACACGGCGATGGTCTTGATGCCGCGGGTGAGGGCCTCGCGCTGCGCTGCCAGGGTGTCGGCGGTCTCGCCGGACTGCGTAATCACCATCACAATAGGATCGACCGCCGCGTGGGTCGAGCGATAGCAGTATTCGCTGGCGTATTCCACGTCGACGGCGACGCCGGAAAGATCTTCAATCATGATTTCGCCGGCGAGCCCGGCGTGGCGGCTCGAACCGCTGGCGGCAATGATCAGCTTTTCGAAGATCAGGAGCGCGCTCTCAATGGCCTGCAGTTCGCCGGGAAAGATCACATCGTTCTTGAGGTGCTTGTCGACGGTCTTGGCGATGGCCTGGGGCTGCTCGTAGATCTCCCGGTGCATGATGTGGGCATGCTGGATTTGATTGGCTGGAGTCATAAAGAAGTCGAGGGTAAATCATTCAGGATGCAGCGGGCAAATGGCGGCGCCGCGCTCAGCCGACAGCCCCCTCGACTGCGCTATGGCCAGGCTTCGCGGCTGTCCCCACATGAGTCTCGGGATGTCCTTAGCCCGCAGTTGAGGCCGCGGAAGCGCCTTCGAAATGGGCTTCGATTTCTTCCAGAGTCTTGCCTTTCGTTTCCGGCAGGAACCACGTGGCCGTGACGAAGTAGATGACCGTGCAGGCGGCGAAGCCGAAGAACATGGTGGAGTACCCGTACTTGCCGACCGTAGGCAGAAAGATGGCCGCGATTGTGGTGGATACAGCCTGGTTCAAAACCAGGGCAATACTCATCCCGTTGGAGCGGATGCGCGTCGGCATCAACTCGGACAGGGCCAGCCAAACGCAGACACCGGGGCCGACCGCATAAAACGCCATGAATACGAACAGGGTGATAGCCACCAGCCATCCGTTGCCGGAACTGGGAACCGGAGTGATGAGGGCGTTTTCGATTTTCAGAGGCGCCCGGCGGGCAGCGTCGAGATCGCCAAACGGGTTGGAGAAAAAGGCGACTACCTTGTTGTCAGGTACGCAACTGGCACGATCGATCTCGACCGGCTTGCCGGCGGGATCGTCGGAGCGAACCGCCTGGCTGGCGGCACGAAAGTCGCCATAGGAATAGATCACGACGAGCGAGGTCGGATGACCAGCCCCCGTTTCTCCAAGCAGCTTGGATGACGAATCTCCGTTGTAGAGCAAGGTCAGCTTCTGGTCAGCGGTAACCCAGGACTGCACCGTGTTTTTCGCGTCGACGCGCAACTTCTCGGTACGCAGGAAGATGGCTCCGGTGCAGAGCATCGCTGCAATGATGCCCGCGGTGCCAACCGCGAGAAGAAACTTGCGACCTTTGCGGTCTACCAGGACAACGCCGCCAATGGTGACCAGGAAGTTGACGAAGGTGAATAAGACGTAGCCCACGTGGGCGGACACATCGGAGAGACCGCTCTGCAAGAGAATGTTGGTGTTGTAGGCGATGATGGAGTTGATCCCGGTGGCCTGGTTGCAGGCGAGAATGATGCAGGCCAGCACAAAAGGGATCACGTACTTGCGGCGCAGGAGCGACTCCCGAACCTTGGCGCCAGTCGTGGCCTTGGCATTTTCTCCGGCGAGGACCTCTTGCATTTCGCGGAGTTCCAGATCGGCCTGATCCGTGGTGCGGGAACGCAGAAGGGCGGCATAGGCGGCGTCTTTCTTGCCATGTCGCAACAACCAACGCGGCGACTCCGCCAGCATCAGACTGCCAATCACGAATAAAATTCCCGGCGGTAGTGACACCCAGAAAATCCCGCGCCAAGCCGAATCTTTGAAATTGAGGATGGCGTTCACATCTCCGGTTTTGGTCAAGCTGTCGAGGTGAAGGCTGAACAAGAAGCCGATCAGGGCGGCGATGGCAATACCCGCCGTCAACAACCACTGGAAGATCCCCGTGCCTCTTCCCCGGTTCGCGGCCGTTAAGCACTCCGCCAGATAAAGGGGCACAACGACGCCAATGAGCCCTGCGCTGACTCCCTGCAGCAGCCGGCCAAAGACCAGAGGACCGTAGCCGTGGGCCAGTGCGATCATAGGAATGCTGATCACGAACATGACGCCACTCAGCGCCATCAGGGCTTTACGGCCCATCCAGTCGGCCAGCAGGCCGGCGAACAGCGTGGAGATGACGCTGCCGAGGAGCACGGCAGCGACCACGATGGAAAGCTGGCCTGCGGTCAGCCCCGAAGTAGCCTCGAGATAAGGAAGCGCGCCGGCGATGATGCCGACGTCGACGCCGTAGAGCAGGCCTCCCAGGCCGGCGACGATCAACAGGAATCGGTTGTAGAAGACCTTCTTGCTGGCGAGTTCAGCAGACCCGCCGGTTGCGCTGTCAGCAGTCATGAATTGTTTTCACCCTGAAAGTTGCAGGAGCCACCCAAGCCGTCGATTGTAGCCTAGCCCGCACCGTTTAGCCCCAACCCCGACCCTCTCGGTGGCTCATTTGGAGTCGCGCGCACCGGCTGCGGAGCGCGAGTTGTTGTCAATGGGCAGGCTGAAGGAGAACACGGAACCGCTACCCAACTGGCTGACCACGCCAATCGTTCCCCTGTGCGCCTCCACGATGACTTTGGCGATGGCGAGCCCCATGCCCGTGCCGGGCGCGGTGTAACGTTGGTGCTGGCCGCGGTAGAACTTCTCGAAGATCAGCGACTGCTCAAAGGAGTCAATGCCGGGACCGCGGTCGGCGATGCCGATCTCGAGGCGGTCGCCCTTCACTTCGCAGGAAACCGTGATGGGGGTGCCCGGGCCTGAGTACTTTCCTGCGTTTTCCAGCAAATGCATCAACACTTCGCGGATGCGACCCACATCCATGCGGACCCTCGGCGATGTTTCACAGAACAGTTGCACCTGGACCGGGTGATCTTCCAGAGAAAGCTTCGCATCCTGCAGCGCAGGTTGCAGCGCCTCGGAGATCGAATGGGGCTGCAGATCGAGCTTGAACATGCCGGCATCCAACTGTGCCATTTCCGCAGCTTCGCCAACCAGGCGGTTCAACCGGTCGGTCTCCTCGTCGATGACAGCCAGCAGGTCCCTTTTCCCCTGCTCGTCGATCGCGGCACCAGAAATCAGCGTCGTAACGCTGGCTTTAATGGAAGTCAGAGGCGTACGGAATTCGTGGGTAACGGAATCGAGCAGGGCGGAACGAAGGCGTTCGTGCTCCTGCTCGGCGCGGTGTTTGCTCAGCGATTCCAGGGCGCGGGCGCGTTCGATGGCGAGTCCGGCCAGGCTTCCCAGTGCGTCCAGAGTCTCGCGGGAAAGCGCAAATCCGGCTACGGACAAAGCTCCGACCGTCCGCATGCCGAGTCGCAGGGGCACATAAGAAACTCCCGCTTGGGTGATCGGCTCGCCGCGCAGCAGGGTGGAGCGGAGCACGGTCTCATCAAAAGTCGCGTCCAGCGAGGAGCGATAGATGGACGCCTGCTCGGCGGCGATGACCGCCACGCTGCTTACCGAGAACGTCTCCTGCACGTACAGCGGGAGTGCGTTCAGGAGTTCAAGAACGTTCTCCGAGGCCAACAGGCGCTGGCTGAGGTCGTACAGGCGCTCGACATCACGACGGCGCTGCTGGGCGCGTTCCGCCTCGCGCCGGGCGCGTTCGGCCAGGTTGCTGGCAACCAGAGCGGTCACGAGAAATGCGAACAGGGCAATCCAATTCTGGGGATCCGCGATGGTGAAGGTGTGGATCGGGGGCAGAAAGTAATAGTTAAACAGTGCGGTCGCGGAAATCGCCGCGACCACCGCGTAACGCAGTCCCCAATAGGCCGAGATCAGCAGGACCGCGACCAGAAACATCAGGGCCACAGTAGTGGGGTTAAGGCGCAGGTGGAAGTCGATGGCGGTGATGAGCGCGATGGCCACAACCACCACCGCGTACCGCACCGCTTGCGTTCGAGCGCTTTTCTTCACCCCCGCATTTTACGATGGAGGTGACAATTTCGCGCCTGCGAATGACAATAGTCCGAATGACGAAGACGCCGGACGAGTGGCTCAGTGAAATATCCGGGGACAAACCGCGGGGAATCTTCAAGCTCTTTCTCGGCTATGCGCCGGGCGTGGGGAAGACCTACAGCATGCTGAGCGAGGCGATCCGGCGCGCCAGTCGTGGCGAGGATGTTCAGGTCGGCGTGGTTGAGAGTCACGGGCGCAAGGCAACGGCCGAACTGGCGGCCAAACTGGACCGCATTCCACCGCGCAAGCTGGAGTACAAGGGAACGGTTTTTGAGGAGATGGATGTCGATGCCATCCTGGCGCGGAAACCTGCGGTGGTCCTGATCGACGAACTGGCTCACACCAATATCGAGGGCAGCAAGCACGGAAAGCGCTACGAGGACGTCGTCGAGTTGCTGGACGCCAAGATCGACGTGCTGTCGACCATGAACGTGCAGCATGTCGAAAGCCTGGGGCCGACCGTCCAGCAGATCACCGGAGTACAGGTGCGCGAAACCGTGCCGGACTGGGTCATGCAGCGCGTGGACGAAATCGTGTTGGCCGACCTGACACCGCAGGCTCTGCAGAAACGCATGGAGCGGGGCGACATCTATCCGGTGGATCGGGCGCAGCGTGCGCTTTCGCACTTTTTTCGTCCGGGCAATTTGATCGCGTTACGGGAACTGGCTTTGCGCCAGGTCACGCGCGTGGTCGATCGCAGTCTCGACGCTTATCTCGAAAAAGACGCGACGCAACAGGCCCATACGGTGCGCGAGCGGATTGCAGTGTGCATCAGTTCGAACCCTGCGGCGCAGTATCTGATTGCTCGCGGCTCCAGAATGGCGCAGGCGATGGGTGGCGAGCTTTATGTTTTTTATGTCGACGTCGGGCGGGATAGCCAGCCCGAGGATCAGAGGACCCTAGCCGAAAACATTCGCTTTGCCGACAATCTGGGAGGGCGCGTGGTGCGCGCCTCGGGCCGAAACGTTGCCGATGGAGTGGCGCAATTCGTGCGCGAGCATCACATCACGCAGGTTATCTTTGGACGATCGGCACGCACGGGCTGGCAGCGGTATCTTTATCTGTCGGCCATCCAGCGATTCTTGCGCGACTCGCCATCGGTGGATGTCCACATCGTCACGCAGGAGGTGCGTTGATGGCGGATCCGCCCCACATTCTGGTAGTGGACGACGAGCCCCAAATCACGCGCGTCCTGCGTACCAGTCTTTCCGCGCAGGGCTATGACATTCGCGTCGCCAACAGCGGAGAGATGGCGTTGGAGATCATGAAGGACTGGTCCCCGAACCTGATCATTACCGATCTTTCCATGCCGTCGATTGACGGCGTGCAGCTTTGCCGGCGGGTGCGGGCAGTTTCGCAGATTCCAATCGTGGTTCTTTCCGTACGCGACAAAGAACAGCAGAAGGTTGAGGCCCTGGATGCCGGCGCCGATGACTATGTGACCAAGCCCTTTGGGATGAACGAACTGCTGGCGCGGGTAAGAGCGAACCTTCGCCGGGTACCGGCCGAGAACGAGCCGGATGCGGTCATCGAGATCGGGGACTTTCACGTCGACACCGCAGCCCGCAAGGTAACCGTGCTCCACCGCGATGTGCGTTTGACCCCGAAGGAGTTTGATCTGCTGGTGTTCTTGGCGCGCCGTCCGGGAAAAGTCGTCAACCACCGCACCCTGCTGGCTGCGATCTGGGGCGGTCAGAGCACGGAGCAGGTGGAATATCTTCGCGTGTTCGTCGCCCAGTTGCGGAAAAAGCTGGAGCCGGATGCGTCCTCGCCACGTTACATCATGACCGAACCCTGGGTGGGATACAGGTTTGAGCCGGGGGAGTAGGCCACCACCGCACCCGGAATCTCTGATCGGCTGGTCGACGATCGCCGCCCCTACGAACATTCTACGAAGTTTTTATTCATTCTTTACGGCTCGCGATATCCAATCCATAGTGGGCAAGACGAAAGCGCTTGCCCGGAGGGATACGCAACCATGTGGTCGATTCAGGATGTTTCGGCGGAAGAATTGGCAAAGCTTTTGCATCATTACCGCGGAGCGTTGGCGCACGACTTCGACTGTCACGGCGAGGAGGCGGCCTCGTCGTGGGATCGCGCTTCTCAGAGCGAGCGCAAATTGATGGTGGCGGCAGCGCGTCTGGCGCTGCTGGAACTGGCAACCGCACCGGCACCGAACCGGCGGTATTTTGCCAAGCCGGGCGAGGCCGAATGGGGGTGCTAAAGTCTGCCTGAATGAGGCACGCTTCACACGGCGATCGAAGTTGACCGGGCACGCCTCGTTTGCCTTTACGAATTCTTTATGGATTCTTGTGCCGGCTTTTATGTTCGGCATGGTCCACTCTCATCGGATTCCTTCCTCAGCGGATTGGCTGGAACACGCCCCGGGCTTGCGCGCGGGACGCCGACGGGGAGCGTGTCCCGCAATTCTGGATGACGCAAGGAAGACACGTGGTACGGTCCGCGCTCGAATCCAATAGCGGAGATCTGGCATGCAAGACATTCTTTGGGTGGTGGTCACGGTGGCGTTCTTCCTGCTGGCGATCGGCTACGTCCACTTCTGCGAGCGGGTGAAGTAGGGAAAACGAATATGGACCTTCAATCTCTGATCATGCTCATCATCAGCGCTGTGACCACGGTGTATCTGTTTTACGCGCTGCTGCGTCCGGAGAAGTTCTGAAATGACGATCAATGGCTGGCTGCAGATTTTCGTGTTTCTGGCGCTGATCTTCGCGGTCACGAAACCGCTGGGCGTCTTCATGACGCGGGTGTTCGCGGGTGAACGCACGTTTTTGGATCCGGTGCTGCGCCCGGTCGAACGGATGATCTACCGGGTTACCGGCGTCGACGAGCAACACGAAATGCGCTGGACCGAATATGCGACGGCGATGTTGCTGTTCAGCGCGGTGTCGATGCTGCTGCTGTATTTGATCCAACGCGTCCAGGGGATACTGCCGTGGAATCCGCAACATCTGGCGGGAGTCATGCCGGAGCATCTGGCATTCAATACCGCGGCGTCCTTCACCACGAACACCAACTGGCAGGCCTATTCAGGCGAGACAACCATGAGCTATTTCACCCAAATGGCCGGGCTTGCCTTTCACAATTTTGCCTCGGCCGCCACCGGGATCGTGCTGGCCATCGCATTCATCCGCGGTATTGCCCGGCGGCAGATGCAGACGCTGGGAAACTTCTGGGTCGACTTCGTCCGCTGTTGCCTGTGGGTGTTGCTGCCGTTCTGCGTAGTGGGCGCGCTGTTCCTGGTTTCCCAGGGTGTGGTGCAGAACCTCAAACCGTATGACACCGTGAAACCGGTTGAACCCCAACCCCTACAGCGGGTGGGTGCAGATGGTAAACCGGTCGTTGATGCCGGCGGCCATCCCGTGATGGATATCGCGACGCAGACGATCGCACAGGGGCCGGTCGCTTCACAGGAGATTATCAAAGAGTGGGGCACCAATGGCGGTGGATTCTTCAACGCCAACAGCGCGCATCCGTTCGAGAATCCCACTCCGATCACGAACCTGTTCGAACTGTTCTGCATTTTCGCGATTGGGTCGGGACTGACGTACACACTCGGACGCATGACCGGATCCGTCGCTCACGGTTGGGCGGTGTGGGCGGCGATGGCGATCTTGTTTCTGGCCGGAGTAACCGTCGCGTATTGGGCCGAAGCCCAGGGCAATCCGCTCTACCCTGCTGCCGTAGCGCAACGCGCCACGAATTTACAGACCGGCGGCAACATGGAGGGGAAAGAAGTTCGTTTTGGCATAGCCAACTCGGCGCTGTTTGCCACCGTCACCACCGACGCGAGTTGCGGGGCAATCAACGGCTGGCATGATTCCTTTACGCCACTGGGCGGAATGGTGCCGCTGGTCAACATCATGCTCAGCGAAGTGATTTTCGGCGGTGTGGGCTCGGGCATGTACGGGATCCTGGTCTACATCGTGCTCGCGGTCTTCATTGCCGGCCTGATGGTAGGCCGCACGCCGGAGTACCTGGGCAAGAAGATCGAAGCCTACGACGTGAAGATGGCGATGCTGGTGTCGCTGGTTTTTCCCCTGATCATTCTCTCGCTGGCGGGAATTTCGGTGGTCAAGGGCTTCGGGACCGCGGGCATCTCCAATCCCGGGCCGCACGGGCTGAGCCAAATCCTCTATGCGTTCGTATCGTCGGCGGGAAATAACGGTTCCGCCTTCGGCGGACTGACCGTCAATACGCCGTGGTATGACGCCGCTACGGGAATCACGACCCTCATTGGCAGGTTTTTCATGATTATTCCCATGCTAGGGATCGCCGGGAATCTGGCCCAAAAGAAATACGTGCCGCCGTCGCTGGGGACGTTCCCGGTCACAACTCCCCTGTTCACTTTCTTGCTGATCAGCGTGATTCTGATCCTGGGGGCGCTGACATTTTTCCCCGCGCTCAGCTTAGGACCGATTCTCGAACACCTGCTGTTGCAGACTGGAAAGACTTTCTAGAGATTATGGCAAGCCATCGCAAGTCCGTTTGGGATTGGAAGCTGGTTCGCAGCGCCGCATGGAGTTCCGTGATGAAGCTGAACCCACGCAACATGATGGGCAATCCCGTCATGTTCGTGGTTGAAATTGGGAGCGTCGTCACCACGGTATTGCTGGTGCTACATCCCCATGAAG
>Ga0209698_10002788_pt1 | contig 19622 bp, 40 predicted proteins | sample LitLauG_LLR_2012_FD_187203 | JGI IMG/M metagenome (GOLD analysis project Ga0209698, IMG submission 187203) | Freshwater sediment microbial communities from Pennsylvania, USA - Little Laurel Run_MetaG_LLR_2012 (SPAdes) (version 2) | ecosystem: Environmental > Aquatic > Freshwater > Creek >...
GATGGATGTGGTGAATCAGGCTTGCGGCCAAAGTGACTATGCAGGTGAAGAACCGGATTACTGGCTGGATAGTGGTTGCCTATCATCCTATGCTGATGCCATTCGATTGCTGGAAAAGCACGGCAAGGTCACCATTGAAAAGCAGTATGGTCGGGCTGTGGTTGCCCGTTGGACACTATGAACCCCAAGAATCTCGTAGGTTATGTAGACCTCTCTGCGTTGGTGTTCGTGCAGTGCCAGCATTCGCATGATGAATATTCGTGCATCAAGGTCTACAAGGAAATACCGAAGGACAATGATAAATGGGATCCTGTTCCCACATTCGTTGCTATATATTCAGATGAGGCTGTTGCCATTGAGGCGCCAAAGAAAAGGAAAACGAAATGAGTGAACAGGAACGCCAAGCCTTTTATGATTGGATACATGCATATCGAATGGAAACAGGCGATGATCCATATTCAATCGAAACATGGCAGGCCGCTCTAGAGTGGTATAAAAAGGAGAATACAAAATGAGTGAACGACAATATCCAGAACTACCCCAACCAATGTATATTGGTTCCATTACACATCCTGTATGGGATGAAGAACAAATGAAGGCCTATGCTGCCACCATGGCTGATGCAGAAAAGCAAGCCTTACAGGAACAAGTAGCTCTCCTGCAAGCCGCCTGTGATTCCATGACGAACGCATTGGCTGGTCAACGTACTCGCTGTGGAGAGTTTCACGCATGAAGAAAGCCATTATCAATGTAGAGTTCAGTGTGGACCTCGATTCGCGTTGCGTATCTTTCGATGCCAAGAAGATCAAGCGCGATATGGAAGAAGCAGGATCGAATAACTACGGCAAGTATATCTGGGAGAACCTTGGTTCATTCATGGATGCCGAGGTTGTGAATATCAAGTTTATTGACGATAATGATGTGAGGGATGTATGAAATACTTTATTCCTTTCCTGGTCTTTACGTGTCTCACGGGATTGGCCACGGCCATGCAGTATGACTATAATCCCCATAGCGCCATGGTGGTTGCTTTGGGTCTGATCACTGGTTTGATGGGTTTCCTCACGTTTATTGCAGGTGTTGTTATGGTGGTGGATAGTACATCATGAAGATCACCCGAGTACATCCCTCACGCCGGGCTGAGTTTCGCCTGCGTTTTACTGAGACATACGGATTGCTTCCTTGGTATTCAGGAGTGTTGCGATACTCTATGGATCACCGGAAGGTCATGGGATGTTCCCGTAATCTACATTACAATCTCATGATTCGTATGAAGGAACTGATGTATAAGAATGTCGAGGAATGTCCTCAATATCATATCGAGTATACACAATCATGAAACACTGCTCCTATGTTCCTTTGATGCATTGTACAGGACCACAGAATGTTACTGTTCCCGCCGGTGCAGAGTTTACTGGTGTATTCGACTACAATGGTGCACCTTGCGTTGGCTATATGTATGATCCGTGTGTATCACCTGGATACCCCATGACCTATACTATTTGGATGGTGTATCCTAATACCAGCATAGGTACTGCTAGGAGTGTGAAATCTCTGGGTCATCTAGTGTTGGGTGGCACCCTATATTCTTTATTCGTGGAGGCACAATGGTAATGGACCTAAATCAATGTGGTATTTCCTGCAACTGTGTGGGAACCTGTATGTTCTCTGGATCTGCGGTGCAACGCCGGGATCTATCACAGACTGACCGGGATCTGTATGCTCCCTCCACTCGTCAACCCACCAAGCGTGAAGTTTATGGTATTCCCGATGATGAATATCCTGGTTACCATGAAATGCGTAACACCGAACTGAATGATGAACTGAATCATGCAGAGGCGGAGATTGCCGAACTGAAACGGTTGCTGAATGCTGCCAATGTTCGCATTCATGCACTGGAAACCAACAATAATCAGGAAGTACAGAAGTGGCAAGACATCGCTGAAATGCGTCAGTGGGATACCGAGTTTCTTCATGATATCCTGGAAGATATTGCCAGATTCTTGGGACCCGATGCATACACCGACGAATACGGTACACTATATGATGAACCGGTCGTTGATATGATTCCCTGCCTTGTGATGGATCTTCTGGTCAAGTTGGAAGAATACGAATCACAGGAAGATACATCCTATGATGAACATATGTATTTCTGTGAGGACGATTGGCTACTATATAGTGATGGTGAAGTTCCTTATCATAGGGTGTAATCATGGTATATTGGATAATCCTTTTGTTTATTGTCGGTATAGTGATATATTTCTGTACGCATTTTGAATGATGGAGGTAATGATGTTGCAACCCTTAGGTAATAAACTCGTAGTGAAACTCTTGAAGAAGGAGAACAAGACACCTTCCGGTATTCTCCTGAGTCGTCCTGATGATGGCGAAGTCAATCGTGGACTCGTTGAGGCTGTGGGACCTAATGTCCTTGATGTGATGCCGGGCGAGTTGGTACTGTTGGACTGGAACAAGGCTATCGTTTTGGATAAGAACGAAATGACCTTTGTTGTTACCGAAGATAATGTGGTAGCTATCCTCGGTGTTGATGAGGAATAATGATGTTACCTGCAATCGTGTTTGGTGCGGCGGTATTCTGCGGTATCATGTGCATCTGGAATATCCTAGGTGTTATTGCGCAGAAGTTGGATCAAGGGGATGAATGATGGATTCGGTAATGAAGGCGGCTTTATCACTCTTTATTATTGCTTTATGTCTCGGAGCAGTGTACTATGGTGTCCTTACGCTGATTGAGTGGTTCGTTAGCAAGGACGAATAACATGGTAGTCAAAATGATAATGGCATTTACCATAGGTAACCTGATAGGTCTTACCATGGATTGTCTAGTCATTTACTATGTATGCTTCATAAAGAAGTATGGAGATTGATCATGATTGATAATGAAAAACTTCTGCAAGAATATTCCAGAGAGATTGGGGTATATAATGCACTGACATGGGAAAAACTGATTGATTCCCATCGCCATATTCGTGCGAAGGCGAGAGAATATCACGATGATTACCGAGCACAAATGAATAAAGGATTTGAAGCTGGTAAACAATACTATGCAGAGGTGGCATTGAAAGAAGATTGGTTCACGCGCGAACGCCTGAAATCAATGACGATTGGTGAACTTGCCAACCTTCTGGCCGATTACGAATAATATTGATCATGCTGCTACTTGTGATAATGCTCGGCATCTGTGTGGGTGGCTCTATGGGTATGCTAGGCGCCCACTACCTATTACGAAAAACAAAAGAACAACGACGAAAAAAATAGGAGAATGAAATGGGAATATTCCTTGGAGGTATGGCTGTTGGATTCATATTGGGACTAATCGTCCTTATTTGGATTGGCTCTCTGATTGTGGATGATATGGAAAAGGTAAACAGGGGCGATAAAGACGAATGAGGGTCAACCTTATCACTGTGACGGATGATTACGGAACGAATACACAGATTCTCGTAGAAAGCAACCTGGTTGCCTTGAGGATGTGTAGTGAGTTGCAGAGGTATGGATTCACTGTGTTTCTTGGAGAAGTTGATGATCCACTGAATGTGGTTCGTGATGATAAAGAACGGGAGCGTGCAAGATTGTTGATCACGCTCATATATAATAGTTGGTCACAAGCCTGGAGTTTATAATGCACATTTGCCTAAAGCAAACGAATGATATGCAGGTTATGCTGGAAATCAAGCAACCTGATGAATACACAAAAGAGTACACTTTGGTGTTTACTACGATTGTGGAAGATAAGTATAACGGCAAGAGCCTGCCTCCAAGAAGCATGAGGTTTACACTAGCAGAAGATGATATGGTTTATCTTGCGAACAACCTGGTGGGTGTATTGCCCGTGGGTTGGCCATTGTGGAATGAGGAATAATATGTTTGTCATTTTGAGTTTTATGCTCGTTATGTTTTTGGTGTTGTTGGCATGTTCGCGGTATAGCCACGTTGCACCTACGAAGAATCGCGCCAAGCGTTATAAGGCGTTGCAAGAATCTAAAAGAGAACGTGAAGAACTGGCGGATATCCCCTGGATCACCCGTCGCTAATCAACTATATACACAACCAACACGCCCTGGGAGTCACTAATATGAGTAAAGAAATCTTCAACAAGTACAAGAATCGTTACGCTTCTAAACAAGCGCACGAACTGACGGTCCAAGAATATCTGGAACTCTGTAAGGCTGATCCCAGCACCTACGCATCACCTGCTGGTCGTTTGTTGGCTGCTATTGGTAAGCCCGAACTGCTGGACACCTCCAAGGATGAACGTCTTGGTCGTATCTTCAGCAATCGCAAGATTCACGTATACAAGCCTTTTGCTGACTTCTATGGTCTTGAATCGACCATTGAGGAACTGGTGTCGTTCCTGACCCGTGCTGAACAAGGTCTGGAAGAACGCAAGCAGATCCTTTATCTGTTGGGTCCTGTTGGTGGTGGTAAGTCCTCACTGGTTGAACGTCTGAAGGATCTGTTTGAGAAGGTTCCTTTCTATACACTGAAGGCCGGTAACACTATCAGTCCTCTCTATGAATCACCAATGGGTCTGTTTGATGCTGAAGAAGATGGTCCTCTACTGCAAGATCACTTCGGCATTCCCAAGTCTGTACTGAAGCCCATCATGTCTCCGTGGGCATCCAAGCGCCTTCAAGAGTTTGAGGGAGATATCTCCAAGTTCAAGATCGTCAAGGTGTGGCCTTCGCAACTGTTGCGTGTTGGTATCGCCAAGGCTGAACCGGGCGATGAAAACAATCAAGATATCTCGTCCCTCGTTGGTAAGGTTGATATTCGTAAGCTAGAGGACTTCTCCCAGGCTGATCCGGATGCTTATAGTTACTCTGGTGCCCTGAACGTTACACCGCAGGGTATGGTTGACTATGCTGAAATCTTCAAGACGAACATCAAGTCACTGAATCCCCTGCTGACCTGTACTCAAGAAGGTCACTACAATGGTACTGAAGGCTTCGCTGCTATGCCGTGGCATGGTATCATCGTGGCTCACTCCAATGAATCTGAATGGGAAGCCTTCCGTAACAACAATCGCAATGAAGCCTTTATCGACCGTATCAGTATCGTCAAGGTTCCGTATTGCCTGCGTGTTACAGAAGAAATGGATATCTACAAGAAGTTGCTGTCTAACTCGGACCTCAAGAATGCTGTGTGTGCCCCTGGTACACTGGAAGCAATGGCACGATTCTCTGTGCTGACCCGTGCCAAGCCGTGTGGTAACTCATCCCTGTATTCGAAGATGGAAATCTATGACGGTAAGAATCTGAAGGATAAGGATCCGAATGCCAAGTCACTTCAAGAGTACCGTGATGCTGCTGGTGTAACTGAAGGTATGGATGGTATGTCCACCCGCTTCGCATTCAAGATTCTCTCAAAGACATTCAATCATGATAAGGGTGAGGTTGCTGCTAATCCTGTTCACCTGTTCTATGTGCTGGAAAAGCAAATCATGGAAGAACGCCTGCCTGAAGAAAAGCAGGAAGAATACCTGAAGTTCATTCGCTCTGTATTGGCTACCAAGTATGCCGAGTTCCTTTCGGATGAAATCCAGAAGGCCTACCTTGAGTCGTATGGTGAATACGGACAGAACCTTTTCGACCGGTACATTCTCCTTGCTGACTTCTGGATTCAAAATGCGGACTATCGTGATCCTGATACGAATGAACTGATGGATCGAGATATTCTCAATGCTGAACTTGAAAAGATTGAGAAGCCTGCTCGTATCGATAATCCCAAGGACTTCCGTAATGAGGTGGTGAACTTCGTGCTGCGTGCTTCCAAGAATAATGGTGGCAAGAATCCCGCCTGGACATCCTATGAGAAGTTGCGTGTTGTTATCGAAAAGAAGATGTTTGCGAACACCGAAGAACTTCTGCCGGTTATCTCCTTCAGCAAGAAGGGTAGCACCGAAGAAGATAAGAAGCACATTGACTTCGTGAATCGCATGGTGTCCAAGGGTTACACTGAAAAGCAAGTTCGATTGCTGGTTGAGTGGTTCCTTCGTTGGAGGAAGTCCCACTAATAGGGAGCCATAATGGCATACACTATCATCGATAGGCGTAAGAACACCAAGGGTAAATCCTCGGAGAATCGTCGCAAGTTCGTAGGGCGTGTCCGAGGTGTACTCAAGGAGGCTGTGCGTAAGTCTGTAACTGACCAGAACCTGAAAGACCTTGCCGACGGAAAAGGCAAGGTCAAGGTTCCCGTCAAAGACCTGCAAGAGCCACATTTCCACCACGACAGATCCATTGGTGAACACCATATCATTGCTCCGGGTAACAAGGAATATGTGCCTGGTGATAAGATTGCTCGTCCTCAAGAGGGTCAAGGCGATGGCACTAAAGGATCCAAGGATGGTGAAGGTGAGGACTCCTTTGAGTTCACCTTGACCAAAGAAGAATTCATGGATATCTTCTTTGAGAACTGTGAACTGCCTGATCTATTCAAGAGAACCATTGCGAAGATCAATGAAGAAGAAAAGCGCAGGGCTGGCTATGTGTCTGATGGTCCCCCTTCGCAACTGAACATTGTTCGATCAATGCGTCAAGCTAAAGGACGTAGATTCGGTCTACGTGCCGCACTCAATAAGAAACTCAAGGAAGCGGAAGCAAGAGAAAAGGAGTTGGTTGAGAAAACCGATTTCTGTGGTGTTGATGTGTCACTGGAAGATTGGCATGTTGATGCCATGAATGAACTGGAACAAGTCCGCAAACTCATCGAAACCCTCAAGCGCCGCATTCGTGCAGTTCCATTCATTGACCCAATGGATCTACGATTCACCAACTATACAAAGCAACCCATCCCATCCGTGCAAGCCGTTATGTTCTGTATCATGGACGTATCTGGTTCAATGGATGAGGAAAAGAAGAATATGTCCAAGACGTTCTTCCTGTTGCTGTATCTATTCTTGATGCGTGAATACGAAAAGATTGATATCGTGTACGTTCGTCACCATACATTGGCTATGGAAGTGACCGAAGATGACTTCTATCACTCCAAGGAATCCGGTGGTACTGTGGTGTCTACTGCATTGGAACTAACGCGAGACATCATCCGTGATCGTTATCCTCTAGATCAATGGAACGTATACATCGCCCAAGCATCGGATGGCGATAACTATACATCAGATAACGCAGTGTGTACGGATATTCTGGAAAATGAACTGCTGCCTATCGTACAATACTTCGCATACGTGCAGGCTGAACCTGGTATGTCTGGAGGTTCTACGTTATTCAGTAGAGGTTGGACCATGAGTCAACCCTATGCTTCGGATACTCTATGGGATGTGTATGATACTCTATCCAAGAATCATTCGAATATCGGCACTGCGATTGCTACAAGTGACGCTGATGTTTATCCATCGTTCCTGAAGTTGTTCACGCGAAAGAAGGTGTCGTAATGAAGAAACTTGATAGTTGCAAGGACTGGACAGCGGAACAGATTGAGGAAACCTACGGTGAAATCGAGAAGATTGCTGATGGTTACGGATTGACGTATTACCCTAATCAGATTGAGATAATCTCATCGGAACAAATGTTGGATGCCTATGCGTCTGTGGGTATGCCTGTGTATTACTCCCACTGGTCATTCGGTAAAGAGTTCGTGCAAAACTCCGAGGCCTATAAGCGTGGTCAAATGGGTCTTGCATATGAAATCGTGATCAACTCAAGCCCTTGTGTGTCGTATCTAATGGAAGAAAACTCCATGGCAATGCAGGCTCTTGTTATGGCCCATGCCTGTATCGGACACAACAACTTCTTCAAGGAAAATCATCTATTCAAACAATGGACGGATGCTGGTTCAGTCATTGATATGATGGACTTCACCAAGCACAAGATTGCTGAATATGAAGAACTGTATGGAATCGATGAAGTGGAAGAAACATTGGATTCCATTCACGCATTGAGTCTACAAGGTGTGGATCGTTACAAGCGTCCACCAAAGAAGTCCAAAAGAATCCTTGAGCAGAATCGCAAAGAACGTCAAGCATTCGATCAAGCAAACTTCAATGATCTGTGGAGAACTGTTCCCGATTCACGCGATATCATGCAACTGATGTTCGACTATCAGAAGGAAGAATCCAAAAAGAACAAGAAGTTCCTTGAGGAACCAGAAGAAAACCTTCTGTATTTCCTTGAGAAGAATGCACCCAACCTTCCACAATGGAAGCGTGAGTGTATTCGTATGGTTCGCAAGATATCTCAATACTTCTATCCTCAACGATTGACCAAGGTCATGAATGAGGGATGGGCGACCTTCTGGCACTATACAATCGTCAATGATATGTATGATCGTGGATTGGTCACTGATGGATTCATGTTGGAGTTTCTACAGAGCCATACTGGTGTCACCAAGCAACGAGACTTCGAACAGTTCAATCCGTATGCATTGGGATTCGCCATGTTCCAGGATATCAAGCGTATCTCTATGAATCCCACTAAAGAGGATAAGGAATGGTTTCCCGATTGGGCAGGCAATGGTGATTGGGTGAATACTCTGAAACACGCTGCATATGACTATAAGGATGAATCGTTCATTCAGCAGTTCCTATCACCCAAGGTCATCCGAGACTTCCGTATGTTCCATATTCTTGATGATGATCGCAATAAGGAAATGCTGGTTGAGGAAATCCACAATGATGGTGGTTACAAGCAGATTCGTGAAATGCTGGCATATCAGAATAACTCCAACAACTTCATTCCTAATATTCAAGTGACTGATGTTGATGTGTGGGGTGATCGCCATCTTGAACTGGAACACTACACCACCCGTAGACACTCATTGTCTCATGATGATGCATTGTATACATTGTGGCATTTGAGTAAACTATGGGGTTATGAAGTGAAGATGAAAACCAAGGATGATCTTGGAAATGAACTTGAAACCTATGATATTGATGCAAGGGGAGGAAAGCTATGATGTGGTTCATGTTGTTTTGTGTGGTTGCCGGAGTTGCTTTGAATACTTACCTAATCCGTGATATTCTGAAGGATGAACCGGAAGATACCGAAAAGAAACCTTGCGGTAACTGTGAAGGCTGCCAGTGCGGTAAGAAGTAATATCTATTGACAGGCTGTGTCCTGTGCTGTATACTGTGTGAACTATATCATGAAAGGATTGCTATGCGACAGTTTAAGGTAAAGATGATGCGCAAGTTCTGCTACACCCAACTTACCGACCTGGATCATCAGGACATTCGTACCGAAGCCCATGTGGGTAAGATTGAGTACGATGAACAAGGTAACATCACCAAGTTTACTCCCCCGCAAACCTTGAAGTATCCTCAAGGTCACGCTCGGCGTGCCTATCAGGATATGAAAGCCGCTTACCTGGCTACTCCCAAGACCGGTCGTTTCGTGCGAGGATAATATGACACTCACGGAAGCCCTATGTATCGTCCATGTGGGTTGCACCTCTAGAACCCGGGATCTTTATGAACAAGCGGATCGCCTCATTCGTCTTGAAGCTGAATGCATGAAGTTGAAATATGAAATGGAAGAACTCCATCAGAGAACGAATATGTTGCACAATGAGAAGAATGAACGAGAGGAATAATCATGATCATCGGCGTACCCAAGGAAATCAAGAATCACGAATATCGTGTAGGACTCACTCCTGCATCTGCGGCCGAACTGATTGCACATGGCCACATAGTAGTCGTGGAAAAGGATGCCGGCCGTGGTGTTGGATTCTATGATGAAGCCTATCTGTGTGTGGGTGCTCATGTGAAGGATGTCGATCTTATTTGGGAGTCAGCCGATATGATCGTCAAGGTCAAGGAACCCCAGGCATGTGAATGCGCAAGGATGCATGAGGGACAAATACTATTCACCTACCTGCACCTGGCTCCTGATCCTGCACAAGCTGCAATGCTGATCGATAAGAAGGTTGTTGGCATTGCCTATGAAACCGTAACGGATTCCCAAGGTAGACTCCCTCTGTTGGCTCCTATGTCCGAAGTTGCTGGACGTATGGCTCCCCAAGTGGGTGCCGCGGCATTACAAAAGGCTAACGGCGGTCGTGGTATTCTTCTCGGTGGTGTACCTGGAGTTTCTCCTGCTGTCGTTACCATCATCGGTGGTGGTACTGTCGGTACGAATGCTGCACGAATCGCCCTGGGTATGGGTGCCGAAGTTACGATTCTGGATTCTTCTGTGAATCGCCTGCGTGAACTGGATAATCTATTCGGTGGTCGCGTCAAGACCCAAATGGCTCTGCGTGATAATATCCAAAACTGTGTGTATACCTCCGATATGGTGATCGGTGCTGTACTGGTTGCCGGTGCATCTGCTCCGAAGCTGGTTACCAAGCATGATCTACACTATATGCTTCCTGGTTCTGTTATCGTGGACGTTGCTATCGACCAGGGAGGTTGCTTCGAGACTTCTCATGCAACCACTCATGCGGATCCAACATATATCGTGGAAGATGTTGTCCACTACTGCGTTGCGAATATGCCCGGCGCTGTTGCCCGTACCTCTACGTTGGCACTCAATAGTGCCACCCTACCGTATGCCCTTCTGTTGGCAGATAAGGGATGGGAAGAAGCATGTGATGTGAATCTTGGATTGCGTGATGGTCTGAATGTGTGTAAGGGTGTCTTTACGCACCCTGGTGTCGCTGCCTCACTCAAGGTAGCCTGTGTAAATCCGTGGTGATATGATGAATATCTGGATTCTGATTGTATGGTTCAACATTTACCAACCCTTCGTCACCATGCAGGAGTTCAATGATCAACAGGCTTGCCTGAATGCTGTGAATACTATAAGGAATATGGATAACAAGGCACACATTGCCTGTGTTCCAAAGACCACTCAAGGAGATAAGAAGTGAGCATGGAAGAAGATATGGAAGCATGGGCAGAGGATCCAGGTGACCTCACGGTAACTGTGGATAATATTGATGGACAATATATGCATGTGTGTCTTGATATGGAAAATGTGAACATCATCAAATCACCCAAGTACACCTGGAAGTTTATTATTGGTAACGGAGCATTGAGTTTTATGGTTGAGGAAGATAAAGTTCCTTGTTGGTTCTATCGTAAGATGCACACATTGATTCTTGGGATTCGCTGGGAGAAGATATGATTTCCCATTTATTTCGTTGGATCAATCGCGTAACACACACTCACGTATGGGTGATAGCAAATCCTGGTGAAAAGTGGGAGTTTTATAAATGTTCTATCTGTGGAGAAACGGATGGAAGTGAAAGAAGGCTGTAAAGGAGAAGCTATGACTAATGACTGGGATGAAGAACGCAAGGCACTTCAAGAGGAAGAAGCCTTACAGATTGTTGTAGATGCTATCAATGAGATTGATGGTAATGGAACATTCACCTACGATGATGCAATGGTATTCTTCGAAGATGATGAGAAGGCCTTGTTTACTCGTATCGTACAAAAGGCGAAAAATGGATTCTGATCAATACGGCGATATTGGTTCTGTGGAACCTGATGAGGTTTATACGGCTGACTGGAAAGCAGGATACACTTCGATACCCATCAAGGCACCGGAAGAACTTATTGAAGCTATGTGTCGCATTGTCTACCCAAGTTGGGAAAGATGCCCAGAGGGCTTGCGTAATGAGATTCGTTATCTTGTAGTCGCTCTACACCTGGAAGTGGTTGGCCTGGGTCACTTTATCTATAAAACAGACGCCCAGGACCACCCAGGATCGTCGGTAACATCTAAGTCTATGGCCAGTAAGCAGTACTATGGCGCGTAACTGAGACACATTCTCAACCATTCCAATCGGTAATGATAACTATTTCACTTGCGCGGTAGCACCTGGTGTGCTATCGTGCTATCTCAACATAAGGAAACCACTATGACTAACAACACCGACCCCCTCAAGGTCATTGTAATATACCACGGTAACTGTGCCGATGGTTTCTCGGCCGCCTGGGTGTGCCGCAGGTATTTCGAATCTGTTCGTACTGATCTATCTCGTCCTCTGGAAGTTGAATATCATCCTGGCGTGTATCAGAAGGAACCACCGGATGTAAAGGGTAAGATCGTATACCTCGTGGACTTCTCATATAAGCGTCCTGTGGTAGAACAGATGATCAAGGATGCCGACACTGTTTTCATCCTGGATCATCACAAGACGGCCATTGAGGATCTACAAGGATTGGAAGGATTGACCTCTGTATTCGACCTGGAACATTCGGGCGCAATGATCACTTGGAACTATTTTTTCCCCAATAAAGAACCTCCTATGCTATTGAAGCATGTGGAAGATCGTGACCTGTGGAAGTTCAAGCTACAAGGAACCCGTGAGATTCAAGCGGCATTATTCTCCTATGAGTACACTTTCGAAAACTGGGATCGACTCATGGATGTGGAGAAACATCTTGACGAGGAACTTTCCATACTCGGAATGTATCGTCAAGGCCAAGCTATTGAACGCAAGCACTTCAAGGATATCAATGAACTGATCAAGGTCCTCAAGCGTCCCATGAAGGTTGCTGGGTATACTCTGAATGTGGTGAATCTACCATACACGATGAGTTCAGATGCCGGGCATATCCTGTGTGAACAAGGAGAACCTTTCGGTTGCTGCTATTACGATAAGCCGGAAGGTCGTGAGTTCTCCCTGCGTTCCGAGGGTGATAAGGTTGACGTTTCTGTGATTGCCCGGTCATATGGTGGAGGTGGTCATAAGAACGCTGCGGGATTCCGTGTGTCACACAAGCAAGCCAAGACGATGGAGATTGAATGATGGATAACGTATCCGTGTTCCTGCAAGACGTTCATCAACGCTGTGAGGATTGGGGTGTAGAGTTGGAGTTGCATCCAAAAACCCACATCAAATATGGTGAAGGTACTGGTATATGTAAGGTCAATGGATACTTCTCGGATGATTCCGAAGGTGATATTCCGAAACTTGCGGTTGCTATTGGTAAGGATCCGGAAATGTGGTTGCCTGTTCTGGTTCACGAATACTGCCACATGCGACAATGGCATAAGCAGATTCCCGAATGGGTCAACTGTGAGGTGTTCGGAGAATCACCGTATGAACTTCTGGATCGTTGGATTAGCAGAGAGATTGAACTGGATCCTCCTGTATTGGAAGAAGTGATTGATAAGATCATGACATTGGAACTGGATTGCGAAAAGCGTGCCGTCAAGATGATCAAGAAGTACAAGTTGCCTCTGGATAGGGATCTGTATATTCAGAAGGCGAATGCATATGTGTGCTTCTACAATCTCGTTGCACAGGAACGCAAGTGGTATACTCCTGGTCGTGAACCCTATAATATTCCAGAGATTGTCGCACAGATGCCGACTAACTTCGATTACACCCTATGCCAACCACCACTTGATGATATCATGAATGCCTTGGAGTTATGCCTGTAATGGATTCAACCAAACAATCGATCATCGAGGAACTTTCCAAGGAACTCGCCAAGGGTTCTTTCTGTGATGCTAAACGGGCTACGATAATCTGTGCTGCGTATGATCACTATATGAAGAACCATGGATTGTTCGATACAAAAGAGTTTATTGAACAAGCCAAATCGCTGGATATTGATCCCGATTGGCAGGAACGTGCTAAACAAATATTGATCGAATCTGGTCCCATTGTTCCACCACAAGGAATACAGGACGTACTCAAACAGATGGATCAACCAACAAATGCTATGTCGGACTTCACACGGGATGATATAGCGGACATCAAACATGCCAAAGAAGTTCTGCAATATGAAGTGGAATATTCTATGACCAATGGTTCACTGAAACATGCATATTACCCTGGTACGTATATCACGGGTGGTTGTATTGCATCATTGATCCAAAGATTTCCTGTGAATGACTATGATGTGTATTACCCATCAAAACTCGCAGTGGAAAAGGGTATAGAAAGTTTAGAGAAAAGTGATTGGATCAAAGAGATTGATGATAACTATGGAAACCTACAAGTTGGTACTACTAATAGTAAAAAGTTGATCACATCAAACGCCATCACCTGTAAGGACAAGTTCCAGTACATCACCGTCATCTGTGGATCACCTGAAGGAGTCCGCAAGAGTTTCGATTTCGTCCATTGTATGCCATGGTACGATATTGATGCGGAGAAACTGTATATCTCCAAGACACAGTATGACGCTATCGTGAACCGCAAGTTGATCATCAACAATCGTAAAGGCGTAACTAAATACAGGGAGAGCAAGTTTATTGATCGTGGTTATACGTACTAGGAGTTTATATGCTTTCCCGTTTATTTGAGATATTTTCCGAGGATGACAATAAGGCTTTATGCATGGCCAAGGTATTCTCCGGTATCACCTTTGTGGGCTTCCATTTCTACGTGGGTTACCTGATGTATACCGGACACCCACCGACACTTTCCGAATATGCCAATGCGTCCCTTCAGGTACTTGCCGGAAGCGGTATCATCATTGCCGGAAAGCAGATCACCCAAAAAACTGTACCGGATACACCTCCGGTAACACCAGCACAATAATCGGTAATAATAAACCTTTCATTTGACAACCAAGCCGGTATGGTATATACTGTGGCTTACAATGGAGTATTGATATGAAGATCGCATTCTGTTCAGACATTCACCTTGAGTTCGGACCAATCACCCTTGAGAATACCGAGGGCGCTGATGTGTTGGTACTCGCCGGTGATATTCTGGTAGCGAAAGATTTTGGTCCTCGCATACTCAATCCAGGTGATCCCAGTGAACAGGTTATCTTCCTGGATAACCATGCCCGTTACCATGCCTTCCTAAAGAATGTTTCGGAACAGTTTCCGCATGTTATTTACATCATGGGAAACCACGAACATTACAATGGTGACTTCGCAACGACCATGGACACTCTGCGCAACGAAGTGGGATTCTATCCTAATATTCGTTTGCTGGATAAGCAACCTGCGGTTATTGGTGACGTTACGTTCTTTGGGGGTACAATGTGGACCAATATGAAGAACTGTGATCCTATTGTTCTGCATGATGTTGCCCGCAGTATGAATGATTACCAATGTGTTCGCAATAGCAGCAAGCCGGATGTTATCCGCCGAGGACCCAATAAGACCGGTGAAATGGTGCAATACACAAGTCCTGCAAAGTTCACCACAATGGATGCTGTGGATGATCATGTGGCATTCCTGAATGCTCTGGGAGAAACCCTGGACAGTGGAGCATACAAGATCGTGGTGGTATCACATCATGCGCCGACGATGCGTTCTATCAATCCGAAGTATGCTGATGTTATCAATATGAACTATGGATATGCATCGGACCTCTCGGAGTTTATTCTGGATAATCCGCAGATTCGGAAATGGATCCACGGACACATGCACCACCGTCAAGAATACTGTGTGGGTGAAACTGTGGTGTCTGCTAATCCTCGTGGTTATATTGGGTATGAAGCTATCGCAGATTCCTTCACACTCCAATACATGGAGGTCTAATGTCTAATATAGTTATTGAGAAGTTTATTGCTGAAGTGAATAGGGATATCGACCGTAACCAGTTACTCGGAGAAAACGAAAGAGCCTTTATGCTCTCCAAGTGTGTCCAGATCATTCTGTTGCTGGAACATCAACTGGATACCTATGGTCTCCCTATTCCGGCTGAACAAATCGCCTCTGTGGCAAGGGATAAAAGATGAAAGTTGTTATTGGAAAATATAAGCCTTGGGTGGGACCCTATCAGATTGCCAACGTTCTACGGAAAGTTGGTGTCTCTAAGGATCGTTGCAATATGATTGGCGAATGGCTCTCGGAAACTCCTGTTGGTGATCTGTGCCAATGGATTTACGATAAGAACAAACGCAATATCAAGGTTCGCATTGATCCTTGGGATACCTATAATATGGATATCACTCTGGCACCCATTGTTATTCCTATGCTGAAACAACTGAAGGAGAACAAGCACGGCATTCCCTGCCATTCCTTTCCTGAAGGTGCTGAGTATAATGATGAGAACGGCAATCCCACAGATGAGGCTATGATTCTCGCTGAGAAGAACTGGAATGAAATACTTGATAAGATGATCTTCGCATGGGAATCCAAGACATTCGATTGGGAGGATCAGTTCTGGAAGGTTCGTCCTGAGATTGACCTTGATAAGCGTCCCGAAGATGAAGGAAAGTGCTGTGTGCCTGTACGCTGGAAGGTTGAAGGTGAATGTGATTGGGAAGGTCGCAAGGCATACGAGGCACGAATCCAAGAGGGCTTTGAGTTGTTCGGAAAGCACCTACAGAGTCTTTGGGATTGATATGCTATCCCCCTGGTACTACCTACAAGCCCGAAAGAGATATCAAGTATACTCTGAGATTGTTGAGTCTCTTGGAGAGGATCCCGATGCCCGTATGTGTGCTAATCGGGACCTGGCCAAGATCGAAATGATTTATTATGGTAAGAACTGTATCAAGTGGTGTGTTGGTTTTGTTATGTTGTTTTTTGTGATCGCTATATATTACTATCTGAAAGGATAATTATGAACCGCAGTGTGAATCGTGATAAAGATTTTCGTTTGAGCAAGGCTTCCAAGACTCTGTTGGCTCTGTCGTATTACACGGGTGCTGATAAGAGTGCTGTGAAGGATATGATGATTGCTGCTGAAATCAATATGGAAATTGCCCATCGTCAACCTTACAATGAACAAGAGTTTTTCGGTAAGGCTGAACGAAAGGCTTCCCGTGAACCCAATGTGAAGGAAAAGAAATGAGCCTAATGGTTGTAGTCAATTCGGTCGAAAAGGGCTGTCCCGTTATTCTGAATCTAGAGCATGTTCGTGAGATTGCTCCCTGGAAGGATGGCGGTTGTGCTATCTTCCTGTCGGATTCAACCCGGATTCTGGTCAAGGACCCATTCAGTCAGTTTGAGCAGTTTGCCATGCAGCCGGTGAAGGCTGAGGACATTGCTGCACGATTCCCCACCAAGAAGGGCAAGAAGGAAGATCACACTCCGCTGGAAATCCCGAAACTCTAGAACCTAAATATTGGGATAACTAATATCTCGGAGTTACCATGGCGATCCCATTCGGAAAGTTCAAGTCTGCCCTAGTAGAGGCTGTGACTGACAAGGATAAGTTTGTAAACTACAGCAAGAAGATTCTAATCCTCGGTTATGGATCCGTAGGACAAGCTATTCTTCCGTTGATAATCAAGCACGTAGCGAAGGATCCAAGTCAGATTACAGTACTTGAGAAGGACGATCACAAGGAAAGATTCCTGAAGTATCACGGCGATTCTGGTGTCAAGTATGTGCGCAAGGAAGTCCTCAAGGATAACCTTGCGTCCATACTCAAGAAGTATACGGAGGAAGGCGGTTTTGTCGTTGATGTGTCACTAAACATTGACGCTGAGGCTATCATCAAGTGGTGCCTTGAGAACAACCGCATGTATACGAACACCTCACTGGAACGTTGGGCAACCCAGCCAGATGAGAAGATTCCTGATATGGCGGATCGCACGTTGTTCCATACTCACAACGTTATTCGTGAAATGGCCTCTGAGTATCCCAATGCAGCAACCTCCGTTGTTACACATGGTGCTAACCCTGGTCTGATTACACATTTGGTCAAGCGCGCCCTGCTGAAACTCTCCAAGAAGGATGAAGTTCCAGAGGATCGTGAAGGTTGGGCAACACTCATGCGCGATCTTGGTGTGAAGGTTGTCCATGTGGCTGAACGTGACACACAGGTTATTGATGAACCCAAGAAGATGAATGAGTTTGTCAATACTTGGTCGTGCGAAGGCTTCTGGGCTGAAGGTCGGGCACCTGCTGAAATGGGATGGGGAACACACGAAAATGATGAACCCGAGAATGGTGTAACTCAAGGTCATGCAGCATATCTAAAACAACCAGGACTCTCAGTGCTGATGAAGTCCTGGGTACCACAGGGAGGAAGTTACAATGGCTTTTGTGTACAGCACTCGGAAGCAGTTACCATATCTGACTACTTCACGACAGAAGATGGTAAGTTCCGTCCAACCGTCCACTACGTTTATCAGCCCTGCGACGCCGCTATTGCTTCCGTCCACGAACTCCGAGGACGAGAACTGGACCTTCAAACGAAAACCCGCATTGCTAAAGACGAAATCGTAAGTGGTATCGATGAACTGGGTTGCTTGCTGATCGGTGATGACTTCGCTGTGTGGCATGGATCACAGTTGGATATCAATGAGGCTCGTCAGTTAGTACCTGGAGAAAATGCTACGTCTGTGCAAGTGTCCGCTACGTTGCTTGGTGGTATGGTCTGGGCTATTCGTAATCCCCATAAGGGTTATGTGGAACCTGAATCATTACCTCACGATGAGATACTAATGATTGCAGACCCGTATCTTGGTCCGATTGCATTTGAGCATACCGATTGGAGACCCAACCTGGATAAGAACTCCTTATTCTACCGTGAATATGATGCCAAGAATCCTTGCTCCTTTGAGAACTTCCGAGTGTGGACTTGACATTCGCATAGATATAAGATATAATGATTGAAACAAGGAGATGACATTGCCAACTTACACATTCAAAGATAAACAAACACAGGAAATCACAGAGCATGTGATGAGCTACACTGTGTTGGACCAGTTCCTACTCGACAATCCCACATTAGAGAGATACTTTAGTCCCGAAAACCTTCCGGTGTTCGGTGATGGTATGCGTATGAACACTCCGGGTATCGGACAACCTGATGCTGCCTTCGAAAAAGGTGTCATTGAACGAATCAAGGCGACTGTACCAGGAAACACTCTGAAACAAGGACACAAGACCAAACTCCCTCGGGAATGGTAGAAAGGAGGTATGACTGTTCGTTATAGTATTCCAATCACTAACCAGGAGAAATAATGGCCACACGAAAGAGTGCCAGCGGAAAGCCAATCCGGACCGCGGCAGACGAAGCACAAAAACAACATTTTTCCATCAAAAAAATCACTCCGCTAACAAGAAATCAGGAGATAGCTTTCGAAGAATACCGTAAGGGTAACAATCTGATTATGTCTGGTTCTGCTGGTACAGGCAAATCGTTTTTAGCAATGTATCTTGGTCTTAGTGAAATACTACAACAAAAGTCATATTACAACCGAATCGTTATTATTCGGTCGGCAGTTCCTTCGCGTGATCTTGGATTCGTTCCAGGAACACTTGAGGAGAAGTCAAAAATCTATCAGGATCCCTATGTGCAGATCGTGACCGAGTTGGTTGGTCGTGGTGATGCCTGGCACTTCCTGATGCATAAGGAAATCATCCAGTTCCAGACAACCAGTTTTCTACGTGGTCTGACTTTCCAGGATTGTATTCTGGTATTCGATGAGTTCCAGTCGGCAACATTCCACGAAATCGATACGGTACTGACTCGCGTTGGTGAGAACTGCCGGTTCGTACTCTGTGGTGATTATCGCCAGAATGACCTTGATATGAAGCGTGAGAAACAAGGTTCAGGATTCGGTCAAGCTATTCAGATTCTTGATCGCGTTCCTAATACCTCACACGTTCAGTTCGGCATTGAGGATGTGGTTCGTTCTGGATTCGTGAAGGATTATCTGATTCAAAAGGAGAAGTTGGGTTTCTAACTTATATTATGTTTCATTATTGTCCCCCAAAAGTATTACCTGATCTATTTTCTGAAACCTTACCATCCGGGAG
>Ga0209698_10002791_pt1 | contig 19616 bp, 15 predicted proteins | sample LitLauG_LLR_2012_FD_187203 | JGI IMG/M metagenome (GOLD analysis project Ga0209698, IMG submission 187203) | Freshwater sediment microbial communities from Pennsylvania, USA - Little Laurel Run_MetaG_LLR_2012 (SPAdes) (version 2) | ecosystem: Environmental > Aquatic > Freshwater > Creek >...
GACGCCTACAGCAAGGCGCACGCCGACGCGCTCGTCGCGGCCCAGCGCCTCGCCGACGCCAAGATCCAGCTGGCCGCGGCCCAGTCCGACGTGAGCGGCGCGCAGACCGACGTCGCCATCGCCGACAAGCTGCTCCGCCAGACGGCGCTGGAGGCCTACCTGGGGATCAAGCTCTACCCCCGCGTGAGCACCGCGACACCGGCGGCGCAGATCTACCAGCTCGGCATCGCCAGCGTCTACAGCGGCGCCGCGTTCGAACGGGCATCCGACCGGGTCAAGGCCTTTCACCGCGCGCAGCACCAGCTCGAGGACATCCAGGCCCGGGTGGCTGCGGCCACGACGCAGGCCCAGCACGAGGCCGACGCCGCCGCCAGCTCGGACCGGGCGGCCAAGGCCGCCGCGGACGCAGCGGCGGCGCAACAGGTCACCCTGCTGGCCGTGCTCGCCCAGGTCAAGGGCGACCTCGGCGTGCTGGTCGACGTGCAGCGAGCGACCGCGGCGGTCACCGCGTACACCAGGCTCAGCCAGGCCGGCAGCCTCCTCTTCACCCCGTCGGGGCCACTGCCCGCTCCCCTGCCCCAGACGGCGGAGGCGCTCAAGGTCGCCACCGCCCAGATCGGCAAGCCGTACGTGTGGGGGGCCACCGGCCCCGACACCTTCGACTGCTCCGGGCTGGTGCAGTACTCGTGGTCGCTCGCGGGGATCCACACGCCGCGCGTCGCCGCCGACCAGCAGGCGTGGGCCACGCCCATCCCGATCTCGCAGGTGCAGCCGGGCGATCTGGTGTTCTTCGGCAACCCCGCGCACCACGTCGGCATCTACATCGGCAATGGCCTCATGGTCGAGGCGCCGCACACCGGCGCGGTGGTGGACCTCACCTCGGTGTGGTGGGACGACCTCGCCGGCTTCGGCCGGGTGCACCCCTAAGCCGCCGCCGGCGCATCACGAGCAGGGCGCCAAGCCCGACGACGGCGCCCGACACGGGCAGCACGGCTGCGGCCGGCGCCTCTGGCAGGACCGGGGCGGCACCGACCGTGTCGCACACGACCGCGCTGGTCTCGGTGACGCCTCTGCCCGCGCCGCGGGCGCCGCGGGCGCCGCCGTCACCGCGGCTCGCCGAGTCGGCCCGATCGCCCTTGCTCGCCCCGGCACCGACCGCGCCCCGCACACAGACCTGCGCGCCGGGCTGGTCGGGGACGACGAAGGAGAGCTCCTGGGTCCCTCCGGCCGGCCCGGGCGCGACCTGGCGGCTCAGGGTGGCGTCGACCTTGCCGTCCACGCGCACGCAGTCGACCACCTTGCCGGGGACCCCACCGGGGTTCGACGCGAAGCTGGTGGGGTCCCAGGTGAGGTCCACGCTGATCGTCGTGCCCGCGCCCACCACACCGCCGCTCGGCCCCGCACTCGTCGAGATGGCGACCGATCCCGGGTCGGGCGCGTCGAAGACGGTCCGGCACGCCTTGCCGATCACCCGCATGGCGCCCACGACGGTGTCGGGGCGCGGGTCGTCGGAGACCACCTCGCATGCCTCGGTGGAGCAGTCGACCTCGTGCCCGTCGGCGCGCACGAACGGATCCTGCACGACGTAACGGGTGGCGTACGAGCCGTCCGGGGCAGGCGTCACGGACACGACGTTGCCGGGATCGCACTGGGTCCGGTCGAAGTGGGCGCCCTGACCAGCGGTCGTGGCGCACTCGTAGATCTGCACCTGGTGCGCACCGCGCGCGGTCCCGGTGACGCTGACCGCCTGTCCATCCGCGATCTCCGCACCCGGCGTGACGACCTCGTCGGCATGAGCGGCGACCGGTACCACCAGGAGCAGGCACCCAGAGGTCGTGACCGCGACCAGTGCCTGCGCGAAACGAGAGTTCGTCACCCTGGGATTATCCGGTCAAACGCCTCCTCATATGGCAACGTCGCAGTGAACGTCAGATGATTTCTTGACAGTCCGTCTGGTCGGACACGTTTCCGAGGTTGCTGTCGTAGTAGATGCTGCCGAAGGCGGTGGACCCGTCGCTGTCGCCGCTCATCTCGGTCACCGGTCCCGTGGCGCACTCGGTGAACCGCAAGGCCTGTGTGAGGGAGGCGCAACCCGACACGGTCTCACGCTCGGCGGAACAACCCGTTCCGGTCTTCCAGGTGGCTCGGCGCAGAGCCTACGATGACTCGTGCGCGCTGGTGAGGGCTCGACGGTGGCACGCGATCGAGGCGGGCGGCCGCGCCTGGTGGCCCGAGCGGTCCTTGCGGGCGCCGCCTCCCTCACACTGATCGCCGCCGCACTGGTCTGGCCGCTCTCGGGCCGGGTCCCGGCGCGCGAGCCACCGACCGCGCCGTGCACGAGCTACTACCAGCGGGCCGATCCCTTCGTCAGCGCCGACGGGGTCCATCTGTGCCTCGCCGGGCGCCCCTGGACGCTCCACGGTGCATCCGTCTACAACGGCTACGACGACATCGAGACCCGCATCCGCCTCGCGCGCGCGGAGGGGCTCAACACGCTCCGGCTGATCAACTACGACGATCCCCGTCCGGTGCCACCTTCGACATTCATCCCGGACCCCAGCACCTTCTTCGATCCGAGCTACTGGACGCGGGTCGACCGGGACATCGCAGCCATCTCCGCAGCGGGCCTCAAGGCGATCCTCGATCTCTCGGACTACCGCGACTTCCTCCAGTGGTTGCACATCAACCCGTACACGGTCGACTGGGCTCCTTTCCTCAAGTTCGTCGCGACGAGGACCAACACCGTGACCCGAGTGCGGTATGCCGACGACCCGACCATCGCCCTCGTGACCTTCGCCGGTGAGCCCGTCGCCATCAACAGCTCGGCCAACACGCTGCATGTGAGCACGCAGGAGCAGGTCGATTTCTACCGCCGCACCTTCGCCGAGTGGAAGTCCCTCGACCCCTACCACCTCACCGCGTCAGGGGGTCTCGCCCAGATCGACTGGGATTCAGGGATCGACTGGCGGGCGATCACCGCGCTCCCTGGGGGCGATGTGTGCACCATCGTCCTGTACGGCGACCGGAGCATCTTCGTCGTTCCCGGGCCGGTGTCCGCGTGGTGCCACCAGATGGGACGCCCGTGGATCACCGAGGAGTTCGGCTTCCCCGACTCCGTCGGAGATGACGTGCGCGCAGCCAGCTTCGACGCGATCTACGCTCTCAACCGGAACCTTGGATCTGCCGGAGCGAGCTATTGGAACCTCGGCTTGGAGACACCTCGTACACCGGGCTCCTATGACGTGAACCCAACGTTCCCCAAGACGCACCTCGCGGTGAAGGCCAACGCCCCTGCCGGTCGGCCATAATGAAGCACGTGGTCGGCGACCAGCGGGATCAGGCAGGCGCGCATCGGGATGGACCGACGTGAGGCTCTCCGACGTGATCGGCCGGCTCCCGGTCTCGACCCGACCCCTCCTCGAAGGCGCAACCGGAGCGGCGAGCCGTGTCATCGGACGGGTGCGCACCCATTGGCCGAGCAGCGCTGTCCATCGGTGGTACGACGAGATCGGTCGCTCCTCGGCGCCCAGCCCAACCAGCCACCACACAGGCCCGTCGACAACCATGCCCGCGATCGCGGGGGCGGTCACGGGGATCCTCGGTTTGCAACGCGCGACCACGCGGGCGCGCGGGGCACCGAACAGACCGCGAGGCTCCCACCCGTCACTTCGCGCCACCACACCGCGGAGCATCGACAAGCGCAACTCGGCTCCTGACATGCAGGCCTCACCGGTCGTTCGTCGCGCCACCGGCGTTCCGGCGTGCGATGTCCGGCAGTTCTCAGCCGCGATGGCGGCGTTCTACAAGGCGAGGACGATGCCTGTCGGGTGGGGCCCGACGTCGGTGGACCGGGCCTCGGCCCCCCGAGCCCTCCCGGTGCCTCCCATCCTGATCCCTGCCGCAGGCCCGAGCCCATCGACGATCGTGGTCGCCGGAGGCATCCCGTCGCTGGTTGGTGCCGCAGCCTCCGGCCCATCTCGGCGCACCAAGCGCGACTACAACTACTTCGTCGAGATGCGAGCCGCCTTGGCCGCGTTGCGAGACGAGTCCGACGCACCGGCGTAAGCAGACCGGGACGCGGATCCGAGTGGTCACGCGCCGGGCGCGCTGCTGACCTTGAACAACCGGAACGCGGGACAACCAGGCTTCTCGTACGACGTGACCAGTGTCGAGATGCCGCCGCCGTTGGCGTAGAGACCCGGGTACTGGCGGTTGAGCGCGTCCAGATCCCCGAAGCCTCCCGTCGCCGGCACCAAGAGGTACGTGACGTGGAACGTGCCTGGATCTTGCAACGTCCGCTCGAAGTCGCGGTCGTTCGGGATGACGAACTGCTGTGGACTGCGTGAGTTCAAGATGATGTAGGACACGCACGGGGTGAAGTCGTCGACCAGGATCGATCCGTGCCGCAGCGCGAGCCCGTCCAACGCGTGCGCGATGTCCACCGTGCTCTGGTAGAGGTTGCGCTGCTCCTGTTGTCCAGCGTCGCCTGGCTTCCGCTCCAGGAAGTAGCCGAGGTGCTGCCTCTCCTCGCTCCCGATGTTCGGATCCATCATCGCCCAGGCGGTCGTCGGCAGGCTGGCCGCCGCGACGACGACAACGAGCGCAACGCCGAGCCCCGCCAGCAGCCTCGGCCCGCGCGCGAGCATCCAGATCTCGACTCGGGTGACCGTCGGTCGGGGACGAGGTCGACGTCGCCGCGTCCGATCGACGAGCAGGCATGCTGCGATCGTCGCGATGAGCATGACGGTGAGGGGCACGGCCGTGATGTAGTAGCGAAACCACCCAGCCGTCTTGTTCAGCGCATAGGCAGCGATCGCAAAGACCAGCACACCCCCGAAGATGCTCAGCGGGGCGAGCACCCGAAGATCCCGGCGCCAGACCGAAAGCCAAACCGCAACGCAGGCGAGCACCGGGAGCAATGGCGCGAGAGCGGCCGTATCGGTGAGAGCTCGCCGCAGGGCGACGAGCTTGGTCGGGATCTTGGTCGTCTCTCCGAGGACGCGCAGCTGTGACGTCGTGCCGTACACGGAGGAGAACTGCACGAAGGGGTGCTTCACGATGATCCAGCTGACGACGGCCCATCCGACGAAGCACACGACGAAGGGGAGCGAGACGATGACCGCGTCGGTCGCGGCTCGGTACCCGCGTTCACGCCACGAACCGCGCCCGCGTCGATAGGCGACCGCCACCACGACCACCGAAGCGAAGAACGCGGCGAACACGGCTTCGTTGCGTGCCAGGTAGGACACACCGAGGGCAGACGCAGCCACCACGAGCGAGATCGTGCCGTCGTCGCGCGCCCAACGTGCGAGGTATCTCGCCCCGACGACCAGTGTCAAGAGGAACAGGGCCTCGCTCATCCCATTGGCGGCGTAGTACACGATCATGGGGTTGAGCGCGTACAAGGCGGTGCACGAGATCCTGACGACCCGGCCCAAACCGAGCTCCCGGCAGAACTCGTAGAGCATGTAGGTCGACCAAGCCGTGAACACGGCGGACATGATGTTGCCCGCGAACGCGCGGGTGGTGAGCGCAGGCCAGAGCACCTTCAGCGGGACAAGGGGGAGCACGGCGAATGACGGAAGCGGGTTCCACACGAACCCGACCGCCGCCAGGTGGGGGTCACGGCTGTAGAGCACGTAGTACGCGTTCGCCAACCGAGCCTGCGCATCGCCGTCGAAGGAGGCGTACCTGAATACGAGCTCCCATGCGACGGCGAGGTATCCCGCCAATGGCAGGCCGAACACCAGCCACCGCTCGACGCGCGTTCCCCGGCGACTCGAAGAGCCCCGCCCGCGGGAACCCCGTTGGGAGCGTTCGGGTCGGGCCGCGCCACCGCCACCAACGGCGAGGACGGAGGGAACCTCGACGCCCGCCTCGGTGGTCGTGGAAGGCGCCTGCAGGGAGACTGTCACCGCCTAGGACCGCCCCGGAGCCGATGTGGTCTGCGGACCAGATGCGCCGTCGGTGTCATCGCACGCACGGAGGTCTAGGACGGCCTCGTAGTTCTTGTCCAGGCCGTGGGTCGTCTTCTCCCAGAAGGTCGGCGCGAGCACCAGCTGCGTCAGGGCCTTGGTCGCTGCGATCGACATCATGACCCAGTAGGCGGGCACGAGGAGCGCCGCCTTCAGCAGCTCCGTCCGCTTGATGATGCGGCACGTCACGATCGTGAGATACGCGATGGTGAAGTTGCCGAACGACCAGCAGAGCAGTCCGACATAGAACACCGGTGCGGGGAACAGCTGCTTGATGAGGTGCGGGTGCCCGACGAACCACACGAGCGTCATGGCCCAGAAGACCGGGTTGAGCACCGCCAGCATCGGCGTACCGCCGACGAAGAGGTTGAACTGGATGAAGCCGGTGGGACCGAGCTCGCCACACAACTCGAGCGGGTGCCGCATGTGGATGATCCAGGTCTGCAGATACCCCTTGTACCAACGGGAGCGCTGCTTGACCCAGTTCACGAAATCGCTGTTGGCTTCCTCCAGCGTGGTTGACTCCAGCACCCGGACCTTGAAGCCTTCTCGGTCGAGCCGGATGCCGAGGTCCGCATCCTCGGTGACGTTGTGCGGGTCCCAGGCGCCCATGACCTCGAGGACCGACCGTCGGAAGTGGTTGGAGGTCCCGCCGAGCGGCAGCGGCGCACCCAGCGAGACGAGTCCGGGCAGGAAGAGTGAAAACCACATCGCGTACTCGAGCGTGAACCAGCGCGTGAGGAGGTTCTGGTCGACGTTGTGGTACGACAGCTTCGCCTGCACGCAGGCGACGTCAGGTCCGAGGCGGCCGAGAGCGATCGCGGCACGCTTCAGTTGCAGCGGATCTGGGATGTCCTCGGCGTCGTAGATCGTCACCAGATCGCCTCGGGCGAGCGAGAGCCCGAAGTTCAACGCCTTCGGCTTGGTGCGGGGCTCGGCGGGCGGGATCAGCAGGACCTCGATGTGGTCCCCGAGGTCGAGATCTCCGAGGGCTTCGATGGTCTCCGCGTCGTCCGCCTCGAGCAGCAGCTTCACGTCAAGGCGGTCGGTCGGATACTCGAGCCGGCCGACGTTGTGCACGAGGAGCTCGATGACCTCCGGCTCGCGGTACGCAGGCACCAGCACGGTGTAGAGCGGGAGCGCGGCCTCAGGAAAGCTGCGAGCCTCCTCGTCACCGACCCTCTCGACGGTATGGAGCCGCCGGGAGCGCACGAAGAGGACGACCCGGTTGGCGATGGCCGCGGTGTAAGCCAGCGTGATCGCTCCCACCACGACGATGAAGGTGTCCACCGGATCGACGACGGCGCCGGCGACGAGCAGGATCCCCATGACGCCCAGTCCGACGGCCTGCCGCCGGCTCAGCAGCTTCGACGCCGACAGGTCGGGGACCTTGCGGGCCAGACCGCTGATGCTCGCCTCGAGCCTGATCTCAGCTTCGCGCGGATCCAGCTCGACGAACCTCACCGGTCGGACGCTACCGGCGGGATCGGACCTCTCGATGTCTGCCTCACGGCTCAGAGGTGAACAGTCGATGACGTGCGATCGAACTTCACAGGGGGCGTCCCGGGATGCCGTTGACCTCGGCCACGGCGCCGTGCAGTGTGGCGGACAAGTGGTCACGTCCGTCGCACAGCGCATCTGCCGTCGGCTCCTTCGCCGAGCCCGATCGGTGCAGCGCTCCACGCTGGTCGCGGTGGCGGTCGCCGCGGGCCTCGGCGCGCTCGGAGCGAACATCGCGATGCTCGGACTGCTGCGAGAGGCACGCACAAAGACCTCCACCGTCGTACGCGTCGCCGGGGGCCCATCGACGACCGCCCCCTCAGCTGTCACGACCACCGTCTCGGCCGGCATTGCGGCGACGGCGAGCCCCGCCACGGAAGCCTCCTCGGTTGTTCCCGCGACGGGCGCTCCGAGCACGTCCGGCGGCGGGGGAAACGGATCAGTGTCGACCGGGGGGACCCACCAGGTGGTCACCGCGCCCGTCACCGGGTCCGGCCCTGTGCTCCCAGACGTCCGCCTGCCGGTGCTCCTCCCTGTCTCGGCCGCCTTGCTCCTCGCCGCGACCTACGCCACCCGTCGACGAAAGAAAGGCCAGGCGGACCTCAGCCGAGGTGCTCGACGAAGCCCTCCAGCTGCTTGAGGTTGCGGCACTCGAACACGCCGTCGCAGTAGATCCCGTACTGCGACACGATCGAGTCGCCGGTGTCCCAGTACGAGCGCGGCTCGGGGTTGAGCCAGTAGACGTGGCGGGCCTTGTTGCGCATCTCGTGGACCACCCACGACTGCGACGCGTGGTAGTTGTTGCGGGCGTCGCCGAGCAGGATGATCGATGTCTTGGACGAGATCTCCTGGCCCCACCGCTCCCAGAAGCTTTCGAACGCGTGCCCGTAGTCGGAGTGCCCGTCGACCCACACCACGTCGGCCTCGGTGTTGACCCGGTGCACGGCCTCGGTGATGTCCTCGATCCCCTCGAAGAAGCGGGTCACCTCGTCGACGCCGTCGATGAACACGAAGCTGCGCACCCGGCTGAACTGGCTGCTGATGGCGTAGACCAGCTGCAGGGTGAAGCGGGCGAACGCGGCCACCGAGCCGGAGATGTCGGCGACGACCATGATCTCGGGCTTGGACGGCCGGGGATAGCGGAACTTCGGCTCCGCCGGCACGCCGCCGTAGGACAGCGAGTGGCGCACCGTGCTGCGGAAGTCGAGGGGGCCCTTGCGACCGTGGCGGCGCTTGCGGGCCAGGCGCACCGCCAGCTTGCGGGTGAGCGGGTAGATGGCGCGCCGCAACGAGGCGAGCTCGTCGCGGGTGGCGTGCATGAAGTCGATGTCCTCGGGCAGCGGCTTGCGCAACGTCTTGGCCATGGCCTCGGCGCCGCGGTCGGCGACGAGCCGGCGGCGGATCTCGGCCTCGATCTCCTTGCGCAACATGTCGATGCGCGCCTCGAACTCGTCCTTGGTGAGGCGCTCCTCGAGCGGGGTGAGACCGCCGTCGGCCTCCTCCCGCGCGGCCTGCAGCAGCCGCTCGAGCACCCCGTCGAGGTCGAGCTGGCGCAGCGTGCGGTACAGGTAGTAGGTCCCCCCGACCGGCCGGCCGGGCTCCATCCCGGCGAAGCGGCTGACGGCGGAGCGGGCGAGCGCCCGCAGCAGCGCCTCGTCGCCGTGCATGAGCGCCCGGTAGAGCATCTCGGCCAGCTGCTCGGCGGTGAGGCCCTCCATGCCACCGCCCCCGTCGAGGCCGGTGCCCATCAGCTCGTCGAGCAGCTGCTCGATCTCGGCTTCGTCCGCCCCGGTCCCCTCTCCGGTGATGGCGAACTGGCTGCCCCGCATGGAGAAGTAGACCTCGAAGATGGTCTCGAACGCCTTCCAGTGGGCGTTGTTCTTGACCAGCGTGGCCGCGAGGGCGTACTTGAACGCCTCCCGGTCCACGAGGGGGATGTGGCGGACCGCCTCCATGGCGTCGAGGTTTTCCGTCAGGCTGACCGGGAGGCCGGCGGCGCGCAGCTCCTGGATGAAGCCGGCGAGGACGTCGACCATGCCGTCGCCGGTGTGGTCGCCGGTGTGGTCACCGGTGACGGTCACTTGGTCGAGGCGCCGGCCAGCTCTTTGGCGGCCTTGGCGATGTCGCTCTGGTACTTGAGCAGGATGTGCAGCGTCTCCTTCGCCTGCTCCGCGTCGATGCTCTGGATGCCGAGCAGCACCAGCGTGCGGGCCCAGTCCAGGGTTTCCGACACCGACGGGTGCTTCTTGAGCTCCAGGGTCCGGATCGAGCGCACGATGCGCACGATCTGATCGGCGAGGTGGTCCGAGACGTCCGGCACGCGGGTGAGGACGATCTCCTTCTCCCGCTCCAGGCTGGGGTAGTCGATGTGCAGGTAGAGGCACCGCCGCTTGAGCGCCTCGGACAGCTCGCGGGTGTTGTTGGAGGTGAGGAACACCAGCGGGATCTGGTTGGCTGAGACCGTGCCGAGCTCGGGGATCGACACCTGGTAGTCGGAGAGGATCTCGAGCAGCAGCGCCTCGGTCTCGACCTCGACGCGGTCGACCTCGTCGATGAGCAGCACGACCGGCTCACTCGCCCGGATGGCTTCGAGCAGCGGCCGGGTGAGCAGGAACGGCTCGGAGAAGATGTCCTCTTCGATGTCGGTCCAGCCGATCCCGCCGCCGTCCTCGGCCACGCGCTGGGACTGGATGCGCAGGAGCTGCTTCTTGTAGTTCCACTCGTAGAGGGCCTTGGACTCATCCAGGCCCTCGTAGCACTGCAGGCGGATGAGGCGCGATCCCGTCATCTCGGCCACCGACTTGGCCAGCTGGGTCTTGCCGGTCCCCGCCGGGCCCTCGACCAGCACCGGCTTGCCGAGGCGGTCGGCCAGGAACACCACCCCGGCGATGCCCTCGTCGGCCAGGTAGTGCACCCGGCGGAGGTCGTCCCGCACGGCGGGCACGGAGTCGAAGCGGGGCGACGTGTCGATCATCAGGGATCCTTGTGCAGGCGGACGGCCCCCCGGCGGGGCCTCCCCGAGCCTACCCGAGCGCTTGACCGGGCGGTCTAGTTGGCGCCCGGGCGCGGGCACGGCACGGACCCGCCTTCCGACAGCCCCTCAACCCCGGATCTGGCCCGTCCCCTCGACCACGTACTTGGTCGTCGTGAGCTCCCGCAGGCCCATCGGCCCTCGGGCGTGGAGCTTCTGGGTGCTGATGCCGATCTCGGCACCGAAGCCGAACTCCTCGCCGTCGGTGAAGCGCGTCGACGCGTTGACCACCACCGCGGCGGCATCCACCTCGGCGGTGAAGCGCCGGGCCGCGGCCAGGTCCCCCGTGACGATGGCCTCCGTGTGGCCCGAGCCGTGACGACGGATGTGGTCGATGGCGGCGCCGATGTCGTCGACGACCGCAACGCTCATCTTGAGGTCGAGGAACTCCCGGGAGAAGTCGTCCTCGCTGGCCTCCCCCATGCGCGCCGCGCCCACGATGCGACGGGACCGGTCGTCGCCGACCAGCTCGACGCCGGCCAGGGCCTCGGCCGCCCGCGGGAGGAAGCGCTCGGCGACCTCGGCGTGGACGAGCAGCGACTCCGCCGCGTTGCAGACGCTCGGCCGCTGGGTCTTGGCGTTGACGACGATGGCGAGGGCCGACTCCAGGTCGGCGGCAGCGTCGACGTACACATGGCAGTTGCCGTCACCGTCGATCACATAGGGAACGGTGGCCTGGTCGAGGATCGCCTCGATCAGCGAGTGCCCGCCCCGCGGGATGAGGCAGTCGATGATCCCCCGCAGGCGCATGAACTCGACAGCCGACTCCCGGCTCGTGTCCTCCACCAGGATGAGGCTGTCGGCGGGAAGCCCGACCTTGGCATAGGCCTCGCGCAGCACCGCGGCGATGGCGATGTTGGAGCTGATCGCACCCGAGCTGCCGCGGAGGAAGGCGGCGTTGCCCGACTTGAGGCACAGGCCCGCGGCATCGCTGGTCACGTTGGGCCGGTTTTCGTAGATGATGGCGACCACGCCGAGGGGGACCCGCACCCGGCGGATCTCCAGGCCGTTGGGCCGCCGCCAGCCGTCGAGAATCTCGCCGACGGGGTCGGGCAGGGCGGCCACCTGGCGCAGCCCGCCGGCCATGCCGGCGATGCGGGCCTCCGAGAGCCGCAACCGGTCCACCACCGTCGCCGTCGTCCCGCCCTGCTCGGCCCGGGCCACGTCGGGTGCGTTCGCCGCGAGGATCTCCCCGGTGCGCGCTTCGAGCAGGTCGGCGCCCGCGAGCAGCGCGGCATCCTTTTCGGCGGTGGAGCATAGGGCGAGCACGCGGGCGGCCGCCAGGGCCCGCTGCCCGAGCTCGATGAGGGAGGGTCGCTCGTCCACGCCCGACAGGCTACCGAGCGGAGATCAGGGCTTGCCCACGACCGCGCTGCTCGCGGGGACGATCGTGGTCGCCGCACCACCAGCGCTCCTCGCCGGCGGGCGGCTCGTCCCCGGCTGCGTCGCGGTACCGGTGCCTGCCAAACCCGTGTCCGCGACGTCCTGCTGGCCGATCGTGGATTGCTTGCGCCTGGGCAACCGGTGGCTCAAGACGGCGCCCGCGGGCACCTTGGCCTGGGAGGTGATCACCTCGCGGGCGAAGGTGACCAGAAAGGACCGGTTGTTGACGAGGAGGCGTTCGGTCGCGTCGCGACCAACCAGCGCGCCTTTGATGCTGCGGATGCCTGGCACGTTGGACGGAGCGGTGACCGTCGCCTGCGCGGTGTTCTGCATGTAGAGGATCACCCGCTCGTAGTGCGTCGCCGACCCGTCTTTGACCGGCCAGATCCAGTACACGATCGACCAATCCTGGTGCTTTGTGTCCGAATACGACAGCGCCTGGCCCGTGATGCCCCCGCCCAGGTTGACCTGCGCGATGTCGCGGAGGCTGTATCCGTGGAACCGGTAGCAGGCCTCCACCCCGTAGGCGGAGAAGCTCGAGAGGTCGTTGGTGTTGACCACGTCCGCGACGATCGGGATGCTCGAATAGAGGTCGCTGTGGCCCGAAGGGTCGTTCTGGTAGTACCACCGGTACCACTTCGAGGATTCGCCGAAGAACGGCTTCGCGAAGGTGAACTCGTAGGCGAAGCGGGCTCGCTGCCACCCGGGCGGCGACGCCGGGTAGTTCAGGTACGAGGACAGCTTCGGCTCCCCAGACGCGTTCGCCACGAGGTCGTAGGCCTTCAACCCGGTGTTGTTGACCGCGAGGACAGCGCCGACGACGGCGACGAGCGCCACCGCGGAGTACATGCGCGGCACCGCGAGCGTCCGGCTCCGCGAGGTCGAGGTGTCGTCGTGGGTTGCGGGCGGAGCGCCCAGCCGCAAGCCGGCCGGACCCAACAGCAGGAGCATCAGCAAGACCCCGAGGTTGAAGGTGATGAGCCCGATGAAGGGGTGCAGCACCTGGATGGCCATGTGCTCGCCGTACTGCTTGCCGGCCCAGAAGATGAAGAGGAGCCGACCGACGTTGATCGCCCACAGCAGGAACATCCCGAAGGCCAACCAGAGCGCCTTGCGCGTCCTCGGCCCCCGGACGAGGGCACCGAACGCGGTGCCGACCAACAAGAAGCCCACCATGCCGTTGACACCCGAGCAGGCAGACACGACGCTCAGCGGGAACGGCCGGCCCGCATGGCTCACGGTGAAGATCGATCCGTCGCCGCCCGGCACGGGGCTCGCGACGTGTACCACCTGCACCAGTGGGCGCAACGCCGCCAGCGTCACGTTGGTGAACGAGGACAGGAGGTGGAGCAGGACGACGGTGTAGGGGACCGGCCACGCCAGCAACAGGTACGCGATGGCGAGGCGCTGACGCCACGCGGTCCTGGTGCCGAAGATCAGGCACGTGACGCCGGCCACGAAGAAGGGCATCGACAACAGGTCGATGCGCCACACCCAGAACATGGCGGACAGATGCGCCGGCAGCATCAAGTTGAGCGCGAGCGCCGTGCCGATGAGGGGGACACCGACGATGTAGTCGACCTGGCGGTCGTAGATGGCCGGCTCCCCAGCGCCGGGCCGGCTTCGCACCGCCGCCAGGCCCAGTGCGATCACCGGGACGAGGCCGACATAGGCGAGCGGGGTGTCCAGCGTGAGGTTCTGGAGCAGGCTCTGCAGCGAGTAGTGGTACGCGGCCACGACCACGGCCAGGAACACGGCGACCTGCACCCGTGTCCTCGTCGCCGCGGAGGCGTCCTCCCAGCGCCGCAACCACTCCGCCCGCCGGTCGCGCCCGACGCTCAGGATGTCGACGTTGCTCATCTGCGTCCATCCAATCCGAGGTCCGGTCGTCGGGCAAGCCATCCCGGGGCATTGGAGCAAGTGTTCCGCGACGCGTCACCCGCCGTTTGCCTTCGCGGGACGAGCCACGGCGCGCGGGTGAGGGGCACGGTCACCCGTGCCCCTCACCACGTCCGTGCTTCGGTGGTGCTACGTGGCCGTCAGCTAGCTGATGACGTTGCAGCGGCTACCGGTGGTGCGCAGCGCGACCGGGACGAGCTGGAAGCCGTCCGCCTTGATCGCCGAGGTGATCTCGGTGTCGTAGTTCTTGCCCGTCAGCGGGTCAAGGGTCTGCTCGGTGCCGTTGACACGGCACTGGAAGCGGGTGTACTCCCGGACAGCACCACTGATCCCGGTGGCGCCGCCCACGACGTTGAGGTCGCAGAGGGCTCCGGTGGTGCCTGCTGCGCATGCCGTGGCTCCCGTGCCGATCCCTGGTCCCGGGTTGCCGACGAAGTCGCAGATGCCACCCGTCTTCGGGCAGTCCGCGTCGGCCTTCTTGGTCACGTGGAACAGGGTGCGGCCGATCGTCCACGTGTTGCCCAAGATGTTGGACCCCGAGGGCAGGACGCCGTTGATGGGCGCCGAGAACTCGGTGGTGGTCAGCGTCGGGCCACCCGTCGTGGGCTGGTTCGCGGCCGGGTAGTTGGATGCGTAGCCGTAGGCGCTGGCGATGCCGAAGGAGCCGAACCAGATCCAGTTCTGGGGGTTGCTCGGATCCGTGTTGAGCCCGCTCAGGCCGGCCGCCGAGCCGGCGACGCCGTTCGCGAGGACATCGTTGACGACGGGCTTGATGTCGTTCTCGAACGGATAGGTGCCGCCGCTACCGGTGAGGTGGTGCACGCAGGCCTGCGAGTCGATGTCATAGGTCGAACCGAGACCAACGACGTTCTGCAACCAGGTCTTCATCGTGCCGTAGGTACCGGAGGAGCTGTTCATGCCCCACACGACGATCGGGCCATCCTGCGCGCTCCCGGGTGCGATGCCGAGGCTGGCGACCTGGCTCCACTGGGTGTCGGTGCAGTTGTAGATGTTCTTGATGTCCGCCAGGCTGATCGCACCGGAGATCGACTGGATGCTGCTGCGGCCGTTGAACACCGAGATCTGCACACCGTCCTGGGCGTAGCCCCAGAACGTGTCACAGGTCAGCTCGTTGCCGCCCGGACAGGCGCCGCCGGTGGTCTTCGGCGCCCGGGAGGAGCGGGCGAAGTCCACGTTGGCCGGAGTGCCATTGACGGTGCCGACGTAGTTGTCGCCAGCCGTGTTGTTGTTCAACGAGTCGATGCCGGCGCCCGAGCCGACGGGGTAGGCCTGGCTCACGGTGTCCCGCTGGTAGTTGCCGAGCGTGTTGGTCTCGGGGTTGGCGTTGGCCAGGCAGTCGCTCAGGCCGGCGCCGGGGGTGTTGTTGGAGGTGCAGGCCGGGGACGAATCCCACAGCTGCGTGATGCGCAGCTGGGCGGCCCAGGTCGTGTCCGAGCCACCACCGACGATCACGTGCGGGGTGTTGTCGAAGCCGTAGCCGGTCGGGGGGGTTGCCGACGCCGGGCCGGCAATGCCGACCACGGCGAGGGCGACCGTCCCGCCGGCGATGCCGGCGTAGCGGAGGAACTTGCGCATGGTTTCGTTGATCTCCTTGTCAGAGCGTCAGATCAGGCGGCGACGCCGGCCGAGTGGTTGCGACGGCGACGCAGCGCCACGTAGCCGCCGCCGAGGATGGCGATGGCACCGAGGGGCAGCGCAACGGCGTAGGGGGTCTCCGGGGTCTTGGCCACGGGAGCCTGGAGCGTCAAGGTGATCGCCGCCTTGTTGGGCGACACCGAGGAAAACGCGTTGTCCATGACGACCAGCTGGCAGTTGGTGAACGAGGGCAGCCCACCGGCCGGCGGCGTCTGACCCGTGTACAGGCAGTTGAAGCCACCGCTAGGACCGGTCCCGTCGAAGACCCCGATCTGGAAGTTGGGGTTCGTCGAGTTGAACGTCACGTTGCCGCTCGCATCGGAGACGACCGCTGCCGGGGAGGTGCCGGAATCGCAGTTGGCCGTGGGATCCCACGACGTCGACGTGATCGACGTGCCGTCGCAGATGGCCGCGTACACGCTCGTGTTCGCCGGGAAGCCGGACGCGCTGAACGTGAAGGGCTGCGGCACCCCAGCCGAGTTGTTCTGCACCGTGTAGGGGCTGGGCGGTGACGTGATGCTCACGGCGAACGCCGGGCTTGCCGCCAAGACGCCTACGCCGATGGTCGCCGTGGCCGCGAAGGCCCGGAGTCGGGTCATGCGCACGTGTTGATGTCTCCTTTTGTCGTGTGACTGCGCGGCGCCAGCCCTGGCGCCAAGTCCCATTAGCTGTCACCGGCGTCGGTCGCTCAAGGGTTTCGCGGGTGTGTTCGTTCAAGGTTGGGATGCTGTTCACCCAAGCCCGGGTAGGCGTCACCCGAGGCGGCGAGCTGGACTCACCGCAGCGAGCGGAACACCCCTTGGTCGAGTGCCAACATCAGGGCCAACAGGGCGCCGAGGGCGAGGGGTCCGACCACGACGGCGGTGGCCGCAGCACGGTGGACGCGGCGCATCACCTTCACTGCGGCGGTGGTGGCCAGCCCGAGCAGCACGAAGAGGAGGACGGTCAGGTTGACCACGTCCGATCCGCCTGGTGATTCGGCTGGCGGCGCCCGCCCGGCCACCTGGTGGCCGACGACGCCCGACACCGCGGTCACCACGAGATGTCCAGGCGGAAACCACTGCCCGCCTGCCGCGGTGACAAGGGTGAGGCGGTGGTCGTCGCTCGGGCCCAACAGGCGTCGATCGCTCGCTCTGACCCGATCGACCGACTGGACCACGAACAACGTCGGCTGCTCGGCGCCGTGCAACTGGACGTAGACCCGATCTCCTGCCTGGAGGTTGGCGAGCGCACCGAAAGACGCGCCCCACCCGTTGCGGTGACCGGAGATCAAGCTGTTGCCCACCTCTCCCGGGCGCGCGGTGCCGATCCGGTGTCCCGGTCCTCCCCTCAGCTGGGCCGGCCCGTCTCCTTCGACCACGACCAGGTTGAGACCGATCTTGGGGATCTGCAGCACGCCGAGCGCTTGACCCTTGGCCGTGTGCGGGCGCTTGGCGTTGAGGTCGCTGGCAAGGTTGTCCTGCCGGGACTGGTACCAGATGTGGGCGAGTGGCCCTTCGAATGCGACCGCGACCAACACGACGGCGAGCACCGCGATCAGCACCAGAGCGCGGTGCCTCCGACCCCTCCGGGCAACCGTGCCCGCGGCCTCTGGCAGAGCGACCTCGATCACCGTTGGTGCAGTCCCGGGGTCAGCATCGGTCCCGGTCACATCGGGCTCCACGCGCACGCTCGTCACGAGATGGACTGGATCAGGTGGCCCACCGGCTTGCGGAGCAGGAGCACCAACCCGACGCCGATCACCGGGCCCATGAGCTGGTTCCAGCGCGAGCGACCCGACCAAGGCGTGGGTAGCGGGAGCGACGACACGATCAGCGCGCCGGTACCGGTCACGGATCGTGGCTGTGAGGTCGCTGTGCTGGCTCCCGGGGGCGCCGGGCCCTTGCCGGTGGAGCCGCCACCCGTGGTCTGCGTGGACGTCGTGGTCGTCGCCACCGAGGTGCTACCCGCGGCCGTACCCGTCGAAGACCCGCTCGCTGAGGAAGACCCACCCGACGGCGAGCTCACCACCGTGGTAGTGGTCACGACGCCGGTGGTCGTGGTGCGGACAACCGTGGACGTCGTGGTCGTCGGTGCGGCCGTGGTCGTCGTCGTCGGCGCCGGATCGGTCGTGGCGTCGTAGCAGTGGAGCATCGAGCCCAGGTTCGCTTGCGCCAGGGCCGGCGGGGCGTAAGGCCCCGGCGAGGCGCTGGTGACGGTGTTGGCGGCCGGGCAGTTGGACAGCACCAGCTGGTTCGCCGCCGCGATCGCCTGCTTGACGAGGGGGGCGGGGAGGGTTCCGTCGCCGACCGCGGCGGTGTAGGTCTGCCCAGCCGTGGCGAGGTACCTGATGGCGGTCGCGAGCGCCTCGGTCTTGCCGATCGAAAGGCCGTGTGCGGGCGCGTACAGGTGGGTGATCCACGTCAACGGGTACGCCCCCGGGACCTTGGTCGTGAGTGCCGCGAGCGGCGTGTTGGCGCCTGCGGCGGCTGCCCTGGTGATGCTGTCCGGTGTCGGCGCCACCCAGTCACCGTTGGCGTTTTGGATCTGGATCCACTGGTAGTTGGCCTCGGACTTGCCCTTCGGGAGGAGGGTCAGGGCCTCGGACCTGACCTTGGACAGCCCGTAGGGCGGCATGGGTGCCATGACGTTGCCGCTGGCCGGTGGGACCTCCAACCACCCAGCCACCTGGTCGACGCCGGGCCTCGTCTGTGCGCTGAGCGCCGGCAACGCCTCCGATTGGGTGGGGAACGTGCGGTTCGGGCTCTGCAGGCTCGTCCACACCGACGGCGCGGCGATCTGGGCGTACTGCTGCAGGTAGTAGTCGGTCTCCGAGGGCTCCGAGCGAAGCATCGAGGTCGGGAGGGCGCTGATGCCCGACGGCACGGCGATCGGGGGGAGGAAGTCGCTGCCCTGCGCCGGGTCCTCGCCGAGGGCGGTCAGCACATCGGGGTTGTCGAAGCCGTAGTCGCCGCAAGGAGCCGAGCACTGCGTCAACATGGCGGCCAGGTCCTTGTGCGGCACCCGCACCGACGACGACTGCGGGACGTAGAGGAGGCAGTCGGCCGCGTCCCACAGTGGCGATGTGACGGCGACACCAGCGGGCAGCGAGCACGGGGCGTTGCTCGGATCACCGGTCTGGCGGATCAGGCCGAACCCGGAGGGGAACAGGATCGAGGGGGCCGGCGGCGCGTAGAGGAACCCCATCGCCGCCACTTGCACCGGGGCGTCGATGATCCCCGCTGCTCCCCCCTGGATGCGGCCGAGCTCGGCCGAAGTGAACGCAACACCCGAGAGCGCGTAGTCGACGGTCCCCGCGAGGAGATCCTGCCGCGCCTGGAATCCTCCGGTGGGCAGGTAGTTCAGGCTGACCAGACCGGTCTGAGACGTGCCGTAGAGGTCGTCGTACCACGACGTCATCTCACCCATCGGGTCGTAGGACCCTTCTCCCTGCAGGTTGACCAACGGCGGCACGGCCGCAGCCTGGGCCGGCGTGCGCCGGCCGAGCACCGGGACCAGGATCAGCGTCACGAGGAAGGCGACCGCGGTGAACCGGCCGATCTCGCGAAGGCGACGTGCCCCGCTCACTTGGCCACCCGCTTCCATCCCGAGGCGACGATGATCACGACCAGTCCGAGCAGGACCCCCTCGGTCACCGACCACAGCGCCTCGTTGTTGGTCGGACCGCTGCGGGCGCTGGCGGGAACACTGGCGGGCAGGCCGGCTGCGACCTGCTGGGCGCCGCTTCCTGAGACCGCCCCGGACGGTCCTTCAGACCCCGTCGACGAGCCGCCGGACGACTGCGATCCCCCGTCTCCGCCCACCCCGGTCCCGCTCCCCGTCGAGGCGCTCGCGGTGCCGGTTCCGGTGGCGCCGGAGGAGCTCGCACCGGACGACGAGCTGCCGCCCGACCCGCTGCCCCCCGACGAGCTACCGCCCGACGAGCTGGCGCTCCCGCCCGATGACCCGCCTGTTCCGCCGCTCGAGCCTCCCGACGACCCCCCGCCGGCCGCGGTGGTGGGCGGCGTCGTGGTCCCGACCACGACCGGCGGTGGCGGCGGTGGTGGTGGCCCCCCGGTCCCGCAGCTGCTGGCCGGCGGTGCGCCCGGGATGGCGGTGATCGCAGCCACCGAGATGGCCACGATCTGGCTGGACAACCGGGCGTAGCCGAGCGTCGGCGCGTCCGACTGGCC
>Ga0209698_10002793_pt1 | contig 19614 bp, 20 predicted proteins | sample LitLauG_LLR_2012_FD_187203 | JGI IMG/M metagenome (GOLD analysis project Ga0209698, IMG submission 187203) | Freshwater sediment microbial communities from Pennsylvania, USA - Little Laurel Run_MetaG_LLR_2012 (SPAdes) (version 2) | ecosystem: Environmental > Aquatic > Freshwater > Creek >...
CTCCGTGATGGTGCTGGAGCAGAACAAGGAGATTGGCTCGCCTGCGCGGACCACCGGCGGCACGTTCATTTCAGACATGCAGCAGTTGGGGATTCCGGAGAGGCTCTATCATCCCATCCGGCGCTGCCGGTTTGTGTCGCCGACCGACAATGCCTCGTTCGATTGGGGCGAGGCCCTGGCTTGCGTGATCGATATTCGGGGCACCTTTCAATATTTGGCGGAACGGGCGATTGAGGCGGGCGCAAGGATTCGCATGGCGACTACCGCCGCCGATCCTGTGATGGACTCAGGCGTGGTGTGCGGCGTGTCGGCCAAGACCGTTACTGGGCCGATTGCATTGCGGTCGAAGGTATTGATCGACGCTACCGGGTATCGCTCGTCGATGCTGAAGAAGTGCGGCATCACTCCGGGATCGCGGAGGTTTGGCGTCGGCGCCGAGTACGATCTATACGCTCCGCATTGCGATCAGGACGAGGTGGTACTGATTGTAGGGAGTCAGATCGCGCCGTCGGGCTACGCCTGGGTCGCTCCGTGGGGGAATAAACGCGTGCGCGTCGGCGTGGGGATTATTCATGACGATTCGCCGGAGCATCCCGACGCCTACCTGGACGTGCTCGTGGAGCGCGCGGCATCGTTTGCGGTGAACCTGACGGGCGCGCAGCCGGTGGAGTATCACTACGGCCTGATTCCGTCGGATGGAGTTCTGGAGGGATTCGTCGGCGAGGGGATCTTAGGCGTGGGCGATGCCGCTGGGCAGCCGTCGGCGCTGGTGGGCGAAGGAATCCGCTGGGCGGTTTGGGCCGGCAAAATGGCGGGCGAAGTGGCGGGCGAGGCGGTGCGTGCCGGGGATTGCTCGAAGAAGTTTTTAGGGCGGTACGAGGATCGCTGGCGTCGCGAGCACGGGCGGAATTTGAAGATCGCCGCGGAGATCAATAAGAGAATCGCGCTGTGGGACGACGCGCGCTGGGATCGGGGGACGGCAATGCTGAAAAAGTTGACGCCCGATCAGTTCGCTGAGGCGCTGCGCTCGAATTTCACGGCGGGGTGGGCGATGAAGGTGGCGTTGCAGAATCCTGGGCTGATGAAAGAGGGCTTGGCGCGGATCGCGCAAATGATCGGTTGAGTCCGCGCCAGGCCGGTGATTTACTGATTCCCTAAATATTCGACGTGAACGTAGGTGCCGAGGCGCGCGTTGTAGGCCAGATACCAGCCGTCGTGGTCGGGATCTTCATAAATGACAATCTGGTCGCCGTCCCAGAGCCAGCCTGAGCAGAGGTCAAATTCAAAGGGTGCGACAGCGAAGTAGAATCCGCCGAACCAGAAGCGCCCGGGGCCGCCGCCAGCCAGATGGAAGACGTGATCGCGCCCGAAGCCGCCGTTGAATCGGCCGTGAGCCCACGGATGGTCCATGTGGTAGCGGGCGTCGTTTTTGCCTGTGTCGTGGCCGACCCATTTATCGCCCTTGATATCGACGTGAGGGGCGTTTGGATGGCCGTCGCGATCATTGTAATGCGCTTGTGCGCCGGCCTTGGGCGGGGCGGCGGGCTTGCGGACGGGCGAAGGTCCTCGGGCGGGGATGTGTCCACCGCCGACCTGCGGCTTGGGCCCGCTGCTCTTCTTTTGGGCTACAACTGGCAGCGCCAGGAGCAGGGTGACTGCGAAGAACGCAATCTTTTTCTTCATGTTAGCCTCCGTTCTTACAGTACACCCGGGGCGTGGAGATTTGTCCTTGCCGAGCTGCGATTTCAGACCAGGTGCAGATTGGCGGAGCTGAGGATCAGAGCTACCATGTTCCAGGCCACAAGGATCGCGAAAAGGATGTTGATTTTCGTGAGCAGGCGCTCGCGGCCGGCTCGCCAGCAGTAAAATCCCAGCGCGACGGCCAGCACTTTGACCAGCAACAGGCCGCCGATCGGATTGGGTGAGTATCTCAGGGCCACGCGCACTAAGGGGTTCCCCTCACGGATTCCATGTAGCAGGAACGCGATGGTGGTCATAAAATCAAGCACTTGAAGGTATGAGTATTGCAGCAGGAGCTGATTCATGAAAGGGCCCGCTCTCGGGTATCGTACTTACAACTCTACGCGGAAAGCCTTAGCGAGTAAATAGACCTGACTCCGTAGTACTCGATGGGAGTAATGGGTGGTTACTTCAGCTCGATTGGTACTGGCCACGCGGAAAGCTTGCCTTTCATACCTTCGCGGACGATGGCGCGCACCCGATATTCGCCTGGCGGAGCGCTAAGCGTCACCACGCCCTTCAGTCCGTCGTGCTTCATGGACACGAGGCGCTCGTCACTGAGCGCGAGATCCATGTGGTTATGAGGAAGACGATCTGCTGATAGTGGCGTCCGTTTTCGGCTTTGAAAGGGATGCTGTTCATGTCCACCACAACGGCCGCGGAGACGGGCAGCAGGCCGTCAGCGATCTGGCCCGCGGAGAGTGCGACATTCGATGGAAATTCGCGCGGCGCGCGCTTGGCGAAGACGGCGGCGTCCAGAGCGGCGCGGTTCGAGGACTTCGGAGCGTTGGCGGTGGAGGCGTAGCCGGGGCGGAATTGCAGCGAGTACGATTTGTCGTTCGCAGTGATTTTCAGCGCGTGAAACAGGCCGTCACGCGCACCGGGATTGAAGGCAAGCACATAACTGACGGCGGGCGAGGCGGCCATTTCGATCTGTTCCGCCAGATTGTTGTTGTTGTGGAAAGAATGTCCCCCGGTGCCGTCGGCGAGTTTTTCGAGTGGCTCCCAAAACGCCGTCTGCCGGGTCATCTGCGTGCGGCCGACGTGAAGCGTATCGAAGCCTCCCTCGTTCAGGCCTTCGCGCTCGGCGTCGAGCCCTTTCACGTCAAGAGTGTGGATGACAATGCCGAGGCGCAGCGCTCCGGTAACGACGGTCTCCAACTGGCGCTGCAGGGGCGGCAGAAATCCGGTGGACAAAAGGATCAGAGTGCGGGAGCCGGGGGCCAGCGAGAGCCGCTGCAACGCGTTCGCCAAGGCGGCGATGGTCGATTGGGATTGCAATTCGGCATGGTTCCAGACGGAATCGGCCGCGCTGGCGGCTAGGGGGGCAGCCATAATCGTGGTCTTGGAGTTGAGGCAGGAGGCGTCCGCACCGGGCCCGCAGATGCACAATTTGGCGTCGCTGATAGCCTGCTTCTTTACGTCGGCGTCGATGCCTTTATGTAGAAATAGGCCTCGACGGGCGAGAGCGCGGGGCAACTGGCGGTGGCCGGACGGGTGTGGGATTGGACGCGGGCCAAGGCGTCGTTGAGCGCGGCGGCGTCGGAGGTAAAGTCGAGATTCGCGCTTCCGGAAGAAGTAGCCAGGGCGAAGCGGCCTGTGGGCGCGGTGCTCAGGTATTTGCGCGCAGCGGCGACGGCTTGCGCCAGGGGTCCAATATCGGTGTTCAGGTCGTCAAAAACAGAGTGATCAGGCGAGGGTTGGGCGTCGGGGCGGACGCAGTTGGCTTCGTTTTTGAGCCGGACCCTGCGGGAGGCGTTAGTTCCGCCGCGGTGGCTGCGCCGTTTTCGATAAACGTCACGATTTGCTGAGGCTTACCTTGTCGAGCACCTCAAAGTCCGAGGCGTGAAATCCGCCTTGCGGGACGTCCCGGTTATTGCGGACCACCAGCGTGGATTCGACAAGGTTGGTTTCCGCGCTGAGCGCCGATTGCGGAGGAACGTAGGCATGGCTGCGGACGGCAACCTCCTTCGGGAGCTCTTGCAGCAACAGGAGAGTCAACAGCGGCGCGAAGAGCATAAACAGATTATAGGCGCGCGGGCTTGGCGGATCCCAGGATTCGCAGCACGGAAAGGATTGTGGTCCAACTGCGCGTTGTCGCCGGGGCCGCAAAGAGCCTGTCGATCTGGCCGAGATAGCCGATTGTTTTCATGCGGCGGCGGTACACCCCATACACAAGACGACTCGTCGCGCCAAGGATTCGCACCAGCCATTCCCCACCTTCGGGAAGAGCGATGGGAAGAGGAACCCTGCGGCGTCCCGCCTTCGACAGGATGCTTACAAATTGGACTACATCCGACCGCGTCGGCTCGGCGGCGAAAGGATTGTCCCTCTCCAGTCGAATCAGATCGCGGCCGTCGCAGCAAGCGATGGTTGCGTCAAACGGCAGCCTGCGCCGCAACTCGGCCAGGAACTTTGCGCGCACGCCGGGTTTGCGAATGACAAGCGTACCGGCAGCGCCCACGTTCACGGCGTCGTAGATGGCCAGTTCTCTGGCGAGCACGCTCGGACGAAAAGCCCTGTGTCCTCCCACATTGACGCCGCGGAGGAAAACAACCAAAGCCATGCTCCCGATTGTTGCAGAACCGCAGCCACGAGGAGTACGCTGGGAACCATGGAAGTGCACCTTACGCCGGAACAGGAAGCGCGGCTTACGCAAGTGGCGTCGAACGCTGGTACCGACGCCGAGCGCCTGGTGAAAGATACCGTATTGCGTCTGATCGAGCGCAATTCCGGCACCCAGGTGACACCTTCCGGCAGCGTCGTCGCTGCGATGCGGGCGCTGCGTGCTCGCGTCACAGCCGACCCCGAGGGCTGGACTACGCGCGACTACGTCCAATACGGTCGCCGCTAGATGCCGTTGGTTGTCGATGCTTCCGTCGCTCTCGCTTGGGAGTTGCCCGACGAAAGCAGCGACTACGCAGATGCTGTGCTCGCCGTCGCCGAACGAGACGGTATTCGCGTTCCTGAACTCTGGGCGCGTGAGATCGCCAACGGCCTTGCGATCGCCTATCGTCGAAAGCGCATCACATCCGACGATGAACAGGCGTTTCTGGCAGCTCTCTCGCGGTTGAGGATCGGGGTTGAACAGGCTCCCTCGGCCGCAATTGCAATTGGTGACGGAACCACGGCTGCGATTCGTTATGGCCTCACCGCCTATGACGCGGCTTACGTCGATCTCGCAGCGCGCGAGGGGCTGACGCTCGCCACTCTCGATGCAGCGATGTGGAAGGCTGCTGAACAATCGCACATCACAATCTTCCGTGTGCCGTAAAAGTTGCTACCGCGCGATTGGGAATGGCCCGCAGACTCGTTAGACCACACTACGTTGGTTCTTTGGTCGGACTCAGTTTTTCTTGAACCTGTAAGAGTCCTTTGTGTCAAAAGGATCGTTTGTGCATCAGTCGCCTTACCAGATCGCTGCGCAAGCCTGCGAAAGGGCAGACTTGTTCAAGGCATCGCGACGGTCCTGAAAACGTCATCTTCGCAAACCCAGCCTACCCGATCGACCAGCGGGCCACGCGTGACACGGACCTTGATGAAGGTCGTCGTAAAAAGTGGTTTGCTGCACTTGACCTTGGAGGTTTCCAGCAGGCGAAGGTAACTGCTCGCACGTCCCGGGTGCAGCTCCTCAACTCCCTGGATGCCCTCTTCCTTGCTGTGAGGCTCGCGCCAGAAGCGCTCGGCTTCCTCGTCCTGGATCCTCTGGCGAGATAGCAGGCTGTCTACCGCTGGACTGGGCGCAATGAGGCGAATTGGGCGATCCCGTGTCTGTAGCTGGCGATTGGGATTAAGAAGGACACAGCCGCACACTGTTAGGGCGGCCAAGATGGCCACGGTCGGTACGAGCGCAGTTCTTATCGCGGCCATCGTGGCACATTCTACCAGCGGGCGCATGGCGGGTACCGTTGCGTTGACGAGGCTGGCGGACATTGGGTGTGCCACGTGGGATAATCGCGCCCATGCGGAACTTTTGGAAACAGGCCGTGGTGTACTTAGCGATCGCGGCTACTCTCGACGCGCAGAGCCTTACAGGATTCAGCGCGGCAGCGGCTGCCGGGCAGGTGACTCGGGAGAAGCAGTTCGATTTGTCCCTGGACCGGGTGCTGATGCAGCAGTGGATGGAAAGGCTGGCAGCGAGGCCGCATCATTTGGGCTCGCCTGCGGGAAACGAGAACGCCGAGTTCATTGCGGCGCAGTTCCGGTCATGGGGCTACGACACGCAGATCGAGACGTTTTATCCGTTATTTGCGACGCCCAAAAAACGCCTGGTGGAGTTGATGTCGCCGCGGCGATTTACCGCGAAGCTAGAAGAGCCGGTGCTGCCCGAGGACCGGACATCGGGCGTGCGCGAGAATCAACTGCCGACGTATAACGCGTATTCGATCGACGGCGATGTGACCGCGCAATTGGTCTACGTCAACTACGGATTGCCCGCCGATTATGAAGCGCTGGCCGAGCACGGCGTCGATGTGAAGGGCAAGATCGTGATTGCGCGCTACGGCAATTCGTGGCGCGGCATCAAGCCTAAAGTCGCCGCCGAGCATGGAGCGATTGGCTGCCTGATTTATTCCGACCCTCGCGACGATGGCTATTTTCAGGGCGATTCGTATCCCAAAGGCGGCTGGCGTCCCGCCGATGCGGCGCAGAGGGGCAGCGTGCTGGACATGCCGACGTATCCGGGCGATCCGCTGACGCCGGGAGTGGGCGCGACGAAGGACGCTCCTCGGTTGGCCCGCGAGAAAGCGGAGACGATCACCAAGATTCCGGTACTGCCGATTTCGTATGCCGATGCTACACCTTTGTTAGAGGCGCTCGGCGGTCCCGTCGCGCCCGCAGATTTTCGCGGCGCGCTGCCGTTGACCTATCACCTGGGCCCCGGCCCCGCAACCGTGCATCTGGCGCTGGAGTTCGATTGGAAATTGACTCCCGCCTATGACGTGATCGCGCGCATGCCGGGCGGCGAACTGGCCGACGAGTGGGTTATCCGCGGCAACCATCATGACGGCTGGGTGTTCGGCGCGTCCGATCCGCTCAGCGGACTGGTGCCGATGATGGCGGAGGCGCGCGGCGTGGCGGCGCTGGTGAAGTCGGGATGGAAGCCGAAGCGGTCCATTGTATATACGGTGTGGGATGGCGAGGAGCCGATGCTGCTGGGGTCCACCGAATGGGCGGAGACTCATGAGAAAGAATTGAATCAGCATGCGGTGGCGTATATCAATTCGGATACGAATGGCCGTGGGTTCGTTTCGCTCGCGGGATCGCACACGCTGGAGCGTTTCGCGAACGAAGCGGCGCGCGATGTGAACGACCCGGCGCGCGGCGTTTCGTCAGCCGACCGTTATCGCGCCGCGATGGTCGTCGGCGGCTCGCCGGAAGAAAAGCAAGCCGCGCGCGACAAGCGCGATATCACGCTGGGGGCGCTGGGCAGCGGCAGCGACTTTACCCCGTTCCTGCAGCACCTGGGCATCGCGACGCTGGATATTGCGTTCGGAGGCGAAGATGCGAGTGGCGGCGTGTACCATTCGATTTACGATTCCTACGATCACTACACGAAATTCGACGACCCGGATTTTCAGTACGCGAAGGTGTTCGCACAGCTAGGCGGACGCGTGACCATGCGGCTGGCAGAAGCGGAGATCATTCCTGTGCGGTTCTCGAGCTTCGTCCACGCCGTGGCGCAGTATACCGATGAGCTGATGAAGATGACGGACAAGATGCGCGCGGAAACGGCGGATCGGGCGCGGTCGGCTGCGGACCATTCCTACGAACTGGCGGCTGATCCGAGGCAGGTGTTTGTCGCGCCTCAGCCGAAGAGTCCGGTGCCGTTCATCAATTTCGCGCCGCTCCAAAACGCGCTGGTGCGTATGGAGGCCAGCGCGAAAAAATTCGACGCTGCGGATGCAGCGGCCTTGCCTTTGGAGACGCGGCGCCAGTTGGACAAGATTCTGATGGAAGCGGATCGGGCGTTATTGCAGCCGCAGGGGCTGCCGCGGCGCCCGTGGTATCGCCACCAAATCTATGCGCCCGGATATTACACGGGCTACGGCGTGAAGACCATTCCGGGCGTGCGCGAAGCGATTGAGGAGCGGCGTTGGGACGAAGCCGCGGCGGAGATGGAAATCGTCGCGAAAACGCTTGACGCCATGACGCGCCAGATCGATCGCGCGGCGGCGTTGCTGCCTGCGAAGTGATAATTTAGTCTGGCTATGAAACGACGATCGTTCCTGGGCGGCGTGGCTGCTGCGTCCATCGCCACGCGACGGCCGGTTCGCGCCGCGACGCCTGCGATGAAGATCACTCGCGTGCGCGCTTATGCCCCTCCGGACCTGAATCCTCTGTTCAATCAAAGCAACATGGTGATCACCGTGGAGACCGACGCGGGTATCACGGGCATTGGCGAAGGAGGATCGAAGGACACCATCGAACAATGCGCTGGACGGCTGATCGGCAAGGACCCGCAATACATCGAAAAGCTGTGGCAGGACATGTATCGCGCGTTCTTCTATCCACCGGGGCGCGAGAAGATCGACGCCCTGGGCGGGCTGGACCTGGCGCTGTGGGATTTGAAGGGCAAGGCGTTGGGGCAGCCAGTGCATGCGCTGCTAGGCGGATTGGCGCGTAATTATTGCGAGTGCTACATCACCGGAGGCGTTGGCGGCGGGCCCACATATAAGGAGAAAGCGCAGGCGGCGATCGCGGCGGGCTATCGGGCGTACCGGATCGACGCGGCGAGCGTGCAGAACGGCATCACGTTCAACGCTCGCGAACGAATCCATCAGGTCCGCCGCGATTGCGAACAGGCGCGCGAGGGTGTGGGGCCGGACGGCGACTGGTTGATCGATTTTCATCAGCGCTTCGATTTGGCGGATGCGCTGCGCGGCTGCAAGCTGCTCGAAGATCTGGAGCCATTTCTGGTGGAGGATCCGGTGCGGACCGAGGCGTTCCTCGAAGATATTCCCAAACTGCGGCGCCAGACGACGGTGCCGCTGGCCGCGGGCGAGGAGTGGGGCCAGCGCTGGGATTTCAACAAGCTAGTGGAAAACCACGACATCGATTACGTCCGCGCCACGCTCCCGAACGTGGGAGGCATCACAGAAATGCGCAAAATCGCCGCCATCTGCGAAACGCATTTCGTCGGGATCGTGCCGCACTTCACCGGACCCATCGCCGAAGCCGCTCTGATCCACGTCCTCGGCACTTCCCCCGGCCCAGTGCTGTTCGAATACAACTACAACGGCCGCCAGATTCCCTATCTGCCTCTGTACGCCGATTTCAAGAACGGCAAATTATGGCCGAATCAGCGTCCTGGGTTGGGCGTGGAACTCGACCTGAAGCCCCTCCGCCTGGTAGCCGAGATCACCCAGCCCATTACCGACCGCATTTTGTACCAGCGGCCCGATGGATCGATCACAAATTGGTAGCTTGTTCATGATGCTGTAATCGACCTCCCTTAACCTAATCACTGTTTTGTCTAGGGAGGAAGCGTGCAGTTATTCGGCGAACCGGTATCGGTAGGCGCGGGGATTTTCCTGTTGTTCGCGCTGTTTCTGGCGCTCAGCTTTGAATTTGTCAACGGCTTTCACGACACAGCCAACGCGGTGGCGACGGTCATTTATACACACAGTTTGAAACCCAACATCGCCGTGGTGTGGTCGGGTTTGTGCAACCTGACGGGCGTACTGGTCTCGGGAGGAGGCATCGCCTTCGGCGTGCTGGCGCTCCTGCCTGTGGAATTGGTGCTGAACGTGGGTTCAGGCGCGGGATTCGCGATGGTGTTCGCGCTGCTGCTGGCCGCCATCATCTGGAACCTGGGCACGTGGTATCTGGGACTGCCGGCGTCGAGCTCGCACGCGTTAATCGGATCGATCATGGGCGTCGGCCTGGCCAACTCCTGGCTGGCCAGCGGGCACGAATTCGGCGACGGTGTCAACTGGGCGAAGGCCAAGGAAGTGGGCATGTCGCTGCTGCTGTCGCCGATCATTGGCTTCGTTTTGGCCGCGCTTTTGCTCCTCCTGTTCAAACTGCTGATTAAAGACAAGCGCTTGTACGAAGCTCCGGAAAAGGACACACCGCCGCCATTGTGGATCCGCATTCTGCTGATCCTGACCTGCACGGGCGTCAGCTATGAGCACGGCTCCAACGACGGACAGAAGGGCATGGGCCTGATCATGCTCATCATGATCGGGATTCTGCCGACCACTTTCGCGGTGGATGTCAACTCCAGCCAGAAATCGATTGAGGAACTCGGTGCGACCGCTCAAACCATTTCCTTCCAGATGGACCGTCACGCACCCGGCGTCGCCATGGCCGGTTCACAGGTCGCTGCCGACGAACTCTCGGCCTTTCTCAAAACCACCGGCAAAGTTCAAGACCGCACCTATGCCGCCATCGGAACCAAGTGCCGCGAGGTCGAGACCATGCTCGAGGGTCACAAATCGCTCACCGAACTGACCTCCGAGCAGCGCAAAACCCTCCGTTCCGATCTATACCTTACGTCGGAGTCTCTGGGCAAACTCATCAAGCAGCACAAGCTTGAAGACAAGGCGGAGCAGGACGCCGATGCCGCCCTGAAAACCCGCATGGACAAGATGACCAAGTTCATTCCCGTCTGGGTGAAGGTCGCGGTCGCGCTGGCTCTCGGTCTGGGCACTATGATCGGCTGGAAGCGCATCGTGGTCACGGTCGGCGAAAAGATCGGCAAGAGCCATTTGACCTACGCGCAGGGCGCGGCGGCCGAAATCGTGGCGTTTGCGACCATCCGAGGAGCAACGGCCGTCAACCTGCCCGTCAGCACGACGCATATTCTGTCGTCCGGCGTGGCCGGAACGATGGCGGCGAATCACTCGGGGATTCAGATGGAGACGCTGCGCAACCTGTTAATGGCGTGGGTGCTCACGCTGCCGGTGACCGTCCTGTTGGGTGCAGGAATCTTCGCGTTCGCCTTTAACGTTTTATTACGGCTGGGTGTCAAGTAAGTAACAGTCCTCAACGCGCGCTGGTTTTAGGCGACAATTGGATTGAGCATGGCACGCGACGTCCAATCACCGCTTCATCAGTTCGCCCTGCCGCATCAGTTTCAGCCCCGGCTGACGCTGTACGGGGCAGTGATCGCGGTGTCGGCTGCGCTGACGCAAATCGTGATGGGTTCGTTGATTGCGGCGCTATGGGGCGTCGGCATCTGGCAATCGGTCGCGTCCAAACACTCTGCTTTATGGAAGTTTTTTGTGATTCCAGCCGACGTCGTCGGTCTGGCAGGTTCGCTGGGTGCAATGTTCTGGATGGTGCACCGCGCGGCTGTGCATCTGGACAAAAAAAATGCCGGGGGCCCCTCCGCGGCATCCCCGGCTGAGTAATAATCCTCCGACTCTGAGTCAGGCCATGTGTTCGTTGGCGTGATGCTTGCTCGCCTCTTCGGCAAGATGCGTCGCGTGCAAATGATGGCCGTGCGCCACGTGGGCGTGATGACCGGCCTTTTCGTGATCCCCCGCGGCGTGGTGTTCCGCCGCTGCCCGGTGATGCTTCGCCGCGTGCTCGTGATGCTCAGCGGCCTTCATATGGTGCTCTTCGCGTGCTTTCGACATGGAGTCACCTCTTTTCCTGGAAGTTTCGAACTTCGCCCCAGGCTACGCCGCAGTTGTGAACCGTTCATCGCGAGGGCATGAAGATGGCATAAAATTGAGGCCATGCGCTGGACCCTGTTCTGTCTCTTCGCCGCTTGCCCGGTTCACGCCGAGGTCAGTTACAACCGCGATGTGCGGCCGATCATGGCCGATACCTGCTTTCGCTGCCACGGCCCCGATAGGAACGCGCGCATGATGGGCCTCCGTCTGGACCTGCGCGACGAAGCGACGAAGCAAACAAAGTCCGGTATTACGCCAATCGTTCCCGGCGATCCCGACCACAGCGCCATCGTCCAGCGCATCTTTGCGACGGACAAAAAAATTATGCCGCCCGCCTCCGCGCACAAGGAGTTGACTGCTGCGCAGAAGGCGACCATTCGCCAGTGGATCGCCGAAGGAGCCAAATACGAAGGCCACTGGGCCTATCAGCCAATTCACCGTGTCACGACGCCAGCCGGCTTCAACCCGATTGACTATTTCATTCAGGCACGCCTAACGCAGGAAGGCTTGAAACCGTCGCCCGAGGCCGATGCGCGCACCCTGCTGCGCCGAGTGACGCTGGATCTCACCGGCATTCCGCCGACGCCCGAGGAAGTGGCCACGTATTTAAAGGACCCGAGTTACGAAAAGCTTGTCGATCGCCTGATGGCCTCGCCTCGCTATGCCGAGCAGCAGGCCCTGCACTGGCTGGACGCGGTGCGCTATGCCGACACCTGCGGATTCCACGGCGATAACGTGTATCCTGCGTGGCCGTATCGCGATTACATTCTGCACGCGATTCGCGACAACATGCCGTTCGACCGCTTCACTCGCGAACAGTTGGCGGGCGACCTGCTGCCGAACGCGACCGTGGATCAGAAAGTTGCGTCGGCCTACAACCGCATGAATCGCACGTCAGCCGAGGGAGGCTTGCAGCCGAAGGAGTATTTGGCAAAGTACGCGGCAGATCGCGTGCGGACCACGGCGGTGGCGTGGATGGGCAGCACGGTGGGATGCGCGGAATGTCACGATCACAAGTTCGATCCCTTCCTGTCGCGCGATTTTTATTCGATGGAAGCCTTCTTCGCCGACATCAAGGAAACCGGCCTGGTCCCCGACCGCGGCTCCAAAGCCTGGGGGTCCTTGCTCGACCTTCCCACTGATGCCCAGCGCGCCCATCGCGACGATCTGAAAGCCCGCTTGGCCGCCGCGCAAAAGGCTCTCGAAGACAAGACCGCGCCGATCGCCGCCCGCCAGACGCAATGGGAAGAAGACGTTCTTGCCGCATACAGATCCGGAAAGCTCAGTTGGAAAGATCAGCGCCCGTTCGAAGCCCACGCGGAAAATGGCACCAAGCTCACTATCTATAACGACCAGCCGCTCGACTTCACTTACTACGACGGCGGCACGCAGCTCTTCGAGCGCAAGCCCGGCGGAGGTCTCGTCGTCGCCAGCGGACCCACTCCCGATAACGACACTTACACCGTCTCTTTCAAGCCGGGCGAAGGCCTCTGGACCGCGCTCGGCGTACATATCGTGCAGGAAGATTCGCTGCCCGGAGAACGCCTCGCTCGCGGCGCGGATCGCGTCGTGGTTACCGAAGTCGATGCCACCCACAACGGCCGCAATTTGAAATTCGTGCTCGCCAATCAAAGCAACTCCAGCGACCTATCGCGCGACGTGCCAGCCATGGCCGCCATCGACGGCGACCCGAAAACCGGCTGGGGCATCTCTGGCCCCGGCGACAACAACGACATTATGCTGGCGCTGCGCTTCGCCGAAAAGCTGCGCACCACCAGGGATTCCGTCATCACCGTGCGCCTCCATCAGGATTCCGACGTGCGTCGCGCCACCGCAGGCCGCTTCCGCATTGCTCTTTCGGACGCCGAATATTCCTGGCCCAGCTTCCTCAAGCGTCCTTTTAAAGAGGACAATCCCAAAACCGACGGCCTCCCCGAATCCATTGTAAAAGCCATCGAAGAAAAAGACCGAAAGGACGAACAAAAAGCCGCCATCAAAAAGCATTTTCAATGGATGCAGCCGGAGCTTCAGCCGGAAATCGTGGAAGTCGCTCGCCTGGAAGCCGAACTGGCGATTTGCGAAGCGTCGATCACCAAAGTCGTTGTCACCGAAGCCACCGACCCGCGTGAAATCCGCATCCTCGCCCGCGGTAACTTCCTAGACGAATCCGGACCTATTGTCCAGCCTGCCATTCCCGCATTTCTTGGAAAGCTCGACACCGGTGCTCGCCGTGCCACGCGCCTCGATCTGGCCAACTGGCTGGTGTCGCCCACCAACCCTCTTACGCCGCGCGTTTATGTCAATCGCGTCTGGCGCCAATTCTTCGGAACCGGCATTTTCAAAACCCTCGACGACCTCGGCTCGCAAGGCGAGTGGCCCAAGCATCCCGAATTGCTGGACTGGCTGGCCTCGGAATTTGTCCATCCGCGGTATGACGCCGAAAACGCCCACGACTGGGACATGCGCCACATCGTCCGCACCATCGTCCTGAGCAAAACCTACCGCCAATCTTCCGCGCCGCGCGCCGATCTCGACGAAAAAGACCCCGACAATCGCCTCATCGCCCGCCAAAGCCGCTATCGTGTCGACGCGGAAACCGTGCGCGACGTCGAGCTTTCCGTCTCCGGTCTTTTGGTCGAGAAATTCGGTGGCCCCAGCGTGAAGCCGTATCAGCCCGACGGCTATCTGGCGACGCTCAATTTTCCCAAGCGCGAATATGCGGCCAGCCGCGGAGACGATCTGTACCGGCGCGGGATTTACACGCTGTGGCAGCGCAGTTTTCTACAGCCAAGCATGGTGAATTTCGACGCGCCCTCGCGCGAAGAGTGCACCGTGAACCGCGTCAACTCCAACACGCCTCTGCAAGCACTCGATCTGTTGAACGACCCTATTTACGTCGAAGCGGCCCGCGTCTTCGCGCAAAATCTTCTTGAAACTCACGACCCGCCGCAGTCCGAAATCGAAGCCGCCTTTGAACGCGCGCTCAACCGCAAGCCTTCTGCGGAGGAAACCAAAATCCTCTTGAACCTTTATCGCGACTCCGTTGCCGAATACCGCGCCAACGGTCCTGCAGCCCGCGAATTTATCCATACCGGCGAAAAATCGGTGGACGCTTCTCTCAAGCCCGCCGACCTCGCCGCCATGACCGTCGTCACCAGGGCCATACTCAACCTTCATGAAACCATCACCCGGAACTAACGACATCTGTCGCCGCACATTCCTCTCGCGCGGCGCCGCCGGCATGGGCCTGCTGGGCTTGAACTCCCTGCTCAGCCCGCACCTGTTCGCGGCTTCTTCCAAAGGCGTAGTGAATCCGCTCCACCACACGCCCACCGCGAAGCGCGTGATCTTTCTCTACCAGGCTGGAGGCCCTTCGCATCTCGAAACTTTCGACTTCAAGCCCAAGCTCCGCGAAATGGACGGCAAGGGGATGCCCGAATCGTTCACCAAAGGCCAACAGATCGCGCAGCTTCAAGGCAAGGAGCTGAAATGCTTCGGCCCCCAATACGGCTTCAAGACCTTCGGCAAATCCAACCAGCAAATCTGCGAACTGTTCCCCCACATCGGCTCCATCGCCGACGAAGTCACCATCATCCGCTCCATGCAAGGCGAGCAGATCAATCACGACCCCGCCCATACGCTGATGAACACCGGCTCCATCATTGCCGGACGCCCCAGCATGGGTTCGTGGGTTCTATACGGCCTCGGGTCTGAAGCCGAGGACCTGCCCGGCTTCGTCGTCCTCCTCTCCGCCGGCCGCGGCGGCCAAGCCCAGCCCATCGCTTCCCGTCAGTGGTCTTCCGGTCTCCTGCCCAGTAAATTTCAAGGTGTAAAATTCAACTCCGCCGGCGACCCCGTCCTCTACATTAAGAACCCCTCTGGCATGAGCGCGCGCCTTCAGTACGAATCCATTGGAGCCATCAACGCCCTGAACAACATCGAAGACTCCACCGTGCACGACCCCGAAATCGCCACCCGCATCGCGCAATATGAGATGGCGTTCAAGATGCAATCCAGCGTCCCCGATTTGATGGATATGAGCAAGGAGCCACAGAGCGTCCTCGACGCCTACGGTGCCCATCCCGGCGATGGATCGTTCGCCTCCAACTGTCTCCTTGCCCGCCGCCTCGCCGAAAAAGGCGTACGCTTCATCCAGCTCTACCATCGTGATTGGGACCATCACACCGGCCTCAAATCGAACGTGGCGTTGAAGGCCGAAGAAGTGGACCGCGCCACCGCCGCGCTAATCAACGATCTCAAACAGCGTGGCATGCTCGACGACACCCTCGTCATCTGGGGAGGGGAATTCGGACGCACGCCCATGTCGCAATCGGGCGATGGGCGCGATCATCACATCAAGGGCTTCTCCTTCATGGTCGCCGGCGGAGGCATGAAGCGCGGCTTCAGCTACGGCGCGACCGACGAACTGGGCTACGCCGCCGTCGAAAACCCTGTGCCCATCGCCGATTTTCATGCCACCATGCTGCACGCGCTCGGCATCGACCATAAGCGCCTCACCGTCAAGTTCCAGGGCCTGGACGCACGCCTCACCGGCATCGCAGGCAATGTGATTCGCGATATCCTGATTTAACATGAAACTGTTCTTTGCCACTCTCGCCGCGTCCGCGATCGCGTGTTCCGCGCAGGGTTTGCCCAACATGGTGAGTCCGTTTGCCGGGCGCTGGGATATCGTCCTCACCGCCGCCGACGGCACCACATCGCCGCGCTGGATGGATTACGTCGAAGGCCGCGACCCTCTCATCCGCATCCAACCCGGCGGAGGCAGTGTGCATCCGGCCTATGACATCAACGTCGATGGCCCGCACATCACGCTGACCATGGACAAGGCCAACGACAAGCGTCCGGCAACGCTGTGGGACATCAAGATTAAAAACAAACAGATCGTCGGCACGCAGACCATCGGCGACCGCACCTGGCAGATCAAGGGCGTGAAGGCTCCGGAACTGCTGCGCGATCCTCCGCGGAAGTGGGGCGCGGCGGAGTCCTTATTCAATGGGAAAGACCTCACCGGATGGGAACCCACCAGCGACAAGGCGAAAAACAACTGGGTCGCCCAGGACGGCAACCTCGTAAATCTTGCCCACGGTGCGAACATCAAGACCACGCGCAAGTTCGACGATTTCAAACTGCACATCGAATTCAACTGCCCCGAGGACGGCAACAGCGGCATCTACCTTCGTGGCCGCTACGAAGTGCAGGTGGAGTATGAAAAGGTGGACGCCAACGATGCCCTTCACTCCATCGGCTCCATCTACGGCTTCATCGCGCCGCAGATCGATTTGCCGCGCAAGCCCGGCACGTGGGAGACGTTCGACATCACGCTCGTCGGCCGGAACGTCACCATCATTCGCAATGGAAAGAAGACGGTGGACGGCAAGGACATTCCCGGCATCACCGGCGGCGCGCTGGATTCGAACGAAGGTGAACCGGGTCCGTTCTATATTCAGGGCGATCACACGGGCGGCATGAAGTATCGCAACATCACGATCCAGTTGCCGAAGGAATAGCGGGGGTCGCGGCTCAAGGCGAATTTAAAGTAAAGCAGTGACTCGTGCCACCAGCTCGCTCATTCGATCCACCAGAAAATCCGGCGGCGCTGTCGCGAACGTCTCCGGCTGAAATCCCCAAGTGACGCCGCACGCCTCCACTTGGGCGTTGCGCGCCGTGAGCACATCCACGGCGCTATCGCCGATCATCAGGGTGCGCTCGCGGGCGATGCCGGATTCGCTGATGAGCGTCTCAATACCGATGGGATGCGGCTTTTTTTCCTCAAAGCTGTTGCCGCCGTAAATGCGAAAAAAATGACCGTCCAGGCCTAGGCCTTTGACCAGATGCTCGCTGAAACGCACCGGTTTGTTGGTGAGTACGGCCATCTTCACCGGCATTTCCAGCAATGTGTCCAGCGCCTCGCGCACGCCCGGATAGAGCGTCGTCGCGTCCAGCATGTGATCGCGGTAATACTCCAGGAAAAAGCGGTGCCCTCGGTCGATCTCCTCTGCCGGGCGCCCCGGAAGAGCGCGCTGTACCAGCACCTGCGCGCCGTTTCCGACGTACGAATAGACGGTTTCATCAGCCAGAGGGGGCTCGCCTAAATGCACACGCATGGCGTTGACGGCGTCCGCCAGATCGCGCTTGGAATCAATGAGAGTACCGTCCAGATCGAAAATTAAGAGTTCGCTCAACTGTCAACCTTTTTGAGTTCTTCTTCTTGTTTTTTGTGTTTCCTCTGCAGTTGTTCCTGCCACAGCTTGCGGATTTCGAACAAGCTGTCGCGGAAGGCATTCTTCACCGCCTCGGGCGCCAGCTTCGATGCCAGATTCGACGCATCGACCACGTAAGGCAGCGCCTGCGAGCCGACCATCCATGTCGGCATTGGTTTCGGCGTGAAGGCCATGATCACAGCGACGAAGATCACGGCGAACAATGCGCCGCGCACCAGGCCGAAGACTGCGCCCAGAAAACGATCCAGCCAGGAGAGGCCGGTCCATTTGAATAACTTCGCCAGCAGTTGGCCAATCAAGCCTCCCGCCATCAGGCATAGGAAGAACACCGCGAAAAACCCCAGCAAATTGGACATGTTCGGCGACAGCGTCCAGTGTTCGCGAATCCACTCCCCCGGTACGTTGCTGTACCAGAAGCCGAAGACCAGTCCGCAAATCGCCGCGATGAAGCCGATGCCGACCCGCGCGAAGCCCGCCTTCATGCCCGCCGCGATGGAAAGCCCGACGATGATCGCCAGCACCAGGTCCAGCAGGTTCATAGCGATTTACCCGACAGCACGCGGTAGGCTTCCTTATATTTTTCGGCCGTCTTTTCGGCGACATCCGGCGGCAGAGCGGGCGCAGGCGGCTGCTTGTTCCAGTGGATCGACTCGAGATAATCCCGCACGAACTGCTTGTCATACGACGGCTGCGGACCGCCTGGCGAATACGTTTCGGCGGGCCAGAAGCGCGACGAATCGGGCGTCATCACCTCGTCGGCCAGAATGATTTGGCCGTCCACCACCCCGAACTCGAACTTGGTGTCGGCGATGATGATGCCGCGCTCCCGCGCGTAAGCGGACGCTTTCTTATATATCGTAAGCGTAAGTTCGCGCAGCCGCGACGCCGTCGCTTCGCCGAGGCGCTCGACTACGTTCTCGAACGGGATGTTTTCGTCGTGGCCGCTCTGTGCTTTGGTGGCAGGTGTAAAGATCGGCTCGGGTAGCTGATCGCTTTCGCGCAGGCCGGAGGGCAGCGGAATGCCGCACAGCGCGCCAGTGCGGACGTAATCTTTCCAGCCGGATCCCGAAAGATACCCGCGCGCGACGCATTCCACGTCGAACATCGCGGCCTTCTTCACCCACATGCTGCGGCCCTCGAATTCGGGAGGCAGCGCGCTCATATCGGTGCTCAACAGATGATTGGGCACCACGTCGCGTAGGAACTCCAGCCAAAACAGAGTCATCTGCGTCAGGACGCGTCCTTTGCCGGGGATGCCGGTAGCCAGGATGTAGTCGAAGGCGGAAATGCGGTCGGTGGCCACGATGAGCAACCGGTCGCCATCGTCGTAGATATCGCGCACTTTTCCGCGCGCCCGAAGCGTATAGCCGGGCAGGTTGGTTTCAAGTAAAGGTTGGGAGGCCAAACCCAATTATACTGAGGGATTGCATGCTACTCTCGATCCTCATTCCGGTCTATAACGAACGCACGGTGGTGGAGCGCAGCTTAGCGCTGGTGCTGGCTGCTCCGCTGCCCGAAAACATGGACCGGGAGCTGGTGATCGTCGACGATTGTTCCACCGACGGCACCTCCGACATTTTGAAACGTTTGGCCGCGGTCGAGCCTCGCATCAGGCTTTTTCGCCATGAAGTGAATCAGGGTAAAGGTGCTGCGGTGCGCATGGCAATTGAAAAAGCCGAAGGCGATTTCTGCCTGGTGCAGGACGCCGACCTGGAGTACGATCCTTCGGAATACATCAAGCTGATGCGCCCTTTATTGGACGGGCGCGCCGACGCGGTCTTCGGGTCGCGCTATCTGGTTGGCGAGCAGTCGCGCGTGCTGCCGTTCTGGCATTCGATGATCAACAAGTATCTGACGCTGATCTCGAACATGTTCAGCAACCTGAACGTCACCGATATGGAGACCTGCTACAAGGTGTTCCGCACTGACCTGCTGAAGAGCATCCCGGTGCGCAGCAACCGCTTCGGCTTCGAGCCGGAGATCACCATGAAGTCGTCCAAGCGCAAGCT
>Ga0209698_10002794_pt1 | contig 19613 bp, 14 predicted proteins | sample LitLauG_LLR_2012_FD_187203 | JGI IMG/M metagenome (GOLD analysis project Ga0209698, IMG submission 187203) | Freshwater sediment microbial communities from Pennsylvania, USA - Little Laurel Run_MetaG_LLR_2012 (SPAdes) (version 2) | ecosystem: Environmental > Aquatic > Freshwater > Creek >...
CGACCGCGCTGGCACGTTCGTGGTGATGGGTGTGGTGGCTGTGCTTAGCTTCCATATCCTGGTCAATGTTGGCATGGTGGTTGGCTTTATGCCGGTCACCGGAATACCCTTGCCGCTGATGAGTTATGGTGGGTCTTCCGTATTGTTCATGTTCCTGGCGCTCGGGATGGTCATGAATGTGCGTATGCGCCGCTTCGTGAACTAGCTGGGGTGAGCCAGTTAGGCGAAACAGGTTCAGAGACAGGAAGACGGCAGGGATGTAGTTGCTGCGCCAAGGGGGCGCAGCCCAAAAACATATCGATCGCCCTCGCGTTAAGGGGGCAAATCACCGGCCAGAATTGCCGTAACAGGCGCAGGAGAAGGCCGGGAAGGATTCGAGCAAAGTTGCAGCCGGGGAGGGAACGGCCCCCCGACCGAGATCGGTCTGAGAGTGCGGTCACAACTCCGGCGAAAGTTAAAGCGATTACGTGCAAAAGATTCCCAAGCTTATGCAGCGGATTCAGCCAAGAGAAAAGTTCTCTGGCCTAAGCCGTCCCCTGTCTGGGGCCTGTCGACGCTCAATCCTCCCGAATCTTCTCTGATTCAGTCCGGTGAATTCCGTCCGGCTCTCTGTCGAGCCGTCGGAACCGGAGTGTTCAATGAACAAAGAATTATTTGTCTCTTCTACCCCACATGAAACGAAAGTCGGGTTGGTGGAAGACGATCTGCTCGCGGAGATTTACCTTGAACGCGAGAACGAGTACACACTAGCCGGATCCATCTATAAAGGACGAGTTACCCGTGTGCTTCCAGGCATGCAGTCTGCTTTCGTGGACATTGGCCTGGAGCGCGATGCATTTCTCTACGTCTCCGATTTCATGGATCTGGAAGAGCATGACGACGATTTGACGGAATCTGTGCCGGCGACACGAGGCGTGCAGGACTTGCGTCCGCAGCCGGGTCGAGCAGAGAACGCGCCGGTGGAGGGTGTATCTGCGGCTGAGAGCGCCGATAACGGTGCGCCGGCAGAAGAGCAAGTTTCGTATGAAGCCCAACCTACCGAAGAAGGGCACGCTGTGGCTTCGGGAGCGCCAGCAGAGTCCGGCAGTGAAGGAGATTCTCAGGGCCGCGATCGAGGAAACTGGCGAAGGGGTAGACGTCGGCGCGGTGGACGCCGGGATGGGCGTGATGGTCGAGATGGCCGTGAAGGCCGTGATCGATCTGGAGACCGCAGTTCGGAGGCGCGCTTCACTCGTCCATCCGGGGAGAGTGGGTCACGTCCGCAGGAATTCACTCGACCACCGCAGGCCGGGCCTCCGCCGGGCTATACCCCAATCTTGCTGCCAGGCGAATCGATTTCGAAATATTCGCGATGGGCGCAACAGCCCGTACAGGAATCGGCTGCACCGGCGGCCGTGAGCGAAAGCACCGAGGACGCGTCAGCGGTCCCGCTGGCTTCTGCTTTTCCGGAAGATGAGCCGATATTCGCGGCAAGTGAGGCAGTGGCCGAGCCGTTGCATGAAGAGCACGAAGACATTCGAGCAAACGTCTTTGAACCCGCGGAATCGGCCTCGACGACTGCTGACTGGAATCAGGAATTCCGGAGCGGTGAGGCGTCGGCACCAATCGCGTCGTGGGATTCGGCTCCCTCAGTAGCGAATGAGCAATCCCCAACCCCTCACGAAGTGACGCAGTTCGAGACGATTGAGGAAGAGGAGCACAGCCCGGCCGAGCCTGTCGCGACCCCTTCAGCGCACCGTGACGAGACTCCGGCATTCGCTGCGCCGGGCACGATGGAAGAAGAGACGATCGAAGACGACGAAGCTGAGACCATCGCCTATGAATCTTCTTCGGACGAAGGCTACGACGAGTTCGAAGAAGAAACGCAGGCTGCCGGACCGGCGCATCTGAATGGCGAAGCGCGGGAGACGGTAGCGGAAATTCATGAGTCGTCGCTGGAGGATTCGGGTGAAATTCCGGCGCCGGGTGCGGCCGTGACGGAGCCTGAGGAAGACAGTGAAGAGTTGGAACTGGAAGAAGCCCAGGCCGAGGCCGAAGCGATGCTTGATGCCGAGGCGCGCGGAAATGGCACGGTGGATGCGCGGGCAGAAGTTCGCGCTCCGGCAGCGACCGCTGGTTATACGCAGCGTGCTCCGCGGCCGCGTCCCGGTTGGGAACGCCGCGACCGGCGCCGTGGAACTGGTGGTGGTGGCGGCGGCCGCCGATTCCGCCGGCGCGAGTCCGCGCCCGTGCCTCTCATCAGCGATCTGTTGAAGGAAGGCCAGGAGATCCTGGTTCAGATTGCGAAGGAACCCATCGGCAAGAAGGGCGCTCGCATAACCAGCCACATCGCCCTGCCGGGACGCTTCCTGGTCTATATGCCGACGGTCAATCATACCGGCGTGTCGCGCAAGATTTCGTCCGAGGAAGAGCGGCAACGGCTGAAGCGGATCATCCAGAGCGAGCGCGAGAACGGGCACGGTGGATTCATTGTTCGCACGGCAGCACAGAGCGCAAGCGAGGAGGAACTGCGCGCTGATATTCGTTTCTTAAAGGGTTTGTGGCAGGACATCAAGAATCGGACAGAGAATGCGAAACCGCCGGCCTTGATCTATCACGATCTCAATGTGGTCGAACGGGTACTGCGCGATCAGGTCACTTCCGACTTCAATGTGATCTGGGTTGACACCGAAGCGGAGTACGAACGCATCCTGCGCTTCTTCAACCGGTTCCAACCGGCGCTGGTCAAACGCGTGAAGCTCTACACCAAGGAGACTCCGCTGTTCGAGCAGTTCGGCCTGAAGGACGAGATGGACAAAGCTCTCAAGTCGAAGGTCTGGCTGAAGAGTGGCGGATACATCGTCATCAACCAGACCGAGGCGCTGGTCGCGATCGACATCAACACGGGTAAGTACGTGGGCAAGACGCAGCGGTTGGAAGATACCATCGTCAAGACCAACGTCGACGCCATCAAGGAAATCGTGCGGCAGGTTCGGTTGCGCGATCTGGGCGGCATCATCATTATCGATTTCATCGATATGGATGAGCGCCGCAATCGCCAGCGCGTGATGCAGGCCCTTGAAGAGGAACTACGCCATGACCGCGCGCCGTCAAAGACGCTGCAGTTCAACGATTTTGGCCTGGTCGCGATTACCCGCAAGCGCGTGAAGCAGTCGCTCGAACGGACGATTGGCGCACCTTGTCCGTATTGCCAGTCGACCGGTTACGTAAAGTCCGTCAGCACGGTTTGCAACGAGATCTATGTCGAGATGCGGAAGATCGCCAAGCACCTCGAGCATGAGGATGTCATGCTGCGCGTGCATCCGGATGTGGCCAAGGAGTTGAAGGCGAATAATGCCCGGCTGCTGAACGAGATGGAAGAGCTGACGAAACGCACGATCATCGTGAAGAGTGATCCGGCGGTGCACCAGGAGCAGTTCGACATTAACTAGCTGCGAGCGGTGAGCAGGGAGCTATCAACAAAAGACGGTGCAGCAGCTAAGCGCAGATGCAATCGAGAGCAGCACGGCAATCGTGCCCAGAACCCAGGCGTTAATGCTTCAAAACGCAGGCGTCAGGGGGGACTGCTCAGGCGACGTTGGCGAGGGTTTTGACCGCAATGTCGGTCTGATTGCGGAGCTTCTGCACCGATTCATGAATGGATCTCGCGGCCGCGCCGCCACCTTTTTCCTCGGCTGTTTTCGCGACGCTGCCCGCTTCTTCTGTGGATGTGCTGGCCATGTCCAGGAGCACAACCACGGCATCGGCGTGAAGCTTCCACAAAGAAGACATTTTCTGGCTGCGCTTCAACTCTTCCAACTCGGTGCTGATGCGCGCTGAAATCGAAACCAGGCGGATTAAGGTGCGCGCTACGTCAGCACGCAAGCTTTTCTCTTCCAGATACGCGGCGCTGTAGGCGTCGGCTTCGGGCGCGGTCAGCGTCAGGTTGAAGAAACGCATGGGGACAACCTGGCGATACTTGGGATCGGCGACGCGGACGAAGACGCGAATGGATTCCTCAACACGGCGGAGCTTGCTTTCTTCCGCGGAAATCTGCTGGGCTGTCACTGTGGGCGGTTGGAACACCGGAGGTGGCACAACGCGCGCTTTGGCAGCGGCCTTCGCAGGTTTGGGAGCCGCGCCTGCGCCTCCGGCGGCACCCGACGTGCTTGCAGCAGGCGTGAGCAAGGAGCGGCGAATCGGTGGACGCCGGTCGAGTTCTTTTTTCAACTTCGACACGCGGCGAAATTTCTCGAGTGTGCTGCCGTAGTCGGCTTGCAGCATTTGGTTCTGTTCAATCGCCGCTACGTGTTCGACTGTGACTTCGACGCCGTCCACGGTTGTCAGAATCGTCCCGCCCATTTCTTCGAGCGCCTGTCCGAAGGTCTTGATCTCGGTCAAAGCTTTGACGAACAGTTCGTCGAATTTCTGGCCAAACCTTGCATTGTGGGCAGCAACGGTCGCCAGCACTCCGGGATGATAAAACGAAGAATCCAGCCACTGCTTCAGTTCGCGCACGCGGCCGATGACGCCCGAATCGATGAGAGCGTTGAAATCGCGGAAACGGGCAACTTCGTCGCGCAACGGATCAAAACGCCGAAGCAATTGCACGTGCTCTTCGGGCAAGGAAGGCACATCGGTGTCGGCGAGAATTTCGATTAAGGCGATTTCGAACGGGGACAGTGGGAGCGCACCGTCGAGGCCGTAGCCGCTTTGCTCCCATTGTCCGGGCACGCGCGGATGGCGGTATAGGAATGTTGCGATCAGGTCGGTCTTGTCGCGATTGACGTCGGTCGGCTCCCGGCGGCGCACGAAATAACGCAACAGGGCTTCGGCAACTTCGGAGTCCGTGTCGGGAGTGAGTGCCTGGCGCAACATCGCGGGCGTGATTGCCATGTCGAGCAGGTGAAGCCAGCGATACATCCGCGACAGGGTGTTTGGCAGTTCGCGTTCGGAATGACGTAAGGCGTCCTCGTCGAGGCCGCTGGGAACCGGCACTTCGCCGCCCAAGGCGTCGACCATGAGCTTTTGGTAAAAGCCCTGGACAGTCGCCAAGATAGCTAATTCAAACCGAAGATCTTCGGCCAAAAAGCGCTCCCGAACACGAGATTTCTGCTGAAACTTTACTCATGTTCAAGTAAAGACGAAAGGTTACTTTCGGTGCAAGTTACCAGCGGGGATAGGCGTCTAGGGCGTTTGACACTGCACCGGAAGGACATGCACTTTTGCGCCGGATTTTGCTAGGGCCAGGATGGCCCCGCGACAGCCGGCAAGGCGCCGGCGCTATTTTCAGAACACTACAGTCTTATTGCCGTAGACCAGCACACGATTCTCGACATGCCAGCGCACGGCGCGGGAAAGCACAACCTTTTCGAGGTCACGCCCTTTGCGAATCAGATCTTCGACCGTATCTCGGTGCGAGACCCGAACGACGTCTTGCTCGATGATGGGCCCATCGTCGAGGACTTCGGTGACGTAGTGGCTGGTCGCGCCGATCAGTTTCACGCCCCGCTCAAACGCCTGATGGTAGGGGCGAGCGCCGACGAAGGCCGGCAGGAACGAGTGGTGAATGTTGATGATGCGGTGCGGATACCGGTTCACGAAGTCGTTCGACAGGATCTGCATGTAGCGGGCGAGGACCATGAAATCAGGTTTGTGCTCGTCAATCAGAGATTGGATGCGCGCTTCGGCTTCCACTTTGTTCTCTCTTGTCACGGACACGATGGCGTAACGGATGTTGTAGAAGTCGGCGATCCGCTGGTTGTCAGGATGATTCGAGATGATCAGCGGAATGTCACAGGGCAACTCGCCGCTCTGCTGCCGGTAAAGAAGGTCGACCAGGCAATGGTCATACTTCGATACAAAGATAATCATGCGCGGGCGCTGCAAGGACCGCGCCAACCGCCACTTCATGGCGAAGGCTTGTGCTACGGGGGAAAACTGCTTGCCGAAATCGGTGAGGTCTTTCTGAGATAGATCGATATCGAAGTCTTTGGGATCGAACTCCACGCGCATCAGAAAGAGTCCGGACTCTTCGTCGGCGTGCTCGTCTGCGTGGAGGATGTTGCCGCCGTGGCGATAGACGAAATCGGCGATAGTGGCGACCTCGCCTTTGCGGTCGGGGCAGGAGATGAGGAGGATAGCGGAGTTCTTCATGGTAATGCCGCCGTACCGGCGGCTGTCGCGGCGGCCCCCCGCCGCCGCCGCGGGAGCGAAACGCTCCCACGACAGACGGCAAGGATGCCAGCGCTACTTCTTTAGGTCCTTCACGATTTCTCTTGCGGCATTCGCCCCCGATCCGCCCGTCAAGCCTGCGCCCGGGTGCGTCCCGCTGCCGCACAAGTATAGATTCTGGATCGGCGTGCGGTAACGTGCCCAGTCGAGCAGCGGGCGCATGGTGAAGAACTGGTCGAGCGCAAGTTCCCCGTGGAAGATCTGGCCGCCGGTCAGGCCGTATTTTTCTTCGAGATCACGGGGTGTGATGATCTGGTGCGTGAGAATCATTTCCGGCAAGTTCGGTGCATACTGCGCGAGCGTCTGCACGACTGTCTGGCCGAGGGCTTTGCGCTGCTGATCCCAGTCACCTTTCAGTTTGTATGGGGCGTACTGCATATAGACCGACATCACGTGCTTGCCTTCAGGTGCTAGAGAGGGGTCGGTCAGCGTCGGGATTGTGGCATCCAGATAGGGCTGTCGCGAGAAATTGCCATACTTCGCTTCGTCGAACGCCCGTTCTAGATAATCGATCTCATTGCCGATGAGGATGCGTCCGCGCAGCGCCGACGAGTCGCTGTTGTTGAGCGCGGTGAACTTCGGCAGCCCCGACAGCGCCAGGTTTACTTTCGCGACAGTGCCATTTCCGCGGTAATGCTGCAGTTTCTGTACGAAGTCCGGAGAAAGGTGTACGGGGTCCGTCAGCTTAAGCAGAGTGCGCTTCGGGTCGGCGTTGGAGATGACTGCCTTGGCCAGGATTTCTTCGCCCGTGGAGAGCAGAACGCCAGTCGCCGCGCCGTCTTTCACGTGAATCTCGATGACCTCCGCGCCCGTGCGAATCTCGACTCCGGCCGCCTTTGCGGCTGCAGCCATCGCTTGCGTTACGGCACCCATGCCGCCAAGAGCCATGTGGGCGGAACCGGCAGGGAAGTGATCGCTTGCGGCCCGAATGAGCAGCACAAGCGCGCTTCCCGCTGACCATGGGCCGAGAAAAGTTCCGAAGACGCCGCGGGCGGCGATCACAGCGCGCAGAAGTTCGGTCTCGAAGTATTCTGAGGCCAGATCGGCGACTGCCATGGGTCCCCACCGCAGCAAACGGAACATATCCTTCTTGCCGAGATTGCGAATGGCGCGGCCCGTTTTCAACATGCTCCACAAATCGCCGCTGCTGGGATGGTCGATGTCCGGTGGCGCGGTCGCAAGCGCTTCGGCGATGACCTTGCTGATCTTGCCTAGAGACGCTTGAAGCTCCGGATACTTCGCCGCGTCTTTCTGGGAGAACGCGGAAATTTCTTTGGCGGAGCGGTCGGCATCCTGATATAGCGAGAGCGCGCGTCCATCGGGCGAGAGCGAGGTTACGCAAATGTCGGGAGTGACGAAATGAATGCCGTGCTTTTCGAGTTCCATGTCGCGGACGACGTCCGCACGAAGAGGTCCCGCAGTGTGCGCAAGAGTAGAGCAACGGAAGCCGGGATGGAACTCGTCCGTGACCGCAGCGCCACCGACCTGCGAGTTCCGCTCGAGTACAAGGGGTTTGTATCCGGCCTTCGCGAGATAGAAAGCTGTGACCAGACCGTTGTGGCCGCCTCCGATAATGACAACGTCGCGTTGCGTCGCCATGGCTATGCGGCCCCCTTGATGTCTTTCAAGATTTCGAGCGCGGCCAGACGCCCGTTTGCGCCCATGATGCCGCCGCCTGGGTGTGTCGCGGATCCGCACATATAAAGGTTCTTGATTGGCGTGCGGTATTGTGCCCAGCCGGGCACCGGACGCAGGAAGAAAAGCTGCTCAAGCGAGAGTTCGCCTTGGAAGATGTTGCCCTCGCTCAGTCCCCACTCGCGTTCGAGATCGAGCGGCGTGACGACTTGCTTATGGATGATGATGTCTTTGAGATTGGGCGCGTACTGGGAGATCGTATCCACCACGGTGTTGCCGAAAGCTTCTTTTTCGGTGTCCCAACTCAAGCCGGGCCGAAGTTTGTAGGGTGCGTACTGTACGAAGCAGGAGAGAACATGCTTACCCGGAGGCGCGACCGAAGGATCGGTGAGCGACGGAATTACCATGTCGATATACGGGCGCTTTGAGAAGTTTCCGTACTTGGCGTCATCATAGGCACGTTCCATGTACTCGACGCTGGGTGAAATGGAAATTGCGCCGCGCAGATGCGCGCCGGGGCCGGGCATGCACGTGAAGTTCGGCAGCGTATCCAGAGCCATGTTGACTTTGCCGGATGAGCCGCGGAACTTATACCGATTGACTTCCTCCAGGAAGTCGCCGGGCAGGTGTTCTGCTTCAATGAATTTTGTAAATGTCAGGCGCGGATCGACGCTGGAAGAAACGACGTCGGCGTAGATTTCATCGCCGTTGGCGAGCACGACTCCTTTGGCTTTGCCGCCCTTGATGATGATCTGCGAGATTGCTGATTGCGTGCGGATCTCGACGCCGGCCTCGCGGGCAGCGTCAGCAATGGCATTCGAGATTGCGCCTGTACCTCCGCGCGCAAATCCCCAGGCGCGGAACGCGCCGTCAATCTCGCCCATGTAGTGATGCAGTAGAACGTAAGCTGTTCCCGGCGAGCGTACGCCGAGAAAGGTGCCGATGATTCCGGACGCAGACATCGTGGCCTTGAGCACATCAGTCTCAAACCACTGATCAAGAAAATCAATGGCGCTCATGGTCATGAGCTGTACCTGGTTGTATTTGTCGTAGCTCGACATGCCCTGGAACCGGCGACCGATGAAAAGCAGTTTCATCAGCTCGCGCGGATTCAACGTGGTCGGGTCGGGCGGCACCATGCTCAGGATCGGCTTCACGAACCGGCACATCGCCTGCATCGCTTTGCCGAATTCATCATAGGCTTCGGCGTCTACGCGCGAGTGGCGGGCGATCTCACGGTGTGTCTTGCCGTGGTCGTTCACGCGCCACAGGTAATCGCCACTGGGCATGGGCGTGAACGTGCCATCGAGCGGAAGAATCTCGAGACCGTGGCGGGGAAGGTCGAGGTCCCGAATAATCTCGGGACGCAACAACGAGACTACATACGAGCACACTGAGAATTTGAAGCCGGGCACGATTTCTTCGGTGCAGGCCGCGCCTCCGAGCACGTAGCGGCGTTCGAGCACCAGAACTTTCTTTCCGGCTCGTGCCAGGTAGGCGGAATTGACCAGGCCGTTGTGGCCTCCGCCGATGACGATTACGTCGTATTTAGAACCAGCCATTTCGCTATAAGCTCCTAGCTGCTAGCTCCTAGCCGCTAGCTCGAGAACGTCAGTTTCAGGAAACGCAATAATACGCGCGGAGGGAAACAGGTGGTAGAGACAATCAGAGACCGCTGGGGAGGACGGTCCAGCTGCGGAGAATGCCGCACAAAGTTGGGAGGATGGCACGCATGATGACTCGATGTTGAAGCGCTATTCTATCGGGAACATCGGGATTTGTCTGCATGTTTGCGAAGCGCATGACTGGAAGTCAGAGGGCTTTGTTGTTGCCGCCGAGCATTGTGCTGCATATAATCCGACTTCGACAGCATCGTCACGGATAAGGAAATCACTTGCCCATCGGAACTGCATTTCACGAGCGCACGTTTCCCCTCTGCCACAGCCTCAACTACCGCGAATGGTCGGGGTATTACACGGTCAGCGTGTACGAAGTGCATCACGAGCACGAGTACAACGCAATCCGCAATGCGTGCGCGCTCATTGATATTTCTCCGCTCTACAAATACCTGATTACCGGCAAAGACGCGACTCGACTCGTCAATCGTGTCATCACGCGCGACATCAACAAGGTCAAAGTCGGGCAGGTGATTTATTGCTGCTGGTGCGATGAAGACGGCAAGGTCATCGACGATGGGACCATCTCGCGGCTGGAGGAAAACGTCTACCGCTGGACGGCAGCTGATCCCAGCCTGCGCTGGTTCCGGCAGAACGGCCTCAACATGGACGTGCAGATTGAGGACATTTCCGAGAAGGTCGCCGCTCTTGCCTTGCAGGGGCCAACTTCGGCCAAGCTGTTGAAGACGGTTGCCGACGCCGATATTGCAAACCTGAAATATTTCCGTGTGACTCGGGGCAAAATTGCCGGAATTCCCGTCGACATCTCGCGCACCGGGTACACCGGAGATCTCGGGTATGAAATCTGGATTCCCTGGAACGATGCTCTCAAAGTCTGGGATGCAGTGGCCGAGAAAGGCAAGCAATTTGACCTGCATGCTGCTGGAATGCTCGCCCTCGATGTGGCGCGCGTTGAAGCCGGGTTGCTGCTGATTGAGGTGGATTACCTCAGCTCGAAGAAGGCATTAATCCCGTCTCAGAAGTACTCGCCCTACGAACTTGGCTTCGCCAAGATGGTGCATTTGGAAAAGGAAAACTTCATCGGGAAAAGAGCGCTGGAGCGCGATGCGAAAAACGGCGTGCCCCGCCAGCTTGCCGGTCTTGAAGTCGATTGGACCGATGTCGAGCAGCTTTACGAGCGCTACGGGCTGACTCCGGCGGCGCCAGCGCAGGCTTCGCGCGTGGCCGTGCCTGTGTATTCAGGCGACAAGCAGGTGGGGAAGGCCACGACTACTTCCTGGTCTCCGACGCTGAAGAAGATGATCTCGCTCGCGAGTCTTGAAACGGAATACTCGAAGGCCGGCACCCAGTTGCAGATGGAGATCACGATCGAAGCGATTCGGTTGAAGACGAATGTAAAGGTGACCACGCTGCCGTTCTTCAACCCAGCAAGGAAGACAGCGACCCCAGTTTAATGGTTTGCGTGGGGCGGACGCATTCGTCCGCCCCGCGAGCGCAGCGAGCGTAACCGGGCTGAATTGCGCCTTCGCCGCTGACGACCCCGGACGAGGGCGTCCGGGTCCACAATCTTCTTTGGCTACACATTTCTTGCAGCGCGCTTTTTGCCCGCCACATAGATCCAGGCACCGATCAGCAGCAGTCCTCCGCATCCACCCACGATCTTAAATACCGCCAACGGCTTGTTCGGTTCCTCCGGCTGCGGAATCAGCGACAGCACGATCGTCAAGGCCGTTGTCACGAATCCAACGAGTGCGACGAGTTTGGCCATCGGCTTTCCTCCGGGCACGCGAATCACCTCCGGCCCGGCAGGTTCTGCCTGCAACTTGATCATTGCCGCAAAAAGATAAAGATACGGGATGAAGTAGGTGATCACGCCCATGCTGACGAGCACGTCGTAGGCACCCTTCACGCTCGTGCCGGCTTGTCCCAAAAAAATAAACACAACTCCAAGTACGAACTGGGTCAAGAGCGCTACCCATGGTGTTTTCCATTTTGGGTGCAGGGCGCCAAATGAAGGCGGCAGGAAGCGATCTAGTCCCGCGACAAACGGCAAACGCGCGACGGCGGCGAGATAAGCTCCTGCCGCGCCGATGTTGCTGAGTGCGATCAAGAAGGCGGCCACAGGCAAGATGCCCGGAAACCCCACGCGCGAAGTTGTAACCGAGACCGCCTGCACCAGTCCCTGCATGCTATTTACTTGGTGAGGAGGCAGAGCCAGCAGCACGCAGACGGTGCCGAGAATGTAGCAAATCGTCACCGTGATTCCGGCCGTCAGCAGGGCAAGAGGAATTGTGCGGCGTGCATTCTTAATCTCCTCGCCCATGAACGATGCGGTTTCGCATCCCCCAAAGGCGAAGGTCAGCACCGACCAGAAGATGATGTCGTTAAGATGCGTACTCGGGATCATGCTATGCACAGTGAACGAAGTCGCCGATCCATAGCGATGCCACGCCACGAACCCCATGACTATGACGATGCCGACCGGAATCCACATGGCGAGCGCCCCGACATTGTGCAGCCACTTGCCGACGTCGAGCCCGACCACATTCAGCAGCGTTGCGGCGCTCAATGTGAGCAGCGAGAACACGATGTAAAACGTCGCATTGCCCGATAGATGCTCCCATTTCGCCTGTCGCATGAAGAGCACGTTGCTGGCGGCGAAGTAGAGCACGGCAGGGAAGTAGGGCAAATTGCTGGTCCAGTAGGTCCATGCCGACATGAAGCCGGAGAAATCGCCGAACGCGCGCTTGCTCCAGACGTAGAGGCCACCTTCGTTGGGATAGCGCGAGGAGAGTTCCAGCACTGAGAGCGCGAGCGGCGTGTAGAAGCAGAGCCATGCGCCGATCCAGATGATGATCGAACTTGGCCCAGCGGCCGCGGCGGTGGCGATCCAGCGCAGGCTGATTCCTGTGATGACGTAGAAAAGAAGCAGGTCGCGGAAGCCCATCACTTGGCGCGGGCGGTTGGAATCTTCTACATCCGCTATGGACACGCCGGGGGACAGGAAGCCAACGTTTTCATCAGGCCGGGTCGGAGTGGGTTCTGGCATGTCCCGCGCTCAGGTTGATGCAACGAACAAAATCCCGAAGAGGAATACCATTTGCATGGGTGCGGAGCAAGGTGAAAGTTGGGCGCTATCGGGTACCAGCGATCCCTTTGCGGTTGCTGCGCTTCCAATACAAGTATCCCGGGACGCCGATCAGCACAATGGCCGTCCCCCAGAATGCCTCAGTCGGGCGCGTGATGATCGTGTTCAAGGTCCACGCCGTGCCGATCAACACGTAGATCGCGGGCAGCCAGGGATACCCTGTGCAGCGATATGGGCGAGGAATGTCGGGACGTTTCCAGCGCAGCCAGAACATCGCGATCACGGTCAGCGTGTAGGAAAGCACCATTCCATAAATCACATAGGTATAAAGCTGGTCGTAGCGGCCGCTCAGCGTGAGCGCGGCTGCCCAGATTCCCTGACCGATCAGGCTGAAGGCGGGCGTGCGCCACTTGGGATGGATCACCGCCATGCGCTTGAAAAACACTCCATCCTGCGCCATCGCCATATATACGCGCGCGCCTGAGAGCGTGCAGGTTGCTGCCGCGCTGAAGCAGGAGATCGCAATCATCAGCGACAACCACACCGCAGCTCCGGGCGAGAACAGCGCTGCCGCGGCGGCATGGGCGATCGTCTCGTGGGCCGCGATTTCCTTCAATGGCAGCGCATACATGTAAGTCAGATTCATCGCAATATAGATGACGCCTACTGCGAGCACACCGAGCACCATGGAAAGCGGTACATTCTTCCGTGGTTCCTTCACTTCGCCCGCGACCCACGTGATGTAGACCCATCCGTCATAGGCCCAGAAGACCGCGATTAATCCCACGCCCAGGGCAGAGATCAACTGGCCCGGTCCGAGTCCCATCGTCAAGCTGATGCCGTGCGCGTGAAAGTTGGACCAGTTTCCTTTACCGATGGCGAAGCCGAGGACAACGAACGCGGCCATCGCGGTGAACTTCGTCCAGGTCGAGACGTTCTGCAGCAGGGTGCCCCAGCGCAATCCCACGACGTTCACGTAGGTTAGAAGGGCGATCAATACGAGGCCCAGCAGATGCGCGCGGGTTACTGCGATACTGAAGATCGAAAATGCAACATGATCTTGCGAGACAACTGGAAACACCTGCCCCACATACGCGGCTGACGCGACCGAGAGTGCGGCGATCGTTCCACCGTTCGCCACGGCAAAGAGCATCCAGCCATAAAGAAAGGCGATGAGGTCCCCATAAGCTTCGCGCAGATAAATGTACTGCCCGCCCGAGTCGGGAAACATCGCGCCCAGTTCGGCGAAGGCGAAGCAGGCACAGAGCGAAATCAGCGCACCGAGCACCCAGACGAGCAAGAAGAGCACGGGCTGCGGTAGAGGCCCGGCAATGTCTTTCGCGGTGAGAAAAATCGATGACCCAATGATCCCGCTCACCAGCAGCAGCACGGAGTCGAGCAGGCTGAGTCCGCGCACCAGCGTGACTTTCGGCTCCGATGAATTTGTGGAAGTAGGGGACGTCGCGGGCAGGACTGTGGTGGGTTCCATTTATCCGATACCGAGTTCGTCGGGAGATTCCAGTGGCGTACCGCAGCGGCGGCAGATCACAGCAGAACAGTCTCCGCAGGTCAGCGGATCCGTGACCTCTTCCGCGCAGTTCGGGCAGTAGAGCGGAGAGGGATCGGGGGGAGAACTCTGGGGCTGGGTCGCCATCAGAAACGAAACTGTAGCACATCGCCCTCCCTTATGCCCTGAATTCCCTTCGTGATCCTTCGTGTCCTTTGTGGCTATAGAATTAATGCGACAACCACGAAGTCTCACGAAGGAAGACATGCCCGATAAGCCGCAAACTCCCGACGAGAAGCTGCAGCAGGAATTCAACCGCTGGGCCGCCGCTGGGGGAGGTCCGAAGATGGAGCAGCACCACCTCGACATCACCGAAAAGACCATCCGGCTTATGAATCTTCGTCCCGGCGAGCGTGTGCTCGATCTTGGATGCGGTTCGGGCTGGGCGACTCGGCTACTCGCGCGGCTGGTGGGCGAGGGCCCGGAAGGATTCGGCCAGGTGGTTGGGCTCGACGTTTCCGACGAAATGGTGCGGCAGGCTCGCGAAGCGTCGAAGGACTTCGACAACATCCTCTACGTCTGGGGATCGGCGCAGCAGATTCCGTGGGAAGAAAACTTCTTCGACAAAGTGCTGTCCGTCGAATCCTTCTACTACTATCCCGATCAGGATCGTGCTCTGATGGAGCTATTCCGTGTGATGGCGCCCAAGGGACGCTTGTTCATCCTCATCAATCTCTACAAAGACAACCGGTACTCTTTGCAATGGGTGGACAAGCTGAAAGTTCCGGTTCACGTGCGGTCGTCGGCGGAGTATGTCGAATTGCTGCAAAAGCACGCGTTTGAGAACGTCGAGGCACGCCGCATCCCCGACGACACACCCACGCCGGATGACTACAAGACAAAGTCGTTTAACAGCCTCGACGACTTGCGAGCGTTCAAGCGGGAAGGAGCGTTGCTGCTGATGGCCTCAAAGCCCGATCTGCGAACGCCCGCCCCCGGATACACGATCTACTAAGGTAGCGCCGCCCTCCAGGGCGTCTGTCGTGGCGGCATCTTGCCGCCACTAGCGGGTGCTAAATCGTATCGTCGTCATCATCCTTATCGCGGTCACGACTGCCGAGATCCTTGATCGGGCTCATGGAGCGCCCATCCTGTGCGTGGCGGATCTCAATCCTGCCGTTCACGTTCGATACTTTGATGTGCGTTCCACCATTTCCCAGTTCGCCGTGCAGATTGTGCCCCACGAAATGATGGCTCACGTGCAATCCGAAGTCATTGTGGATTCCGCCAGGGACGGTATTGGCATCAATCTGTGCATTGGAGTCGGACGGAATGGTCATTTCCACTTCGCCGTTGACCGAGTTCAGCTCCACCGATGAGCCGGATAGCTGGTCGAAGCGAGCGTCCAGTCGCCCGTTGATGGTCGAAAGCCGGGCACGTCCCGCCAGGTCGCGGGCCCTGAGTTCGCCGTTGATGCAGGAAGCGCGCACTTCTCCCGTTACACCAGAGATATCGAGCTCTCCGTTGATCAGCTTGATCTCATCCAGCCGGACGGCGCGTGGGACGGTCAACGTGTATTCCACGCTGGCAGGATTATTGTGCGAGCCTGACGTCCACGAGTTGTTGTGGTCGGGATACTTCGTGCGGATCGAGAGGAAGTCCTTGCCAGAGTCGATCTCGATCTTCGCCTCTTCCAGCCGTTCCTTGGTGTTGGCATATTTCACGGCATCAACCTTCACCGAGGTCTGGTCCCAGCTCGAGATATGGACCGGGCCATTGATATTCTCGAGTTCGATCCGGCCATCCGGCGTGATCGGATACGTCTGATGAAACTCCTCCGTAAATTCGCCGCGGCGATCGGAGGCATGGGCTCCCAAGGCAAAAATCAGCAGGGCGCAGACGGTTCCCAGAGCGGCTCCGAGCCAGGTGGGGGATGGGCGATAACGGTTCATAACTTCCTCCCTTTGCAGCTTTAGACGGGGATCCATGAAATTGGTGAGAGCACAAAGAAAAACTGTTTTGTGGTCCGCGTCAAGCCGGGCCCAACATTACCTCGGTGACGTTCCCTTGGGCACGTTCGCGCCCCCAAAATGGTCCACAGGATCGGAGTGGGGTTGTCGAGCTTGCGGCAAAATAATGCGGTCGGGCGCGCGCGGGGAATCGTCCTGCGCGCTTTTGCTTGTCTTGCCCTGGCTTCGACATTTGCACTCGCGCAGGCCCCTGACACAGAAAAACCGGTGCCGATCCTTACCGGCAACGCCGGAGCTTTTGATTTCGTGAGCGGTGGCCACACTCTCATTGATACCCAAATCAACCCAGTCCTACTCGTGCCGCTGGGAGATCGTTGGCTGATCGAATCGCGGGCCGAGTTTGAAGGCCGGTTTCAGCGTCCGCCGAATGGAGGGCCCTTCGGTGGCCCGGTCAACAAGCATGTGGACTACGCCCAGGTCGATTACATCGCGAATCCCTACCTCACATTCACGGCCGGACGATTTCTGACCCCGTTCGGGATCTTCAACGAACGGCTTTATCCGGTCTGGATTCGCGCCTTACAGCCCGATCCGCTGATCCTGCCCATCAACACTGCGCCCAGTGATGGCGCCATGTTCCGCGGCGGATTTTCGGTCAGCGCCAAGGCCAACCTGAACTATGCCGCCTACGTCTCGGTGACCAGCATTGGGATCGGCAGCGTGGATTCCGAACGTCACGTCGGCGGACGCATAGGATTCTTTTTTCCCGCACCTCGATTGGAAGTCGGCGGCTCATGGCAACGAACTCTGCAAGACGCCCGTAAGAATGCCTTCGGATTCCACATGGGATGGCAGCCGACTAAGGCACCGTTGAACTTGCGTTCCGAGTTTGCCCATTCGTTCGAGGGAAGTGGTTATTGGATCGAAGGAGCCTACCGTCTCAGCCAGGCACGCTTCTGGCAAAAAGCCATGCGTCGCACCGAAGTCGTGGCCAGAATGCAGCAGTTTTACACCGGAGACATCGGCGTCGATGGAGCGGCAGCCTTTGGTTTGCCCGGCGCCAATACGCGCGAAGCCGACTTCGGCATGAACTACTTCCTGCACGACGGACTGAAGGGCATCGCCAGCTACGGACGCCAATTCAGTTCCGCCGGCAACTTCAACCAGTGGTCCTTTGGGATCGCTTATCGGTGGCTGATTCCGCTGGGACGGGTAGGGACGCCATGAGCGCTCGGCACGCCCTCTCGTTCATTCTCGCCTGCGCCAGCATCGCGACCTTTACCCGGGCAGCAGAGTCATCCGCAAGGCGCGATGCAAACAAGGAGACGGCCGCAGTTGCGGTCGTGCATACCGATGACGCAGGCATGCGGGTGCAAGGTGAACAGCGTTTCCGCGCCAATTGCGGGCGTTGTCATGCCGCGCCGCAGAAGTTTCCTCCGCGCATGATGAAAACCGTTCTCCGGCATATGCGGGTGCGAGCTACGATCACCGACGAAGACATGCGATCGATCCTGGCTTATATGACCCAGTAATCACATTGGTGACTTGTCTAGAACCTATGACAACTCTCATATATCTACGTCGTATTTTGTTGGGCACAGCTCTGGCGGGCGGCCTCGTACTGGGCATGCCTCGCGCAAATGCTCAGACGCATATCATCGAACTCACGGCCGACAGCGATAGCCGCTACAAGATGGCGGGAATGCGTACCCCGGAAATCGTCGTGAAAGCCGGCGAGCAAGTAGTGCTCCGCGTGACGGCGAATCGCGGGAAGTCGTGGAACCGCGACGGCTCGATTCATGGTTTCAGCCTGCTCCGGCCGAAGGATCACAGTCACGTCGAAGGCTGGGACCTGCTGTTCAAACCGGGCAAACAGGAATTTCAACTGACCGCCCCCACCGAATCCGGGGAATACGAAGTCGTTTGTACAGTGATATGCAGTGAAGAGCACGAGGGCATGCACATGAAATTCAAGGTGCTGCCTTGAGGTCCGCATCAGGAGCAATCGAATGAAGGAAAAAATCCTATTGTGCGTCGGGGCGATCCTGGCGCTGACGATTTTCGCGGTGTCGCAGAACTCTCAGGTATACCATGGGGAAATCTCCGACAACCAGTGTGCCTCGAATATCCATTCCCTCACGCGCTCGCATCAGGAAATGCTGAAGTCCAAGTCGATGGGTGGCACTCCCTCGACCTGTTCCATGTACTGCATCGAGCACCTGGGCGGCTACCTGGTGTTGTCCTCGGGAAAAGATGTGTATCGACTCGACCGCGCCGATCTGGTGCACGGATTCGAAGGGCAGAAAGTGAAGATCACCGGCACGCTTGATAGCAAGCTCAACCTGATTCACGTGCTGAAGATCGATCTTGACGGGAAGCCTTAGATTTTATTTCGGCCTCGGTAATCACATATACGGCGAGGATCGCCATCTCCGGCTCAATCGGTACCCGGTAGCGTGGGCTGGGGAAGACAATGTAGTAGATGACCGGGTACAACAAAATCAGCCAGAACAGCAGCCCGGCGCCCGGTCGGCGCAATAGCAGAGCGCGGCCTAATCCCCAAAACATCAGAACCGACGAAGCAAGAAAGATTGAATTCTTAGCCTCACCCATCCACTCGGGGTGTGTGGCTTTGGGCGATCCTCCCCAGAAGTAGACGAATCGTCTGACGCACAGATCGGCAAAGCGCGCGTAATCGGCTTTGATGTAGTCCAAGGCCTGCTGCTTGCGCATGGCGATGTAAGCCAGTTCGCCCATGTCCTGGAATTGCCGCAGAGCATAGAGGTCGTGGGTCGGATGCAGGTATTCCATCCACGTGCCGTCAGCTCCCGGTCCATTGCCGAGCCGCAACTCGGCCCCGAAATTGTCACGAATGAAAATGAATTTGCCGAAGGTCTTGTAATCTCGGATTAGCCAAGGTGTCAGGCAAGCAAGAAAGACGATCGCGGCAAGCGCGACACCGAGAAACGATCGTTTGCCTTTCTTCTCGCTGTGATACCAGGCCCACAATCCTGCAAGCGGCAAAAAGGACAGCAGCGTGGTGCTGTTGAGTGCGGCGACGCCCCAGAGCAATCCAAACTGTAGCCAGGGAATGCAGCCTTCGCGATCCTCCATCGTGAGCGCGAGCCACAACAGCATGGCAAGCAGAAGAGCCGAGAGACTCGTCTCCCAGACCCACTTCGTGCACCAGTACATTACGTTCGGCAGCAGCGCCCAGGCCCAGGCCGATCCAACGGCGACCTTCTCGGAAAAAACGCGCCGCGCAATTCGAAAAATCGGGAGGCAGGTCAGCGCGGAGAAGATGCTGTTGAGTGCCAACAGCACGAACGCCGACGCCTTGGAATAGATACCAAAAACGTGGAACACGCCGGCGATCAGGTAAGGGTAGAGCGGAGGTTCCCATGCCGTTGGTCCCGTGGGAGGTCCAAAGGGGCTGCTAAATCCGTGTCCCGAGGCCAAGGATGCCCCGATTCGTCCCATCTCCCAGCCGAAGCCAAAGTTGTTGTCCGCAGCTTTGAACTTATAGGTATGGCCGATCAGAATCCATCCGACGCGCAAGGCAA
>Ga0209698_10002797_pt1 | contig 19562 bp, 16 predicted proteins | sample LitLauG_LLR_2012_FD_187203 | JGI IMG/M metagenome (GOLD analysis project Ga0209698, IMG submission 187203) | Freshwater sediment microbial communities from Pennsylvania, USA - Little Laurel Run_MetaG_LLR_2012 (SPAdes) (version 2) | ecosystem: Environmental > Aquatic > Freshwater > Creek >...
CCGCCAAGCGCTACGGCATCTCCGATGCGCAACTGGCGAAGACCTGGGGGGTGGACGAAATCGCCGTTCGCAGCCGCCGCAAGGAGCTCGGAGTCACCGCCGTTTTCAGCCGCGTCGACACCTGCGCCGCCGAGTTCGAAAGCTTCACCCCCTACCTGTATTCCAACTACGAATCGTCGTGCGAGGCCAACCCCGGCCATCGCCGGAAAGTCATGATTCTGGGCAGCGGCCCCAATCGCATCGGCCAGGGCATCGAGTTCGATTATTGCTGCTGCCACGCCTCCTTCGCCCTGCAGGAACTGGGCGTCGAATCGATCATGGTCAACTGCAACCCCGAGACCGTGTCCACCGATTACGATACCAGCGACCGTCTCTATTTCGAGCCCCTCACGCTCGAAAATGTGCTCAACATCTACGACACCGAAAAGCCCGACGGCGTGATCGTGCAGTTCGGCGGCCAAACGCCCCTCACCCTCGCGCTTCCCCTGAAGCGCCTGGGCGTGCCGATCATCGGCACCGACCCCGCCGACATCGATTTGGCCGAAGACCGCAAGCTGTTCGGGAAACTGCTCGAAGAGATGGGGATCCCGGCGCCCTCCAACGGCGCGGCCACCAGCGTCGAAGAAGCCTGCGACGTCGCCCGGCGCATCGGCTACCCCGTGCTCGTGCGCCCCAGCTACGTGCTCGGCGGCCGCGCCATGGTGATCGCCTACGACGAAGAAATGGTCCGCCAGTACATGCGCGAGGCCGTCAGTTTCTCCCAGGACCGGCCCGTGCTGGTGGACCGCTTCCTGGAAGACGCCACCGAAGTCGATGTGGATGCGCTCGCCGACGGCGACGACGTGCTCATCGCCGGCATCATGGAGCACATCGAAGAAGCCGGCGTGCACTCCGGCGACAGTTCCTGCGTGCTGCCCCCGCAATCCCTTTCCGCGAACAACCTGCGCACCATCGAAGACTACACCGTGCGCCTGGCCAAGGCCCTGCGCGTCATCGGCCTGATGAACGTGCAGTACGCCATCCAGAATGGCGTGGTCTACGTGCTCGAAGTGAACCCCCGCGCTTCCCGCACGGTTCCCTACGTCAGCAAGGCGACCGGTGTGGCGCTGCCCAAGATCGCAGTCGGCCTGATGTGGGGCCGCAAGCTGAAAGACTACGGCTACGATTCGGGCAAACTTTCCGTCACCCAGGACTTCGTCAAATCGCCGGTCTTCCCCTTCAACAAATTTCACGGCGTGGACCCGGCGCTCGGCCCGGAAATGCGCTCCACCGGAGAAGTAATGGGCGTCGGCATCAATTTTGGCGAAGCGTTTTTGAAGGCGCAGATCAGCGCCGGCAGTCCGCTGCCTGAAAAGGGCACGGTGTTCATCAGCGTTAACGATCACCACAAAGCCGAAGCCGTGGAAGTGGCCAGGCGCTTTGCCGAACTCGGTTTCCAACTGGTGGCGACGCGCGGAACCGCCACCGCCCTGCGCGCCGCCGCCCTGCAATGCAAGGTGGTCTTCAAAGTGAACGAAGGACGGCCCAACGCGGTGGACCTCCTCAAGGGAGGCTCCATCCAGCTCGCGATTTACACCACCACGGGGGCTCCTGCCTTCTTCGACGAAAAGGCCATCCGTCGCAGCGCCGTCCTGTACCGCGTGCCCTGTATCACCACCATGAGCGGCGCGCGCGCCGCTGCCGACGCGGTCGCCGCCAGCCGTCGCGACCCCATCCGCGTCTGGAGCCTGCAGGAAATCCACGAACCAAAGAAGACGGTCGCATAGTGGCCAAAAAAGGAACCCGGCGGAAGGCTTCTCCCACCGGGCCGCGTCGTTCCAATTTGACCCTGTACTGGTAACTTCTTGGTCCCCTTCGAATCGGGGTTATCTACACTATATCACTGGATGCTGGCCTTCTTGATGTAATCGAGCATGGGAAATTGGCTCTGCAGGTAAGCGTTCCCTTGCGCCTCGATCAGCGGTTGCTGCGGGCCCTCCCCGTACCCCCGGTAAATGTTCTGCACCACGTCCATGCCTGACACGACCTTCCCAAAGGGCGCGAAACCAGAAGCGTCGAGTCTCTGATTATCCGCCAGGTTGATAAATAACTGCGTGGTTCTAGTGTTCGGCCCCGCAGTGGCATAGGTCACCGTGCCGGCCGTATTGCTTTGCTTCACAGGGTCATCTTGAAGATTCATGTCCTTCCATTTGGCGGTTGCGGCCGGATCGCCGCTGATCCCGAATTGCACCACAAAATTGGGCACGACGCGGAAAAACCGATTGCCATCATAGTAGCCGGCCTTCACCAGCGCGGCAAAATGATCCGCACCGAGCGGCGCCCAGTCGCGATGCACTTCGATGACCACGGGCCCTTTCGAGGTATCGAGGTTTACTTTGTAAACATCGGCGCCGGTTTGCTCCGTGGAAGAACAGCCGGTCAGAACCAGGCACACGGCCGCGAACGGGAAAAACGGAAAGATTCTCTGCATCGTCCCTCAGTATCCCACAGGGCATTTGACGGGTCCCGGCGAGGGGCCCCGAGCCTGGCAAAGCGAGAGGATCAGAATCCATTCCCCCGGTGATTCACCAGCGACAGGAATTCGTCTCGCGTCTTCTTTTTATCCCGGAAGGCGCCGAGCATGGCGCTGGTCGTCGCGCCGGAGTGCTGCTTTTCCACGCCGCGCATCATCATGCAGAAGTGGCGCGCTTCGCAGATCACTCCCACGCCCACCGGGTCGATGGCTTCCTGGATGGTGTGCGCCACTTCCTGCGTGAGGCGCTCCTGGATCTGGAGGCGGCGGGCGAACACATCGACGATGCGCGGGATCTTGCTCAACCCGATGACACGGTTGCGCGGCAGGTAGGCCACATGCATCTTGCCGAAGAAGGGCAGCAGGTGATGTTCGCACAAGCTGAAGAACTCGATATCCCTCACCACTACCATCTCGTCGTATTTCACGTCGTATAACGCGTCGTTCACGATTTTCCGCGCGTCCATGCGGTAGCCGCTGGTGAGGAATTTGAGCGCCTGGTCCACTCGCTGCGGCGTCCGCAAAAGTCCCTGGCGATCCGGATCTTCTCCCAGTTTCGACAGAACTTCCCGGATGAGCGGCGCGATGGTCTGCTCCTCCGGGGACGCAATTACCTTGATGACGGCTTTATTCGATTTCATCGGCACCGATTTCAAAGATGTTGCGGGGTGTTTCCTCGATTCGAACCTTTTCCAGCATGGGCCACTGGCCGGGGAACACAGCGCGCCAGTTCTGTTTCAGCCTGCGGCAGATTTCCCGCGCCAGGTTCTCCGAGGTGGGCACTACCGTTTCGAACCACCGCACCTCCGTGTTCAAATTCCTGTGCTCGAACGGATTGAGTACCTCGCGCGCCACCAGTTTATCCAGTAGCCGGGGGTCTATTGCCCGCCCTGCGGAGGAGTCCAAAGGGCCGCGCGCGCTCACATCCAGCACGTAATTATGGCCGTGCCCGTAAGGGTTGTTACATTTTCCGTAGATCCGCCGATTTTCGTCCTCGCTCAGCAGCGGAGAGTGCAGGCGGTGGGAGCAGGAGAAGCGGTACCGCCGGGTTACGCGGAACACGAGTCCTCCCGGAAATAATCCACGTAAAGATCGGGCGTCTCGTACAGGCGGACCAGGCGGAGTTTGCGGCCCGGACCGTTGAGGTGGGGCTCCAGGCGGCTCCAGATGTCCCGCGCGATGTTTTCCGCCGTTGGGATTACTCGGTCAAACGGCGGCACCTCATAATTCAAAAAGCGATGGTCGTAGGGGACGGCCACTTCGCGGTTCAGAAGATCTTTCAAATCCTTTAGATCGACCACCATGCCGGTGACCGAATCGGGCTGGCCCTCGACGCTCACCTCCAGGACATAATTGTGTCCATGCCCGTGGGGGTTGGCGGCCAGTCCGAACAGTTCCTGGTTCTCTTGTTCCGACAGCGCCGGGTTCCGGCACACGTGGGAAGCCGAAAACTCGATTTTGCGGGTGACGATCATCCGTCCTTCTTGAGCCTCTCCACGGGTCTTCCCGGTTTGTCCGCCGGATCGCCGAGGGGTACAATAGGATTATAGTTTTCGAGCATGCATAGCGTCAAAATTGATCGATTCTTGCGGTTGGGCATTGGTCTGCTCACCGTGGCACTGGTTTACGTGCTTTACGCCTCGATCCACGAACGCGTCGTGGTCGCGGGGGACCGGGCGCCCGAGTTTAACATTACCGCCGATAACGGGCGCACTGTTTCGGTCCCGAGTTTCGGCGGCAAGCTGTTAGTGCTGAACTTCTGGGCGACCTGGTGCCCGCCCTGTGTCGACGAAACCCCGTCGCTCAGCCAGTTCGCTGCGGAGTACGCGAAAAAGGGGGTGGTGGTGCTGGGCGTCAGCGTGGATAAGGACGGCGCTGCTTACCAGAAGTTCCTCGAACGGTTTCGCCCGGCGTTCCTCACCGCCCGCGACCAGACGATTCACGAGGACTACGGCACCTTCATTTATCCGGAGACCTACATCATCGACAGCGGCGGCCGGGTGCTGCAAAAATTTGCCGAAGAAGTAGCCTGGAACGATCCCAAAATTACCGCCTACATTAATTCGCTGCTGTAGCTGCCATGCTGCCCTTGCGCGCCGCCGCCCTGATTGTGCTCGCCACCGCCCCGGTATGGGGCTCGCTGGAGGAGGATGTGCATGCGCTGGTGGTGCATGGCGACTTGCCGGGGGCCGAGCGGGAAGTACTTGCCGCGCAATCGAAACTGGGCGGTACGGCGGAATTCGCCGCGGCCCTGTCGTGGCTTGCCCGGGGGGCTCTGGCAGCGCGGCAAATCGATAAAGCCGACGCTTACGCCACGCAAACGCGCGCCCTGGCGCTGCGCCTTCTGGGGATCCGCCGGATCGATTCCGATCCCTGGCTGCCGACGGCCGTAGGCGCCTCCATCGAAGTGCATGCCGAGATACTGGCGGCGCGCGGCCAAACGGCGGAGGCGATTGTCTTTCTCGAAGAGCAGCTCAAAGCCTGGGGCGGCACGTCCCTTCACGAGCGTATTCGGAAAAACATCAACTTGCTGAGTCTCGAAGGGAAGCCGGCGCCTCCACTGGAAGGCATCAACCTGGCGGCGCTCAAGGGCCGTCCAGTCCTGCTCTTCTTCTGGGCGCACTGGTGTCCCGACTGTAAAGCCGATATGCCCATCATCGCCGCCGTCGAGAAACGCTTTCGCCCACAGGGGCTCGCTTTGGTTGGGCCAACCAGGCTCTATGGGTATGCGCAGGGTGGGGAACCGGCCTCGCCCGCCGCCGAGAAGCAGTACATCGAGCAGGTGCGCCGCCAGTATTACGCGCCGCTCGCCAGTATGCCGGCGCCGCTCAGCGCTTCGAACTTCGACGCCTATGGGGCGAGCACGACTCCCACGCTGGTGCTCGTCGACCGGGCCGGGATTGTTCGCTTTTATCACCCGGGCGCCGTCACCGAGCCGGAACTGACGGCACGAATCCAAAGTCTATTGCGCTAGTGTAGTGCGTCAAACAGATTGAACAATATTCAGGGATCTGCGGGCGCGCTTCACTTTTTCCAAGATGTCGCTCGCCTTGGCCGTCCAGATGAATGGTTTGGGGTTCTCGTTGTGGCGGTCGATGTGGTCTCCAATCGCCATGATCAACTCCTCGACATTACGGAAGACACCGCGTCGCAGTCGATTCTGCGTCAGGTCGCGGGCAGGAAGCGAGCGAAAACCGGCCCACTGTTTCAAGGTCTCCTGTTGGGAAGCATCCAGCACGACTGGCGGGGCAATGCGCATCGCGGCGTCTCCTCATTATAGAGACGCCCGCAGATCATATTAGGCTGGCTACCTGGTTCTATCGAACCGGCGCAACCGGTAAGATTTTCCTCCGATACTCCGGATACAGTGTCTCGGGCTTTCCGATGGCGGCGTCGCGCGGGACGCCATACTTGGTGGTCATCTCATCGACGAAAGGATTCTTCTCGGGCACGTAATGCGGAGCGGTTTGCCCGATACTTCCTTCATAGGTGGTGATGCACGGCGGCCCGATTGGAGACAGAGGAGCTGCGCTCAGTTGAAAGCTTCTGGACAGGATCCATGGTTCGGCAAGGTAGATCGGATCCTCGATGATCGCGAGAACAGTCAGGATATCGCCGTGGCGGTAGAAGCGCGTCGTCATCGCCGCTTCATCGCTGGAGGGCGCACCGGTCTTTCGCAGGAAGCCGGCCTTCATGTGCGTCGTGTAGGCGACGAGTGTGTTGCCTTCCCACGAGCCGGTCGTGAACCCGGCGCGTGTGTGCTCGGCATATTTGGATGGGCGAGGCCGGCCGTCCATCCAAATCGTCAGCGGCGCCCTGTCCTCCCATGCGCCGATGATATAGGAGATCACGTTTCCTTTGAGCGGGTCTGTTTCGCTCCAGATCTTCAAACCAAAGGGTCCTTGGACAATATAAAAAGCCGGCCACCCCTGGCACTGGCGTTCGACCATCGCGAGTTGCGACTCGGAATAACTCAGAGCTCGAATCCGCCCTTCCTCGTTCAGGGGGATTCCCGTGAAGTCTACCGGCAATCCGTCACCCGAAAGGAACTCGTGGTTTCGTGCCGCCCAGGAGCCGGTAATCTCCATCTGTGCGGCGGCGGTCCGGCACGCGAACAGGAACAGGAACGCGGCGGCGAGTGCGGTAGCAGGGGAACGGCTCATTTTGCGGTGCACGGCGTTGGATCCCATTTCGAACCGTCGGCCTCCTTCTTGAATTGCGAACTCACGATAAACGGCTGCTGGAGGTATTGCGGATCATCCACGATGGTGGTGACCAGCAGCGCCTGGCCGCCACCCGGAAGCGGCGCGAGATCGAAGTACTCCGTAACGGCAGCGTTCTCGCTGTAAGGAACACCATTTTTTCGCAGATATCCGGAGCGCATGTTGGTGGTTGCGACCTTGAGCGAGGCCGGTCTTTGCCACTGTGCGGTGGAATCGCCCTGCCACGTCCGCTCACGCGGCGGCGACGGCGGTGAGTTGAAATGGAAGAGCCGCGTCTGCATGCCGGAATCGCTGTCCACCCGCAGCGTGTTATCGTCCTGCCAGGTAATATGAAACCGCGCAGGTAACCGCATGATGGCAGCGGCTCCATACGCCTTGCATTGATTGCCCGAGGCTTCGTCGGCCGACGGGTCCCACGCACCCGCGATCTTCCGCGCCTGGTCGGTCATGGGTACCGCCTGGTAATCGCCTTTGCGAGGCGTGATCATGCGGAACCGCCAGTCTTCGGTCACGAGAGCGACCCAATAACCGGTCATATCCATCGGCGCGGAGGCTTTGGCCGCAGGCTCGGCGGCGGGCGCGCCACGCTCCTGGGCGGCTGCGTGGGGCTGCACGCCGAGCAATAATGCGGCCTGTGCGGCGATAAAGACGACTCTCATTGCACTCTCACGTTCATGGTGCGGTACACCGCTTCGACAAACTTGTTGGTGGTCCAGGAACCCGTTTCCGACCCGTACCGGCGGGTGTAGCCCCGCGCCGGCGAGGCTGCTTGGATCTGTTCCAGCGTGAGGCCCTGTTTCATCAGATCGCGGATGCGGTCGCGGATGATCGTCACCATGTCGCGGTATTCGACCACATCGAGTTGATCGCAGACGCGGCCGTGGCCCGGAATGACCAGCGTGCCCTCCTCGCGGGACACGATCGGAACCGACGGAATCGCCGTATCGACGAGCTTCTGCAACGCCGCGATTTCGCCTTGAATGGTGCCGCCCCTGGCGGTATCGATGACCGGGAATCGCGTCGTGTCCAAGACATCGCCAGCCACGACAACGTCGGAACGGCGGAAGAAGACCATCGCATCGCCATCGGTGTGCGCGGCCGGCTGACGGAAGACTTCAATACCCTCGCCGTTGAGGTACATGTACTTCCGCGGCTGATTGAAGGTTTCGGTGGGCCACGCGCCCACGGGAAATGAGGAAGACTGGCCGCCCGTTGCGCTCATGCTGGTCAAGACCTGTTCGGCGGAAAGGATCGACGCTCCGCCTCCCAGGAAATCGGCGGCGACACCGGCTCCGCCGCTTTGCGTGAACAGGGTCTGCCCGGCTTTCGCGACGGCCGCGTTGCCGCCCACGTGATCCGGATCGGCGCTGGTGTTGATCACGTAACGGATGGGTTGTGTCGTGACTTTCTTGATCGCGGCGACGACGGCATCGGAACTCGACGTAGAACCTGAGTCGACCACCACGACGCCGTCCACGCCGACCTGAACGCCGATGTTGCCGCCGGCTCCCGCAATCATATAGAAGTTCGGCCGCACGGGAAGCACCTCGAGATTCGTGCCCGGAGCCTGTGCCACCAAACCACTGCCCGTGACTAAGGCGGCAGCCGCGATCGCGATCGCGCCTGGGATACGACGCCATCCTATCGCGATCACGCTCTTGCGATGCCTCATTTGCTCATGCCCTGGAATGCCTCGAACAATTCTACTCCAGTAATCTTGCCTAACGAGCTCTGACGGCGATGGCGATACGGCCCTGGACGAGGCGGAATCAGGGATTCACCTTGTGGAGCGGCTTCGCTGATTATATCCTTACGCCGGGACGACGTTTCTTGCCTCGTCGGGAAATCGGTGGATGATTTCCCCGGCTTCAGCGCGGCGAAGGGCTGAGGAAGGCGAGCTCCACTATCTCCCCTCCCACCCCGACCGTGAACCGGACCTCCTTGGGCAGACCGTTGTCGTGATCGGCGGTAGCGCTGGCATCGGATTCAAAACGGCACGTCCATGGCCCAGCCGGAAGGGTCGATGGAGGAACAGACACTCGCGGAGATTCAACGAAGGCTGCGCCAACTCGGAATACCCGACGGGCGCGCGGCGCAGTCGGCACTGAAAAGTTCAATTTTAGGTCATACCCGCTGCAAGCAGGGAGGCCTTTTCAACCGGCGGTAGCCTATGCGATACTCATTAAGTAGTTTGTTCACAACGAAGAACAGCAGATTTCCCGGGTTGCAGGGTACGGCGGTTTACGCTTTCGCCCTCGGCGTATGGCTGTGTCCTTTTTCATGCCAAGCGCAGGGCACCGCCGCGAACTCCTGGAAGACCCCGCCGCTCTGGGGCCTTGTGCTCCTCGGTTCCGGAGTTCCGGGCGACTTCGATGGCGACCGCCGCGTCGATTTCGCGCACGCCGAACCCCAGGGCATGGTGAATGGCGCCTACCGCTATCGTGTGGATGTCCGCCTCAGTGCCGAGCCGGGCACCACGTTCGAGGTAGACTCCGGGGCCGGTGGGGGGTTGCACATCATCGCCCGCGATGTGGATGGTGACCACGATCTGGACCTGGTGATCACCAGTGCGTTTGGCCGGGAACCCATCGGTGTCTGGATCAACGATGGCCGCGGCCGGTTTACCCAAGGCGAGAGCAGAGCCTATGCCAACTCCGTGTGGCAGGAAATCGAGGACAGTGTCGAAACGCCGGACAGGCCGGACAACGCACTTCGGGCTTTCGTCGCCCCTACCGGCGGTTGGACGTTCGATCCGATCGCGCTGGCCGTTCTGCCGTATGCGGAAGCACTTCCGTTGCCCTCCTCCGCGGGTTGTCCGGTTCTGAATCTCCTGAATCCCGGCAGCCCTCTCCGCGCACCGCCTGCCTTCTAAAACGGCCGATTAATCCAGTTTCAATTTGTCCGGAAGGATGACGATGAGAGTAGAGCGAGTTGCGGGTGCGCTCGGTCCAATACGCAAGCGGGCGTGGCGTTTTGCCGTGGGAATGGCAGTCGTGAACTGCCTGGTACAAGGTGTATTCGGTCAGCGCAGCTTTACCTGGCCGGAGATTCGCGACCGATTCCTGGCCGTGAATCCGACGGTGCTGGCCGGGCAGATCAACGTGAATGAATCGCGGGCGCAGGAGATCACCGCCAACTTGCGTCCGAACCCGGATTTTACTCTGGCGACGGATGGTACCCAGCTCACTCCGTACCAAGGAGTCTGGCGTCCTTTCACCGGCACTCAATTTTCACCCACTCTCAGCTATCTGCGCGAGCGCGGCGGTAAGCGGGAGTTGCGGCTGGAAAGCGCCCAGAAGGGGACCGCCGTCGCGCAATCGCAACAGGCGGATCTGGAAAGAACTCTGCTCTTCAACTTGCACAATGCTTTCGTCCAGGCCCTGCAGGCCAAGGCCATGCTGGCGCTGGCTCAGGAGAACCTGGCTTATTACGACCAAGTGCTGTCGGTGAGCGGCGACCGGTTTCGCGCGGGCGATATCGCCCAGGTGGATCTCGACCGCCTCCAGATGCAGCGCATCCAATACGAGACCGATGTGCAAACCGGCATCACGAATGTGCGCACGGCCAAAATTCAGGTCCTGGCCCTGCTTAACGATCGCACGCCAGTGGAGCAGTTTGAAGTTACAGGACCCTTCGAGAACTTCGCGGAGCCAGTGCTTCTTTTGGACGAAGTCCACAATATGGCGCTAGCCATGCGTCCGGACTTGCGCGCAGCGGCACAGTCTATCGACAAGGCCCAAACCGACCATCGACTGGCCTTTGCCAACGGGGCGGCGGATATCACCCTGGGCTCCTGGTGGACGCATAACCCTTCGTTCAACAACCCGTACGATCACAATACGATCGGCGCCAATGTGAGTATCCCGATCCGGATCTTCGATCGCAATCAAGGTGAAAAGGCGCGCACCGAATTGGATATCATGCGCAACCAGCGGCTGCGGGAGGCCAATGAAGCGCAGGTGTTCAGTGACGTGGATTCCGCCTATGCGACGCTGACCGGCAATATGGCGTTGTTGCGGCGGTATAAATCGACCTATTTGGACCAGGCGGCCAGAGTACGGGACACGGTTTCCTTCTCCTATCAGCGTGGCGGGGCATCGTTATTGGATTTTCTCAACGCACAGAACGACTACCGGACCGTCCGACTCAGTTATTTGAACTTGATTGGCTCTTATATGACCGCGGCAAATCAATTAAATCTCGCAGTGGGCCAAGAGGTGATTCCATGAGGCAAGCCTTTTTGGCAGGGGCTGGTCTCGGACTGGCTATGGCAATCCTTTTGACGGGCTGCAACGCCAGGGGCGACAAGGTGGAGGCTGGCGGTGGAGCGCCGCCTCCCGTGCAAGTGGAGCACGAAGGTGACCCCAACGTCTTCAACGTAGACCACCCGGAACAATTCCCCATTACGACCGCCGCTCAGCGCGTGGAGGCACCGGAGTTAAATGTCACCGGCGTCGTCAATGCCGATGTTTCCCGCAACGTTCCCGTCATCTCTCTTGCCTCCGGCCGTGTGGTCGAGATTCACACGCGGTTGGGCGATCAGGTGACTAAGGGGCAGCTCCTGTTGCGTATTCAGAGCAACGACATCTCGAGCGCATTCTCGGACTACCGCCACGCCGCCGCCTCCGAAAAACTCGCCAACACCCAATTGGAGAGGGCCAGGATTCTGTACGAACGGGGCGCCATCGCACTGAAAGACCTGGAGGTTGCCGAAGATGCCGAAGCCCAGGCCAAAGTCAACGTCGAGACCAGCCAGGAGCACCTTCACGTTTTGGGGGCCGACATGAATAATCCCTCGGCGATCGTGGACGTTACCGCGCCGGTCTCCGGAGTCATTACGGAGCAGAACGTGACGGCCGCCGCGGGTGTCAAGACCCTCGACAACTCACCCAATCTCTTTACGATTTCCGATCTTTCCGAAGTCTGGATCGTCTGCGACGTATATGAGAACGACCTGCCCAGGGTGCATGTGGGCGATGTCGCCGATATTCACGTGAACGCATATCCGGGGCAGACCCTAAAGGGCCGGATCGACAACATTGGCCCCATCCTCGACCCAACGATTCGGGCCGCCAAAATACGCATCCAGGTGAACAACCCGGGCATATTGCGTATAGGAATGTTTGTGACGGCCACGTTCCAGGGCGAAACCAAGCAGGTGCACGCGGTGGTGCCGGCGGCGGCGGTTCTGCACCTGCACGACCGCGATTGGGTCTACGTGCCCGATGGCGCGCGCCAGTTCCGGCGCATCGAGGTCGTGGGCGGTAGCATGCTTCCGGGAAACCTGCAGGCCATTATATCGGGGATCAAGCCCGGCCAGCAGGTTGTGTCGAACGCACTGGTCCTGGAGAATACGCTCGAACAGTGATTTTCCTATCTATGACTAAGGATCAAATCCAGGAGCGCATTGTAGAAATAGGCATTATCCCCGCGGTGCGGGTGGCTTCGCCGGAGGAAGCGCTTTTTGCCGCGGAGGCTGTCTGCAATCACGGCATACCGATCGTGGAAGTTACCATGACGGTACCGGGAGCGATGGAAGTGATTACCGAGCTGGCACGCCACAGCCCGGGAGTCATTGCCGGCGCGGGCAGCGTGGCGGATGTCGAGACCGCGGCCCATTGCATCGATGCCGGCGCCCGGTTTCTGACCAGCACCGGGCTCGATCCCGACCTGGTTCATTTCGCAGTGAAGCAGAACGTCGTCGTGTTCCCCGGCGCCTTAACTCCCTCCGAGGTCATGGCCGCCGCCAAGGCTGGTCCCGATTTCATCAAAATCTTTCCTTGCTCTTCAGTGGGCGGGCCGGCCTATATCAAGGCACTGAAGGCGCCGTTCCCCCATATCCGGTTTATCGCTTCCGGGGGAGTCAACCAGCAAACCGCCGGTGATTTTATTTTGGCCGGGGCCGTGGCTCTCGGCATCGGGGGAGAATTGATCCCTCACGAGGCCATCGTCCGGCGGCAGGAACATCGGATCGGCGAGCTGGCGCGGCGGTTCCTGCAAATGGTCAAGCAGGCCAGGCTGCAAAAGGCGTCGGCCGAGAAACTGATGCACCCATGATTCGCGCCATCATCGATCATTCCCTGAATAACCGCTTTCTGGTGGTCGTCGGCGCCGTTCTGCTGCTTGTCTGGGGAGCCATTTCCTTTCATAACCTCCCGGTCGAAGCCTATCCCGACGTTGCCAACAATTATGTCCAGGTGATCACGCAGTGGCCGGGCCATGCGGCCGAAGAAGTCGAGCAGCAGGTCACGATCCCCATCGAGATCGTCATGAACGGCATCCCGCACCTCGATCACCTGCGTTCGTTTTCGGTTTTTGGGCTCTCCAGCCTCATGCTCATCTTCGACGACGAATCCGCTAACGACTGGAACCGGCAAAAGGTTCTGGAACGCGTCTCCCAAGTGAACCTCCCGACTGGCCTGCAGCCCCAGATCGGGTCCGATTACAGCCCAGTCGGCCAGATCTATTGGTATACGCTGCACAGCACCAACCCCAGGTACGACGCCATGGAGTTGAAATCCTTACAGGACTGGAGTCTGGAGAAGCAGTTTAAGTCGGTCCCCAATGTGGTGGATGTAGTCAGCTTCGGAGGGGTCACCCGCGAATACCAGGTCGCCATCGATCCGGACAAACTGATCGCTTATGGCCTAAATATCGGGCAGGTCGAGCAGCAGCTCGCCACCAACAACGTGAATGCGGGCGGGAGTTTTGTCGAAGCCGGGCTGCAGCAGATCAATGTGCGGGCCATTGGACTGGTCCGCGATACCCGCGACATAGAGAAAATCGTCGTTAAGACACAGAACGGCACCCCCATCCGGATTGGGGATATCGGGACGGTGTCGCAAGGGCCCAAGATCCGCCTCGGCCGGATCGCGAAGGCGGTCCATCGCGAGGATGGGAAGGTCGTCGACAACGGCGACGTGGTTGAGGGGATCGTGCTTCTACGCAAGGGCGCCGATTCCGATTCCACCCTCGACGCCATCCACGACAGAGTGAACGATTTGAACGAACATCTCCTGCCGAAGGGAGTGAAAATCGTTCCGCATCTCGATCGCAGCAACCTGGTTCACTACACCACGCACACCGTGCTGCACAACCTCACGGAAGGCATCATCCTGGTAGCGCTCATTCTCCTGCTCTTCCTCGGAAACGTCCGGGGCGCTTTGATCGTGGCGTTGACCATTCCGTTTTCGCTGCTATTTGCCTCCACGTGTCTCAACCTGAACCAGATTCCCGCTAACCTGCTGTCTTTGGGGGCGCTGGATTTTGGCATGGTCGTCGAGGGCGCCGTGGTGATGGTGGAGAATATCGTCCGTTATCTGGGCCATGACCAGGATCAGTCGGGCACAAAACTCGATCGTATTCGGCGCGCGGCGCACGAGGTGCAGCGGCCGGTCTTCTACTCTATCGGTATTATCATTACGGCGTACCTGCCGATTTTCACGCTGCAGCGAGTGGAGGGCCGGCTGTTCAAACCCATGGCATGGACCGTGTCGTTTGCGCTTCTAGGGGCCCTTCTTTTTTCCATGCTCATCGCCCCGGTGCTTTCCAGCTTCGTTTTTGGCAACACCGTACGGGAGTGGCGCAATCCTGGCATGGTGCTGTTGACCACGATCTATCGCAAGACCCTGGGACAGGCTATTCGATTCCGTTGGCTTACGGTAGCGGTTGCGGCCGTGGCGCTGGGGGTGTCGGCTTATCTCGGCCTCGGAGGCGCCATCGGCTCCGAATTCCTGCCTCACCTGGATGAAGGCGCCATCTGGGCCCGCGGCACGCTGGCGCCCAGCACCGGGCCGACCGAGGGCACACGCGTTATGGACCGGGCGCGGATCGTCTTCGCCTCCTTTCCGGAAGTGACTCAGGTGGTGAGCCAGGTGGGACGCCCGGACGATGGCACCGATGTCGCGGGTTTCTTCAACACTGAGTACTTCATCGATCTCAAGCCTAAAGAAGAGTGGCGGCCCATATTCCAGCAGAGCAAGGAAGCTCTGGTCGCCGCCATGGGTCGCGAGGTGGAACGGATTCCCGGAACCCTGTGGAACTTCTCACAGCCGATTGCGGACAATATGGAGGAGGCGGTCAGCGGGGTAAAAGGCCAATCGGCCATTAAAGTCTTCGGTGACGATCTGAAGACGCTGGAAGAGACCGGTGACAAGATTGTCGGGGTCCTGAAGACCGTGAAAGGGGTTGCGGATCTGGGCCTGTTCCGGGTGATCGGCCAGCCCAACGCGGAATTCGTGGTGGATCGGGACCGGGCCGCGCGCTACGGAATCAACGTGGCCGACGTGCAGGATGCGGTCGAAACCGCGGTCGGTGGCAAAGCCGTCAGCCAGGTATTACAGGGCGAACGGCGCTACGACCTGGTAGCGCGGTATCAGCCGTCCTCCCGCGACAACACCGAGGCCATCGAGAAGATCCGCATCGTGAGCCCCTCCGGGGAGCGCGTTTCCCTGGCGCAACTCTGCAAAGTGGGAGTGCTGGATGGGGCGTCAGAAATCTACCGGGAGGGCAGTTCGCGTTACGTCGCCATCAAATACAGTGTCACCGGGCGCGATCTGGGGAGCACGGTCGAAGAGGCCATGGCGAAAGTCAACCGGGGGGTGAAGCTCCCGGAGGGCTACCGGATCGATTGGGCTGGTGAATACGAAAGCCAGAAGCGCTCGTCCCGGCGCCTGATGGTGGTCGTGCCGGTTACCCTGCTGGTCATCTGCATGATCCTTTTCACCATGTTCAAGTCTTTCAAATGGGTTGGCCTGATCTTGGCGAATGTGGCTATGGCGCCCATCGGCGGACTGCTGGCGTTGTTGTTCACGGGCACGCATTTCAGTGTGTCTTCCGGAGTCGGTTTCCTGGCGCTGTTTGGCGTGTCGGTGCAGACCGGCGTCATCATGTTGGAATACATCAACCAGCTTCGCGCGCGCGGCCACACCATTGTAGATGCCGCCATCGAAGGATCAGTGCAGCGGCTGCGCCCCATCACGATGACCATGCTGGTGGCGAGTCTCGGGTTGTTGCCGGCCGCGCTTTCCCGGGGGATCGGGTCGGACTCGCAGCGGCCGTTCGCCATCGTGATAGTGGGCGGTTTGATGGCGGCTTTAGTTTTGGGAGTTTATCTGTTGCCCACCCTATACGTCTGGGTGGCTGGTGAGCGGGACATGCTGCCAGCGCCCGAAGAGCCCGCTACCGAGGAAGCGTAACGTTCTTCCTCCATGGACCAGAACACGACGGTGTGTTCGCGGGATTTCGTACAAGGGGTGTTTGGCGGCCGGTGGCGATTACAGACGGTAATCTTCCGGTTAATCGTTCGATTGGAGACTTTGTCGCGAAACCTGGTGCGATAATGAGCAGTTCCAAATCATGCCGCGTGTAGCAGAGTGGTGGGAAGAGCGACACCGACTTCCCATCCTGTTGATTAGCGGTGCAATCCTGTTGGCAATCGCGTTAGTCGACTGGCGGACGAAGCCCTACTTCTCGCTCGGTTTCCTCTACTTGTTTCCAATTATGCTCACCGCGGGATTCCTACCCCGTTGGGCGGTAGTCTTGTTGGGAGTCTCTTGCGCAGTGCTCAGCGAGGTCTTCAGTTCGCTGGACCCGTCCGATGCGTTGATTCGTCTGGGTTTCGAGGCACTGGCGCTGACAGGTTGCGGTCTATTCGTCGGGGAACTGCTGCGCAGCCGGCGCCTCATGCTGGAAGCAGAGGACCGTCTGCGGATCCTGGTGGAAACAAGTCCCGCGGCGATTGTTACGGTGGATGAGCGCGGATTCATTGAGCGTGCCAATCGAGCCGCCGTCGAATTGATTGTCCCGCCCGACGGGCATCTGGTCGGAAGTCCGATCGCTGCTTTCCTGCCCGAACTCCATCGTGCGCTGCGAGGCGAGGAAGGCCCGCAGTTCCGCGCATCCATGCAATGCCGTGGACATCGCGGAGATGGGGAGCCTTTTCTGGCGGACGTCTGGTTTTCTACTTATAAGGAAGGAGCCATCCCGAAGCTGGCCGCGATTATCGCGGATGTCACAGAAGAGCGGGGGCCGGCAGGCTCCAGTACCGCTCCGCTAAACCACCTCGAGCGAATTCCCCTTAGCGGGAGAGAAGTGGAGGTGCTCCGGCTCCTGGTCCAAGGCTTGGCCAACAAAGAGATTGCGTCGCGTATGGAGATTTCGGAAAGTGCTGTCAAGAATACATTGCAACAACTGTTCGCTAAAACCGAAGTACGCACTCGCAGCCAGCTCGTCCGGGTAGCCCTGGAGCGCTATCGCGATCTCTTGTAGCGCAACTGTAGCACAACGCCGCCTCTCCAATCAAAAGATTGGTCAATCGAATCGCCATCCAAAAGACCGCTGGTCCTCCACCAAACGATCGGAGGCTCGCGGACCGATAGATCAAGGTTGTTGGTTATAAGATAGCTGTCCCCCCGAGCGTTTATGCATCACATTGGATAGCGACCTCCTGTCGGTCGCACTCTGGCCTGCCTTTCTTGCGTGCGAAAAATGTCGATTAGTTCCCGTAAACCGCAATGATTCGAAGCATTGTCGATTTAGCCCTCAATAACCGCGTCTTCGTGGTGATCGTCGCCCTTCTACTGTTCCTCTGGGGCGTTATCTCGTTTCGCAATTTGCCCATTGAAGCCTACCCTGATGTCGCCAACAACTACGTGCAGGTCATCACACAATGGCCTGGTCGCGCCGCCGAGGAAGTCGAGCAGCAGGTCACCATCCCCATCGAGATTGTGATGAACGGGATCCCCCACATGCAGCACCTCCGTTCCATTTCGATTTTCGGCCTTTCCAGTGTCACGGCAATCTTCGACGATGACTCCGAGAATGACTGGAACCGGCAGAAGGTGCTGGAGCGGTTGTCGCAGGTCGCGTTGCCTCAAGGCCTGCAGCCGCAAATGGGAACCGACTGGAGTCCGGTCGGCCAGATCTATTTCTATACGCTCAAGAGCACCAATCCACGGTTCGACGTGATGGATCTGAAGGCGTTAGAGGACTGGGTGCTGGAAAAACAGTTCAAGTCCGTGCCCAACGTAGTGGATGTATCCAGCTTGGGCGGAGTGACGCGGGAATACCAGGTGCGGGTCGACCCAGCCAAGCTGGTTTCCTATGGTCTCAACCTCAGCCAGGTGGAGCAACAACTGGCCAACAACAATGTGAATGCCGGAGGGAGCTTCATCGAGGCGGGTTTACAGCAGGTCAATGTGCGCGCCATTGGCCTGGTGAGTACCGTGCAGGATATCGCCCAGACGGTGATCAAAACCCAGAATGGGACCGCCTTGCGGATCGAAGATATCGCCACGGTGACGCAAGGACCCAAGATAAGGTTGGGCAGAAACGGAAAGGCCATTCACCGGGCGGATGGCAAGATCATCGACAACGACGATGTGGTGGAAGGGATCGTGCTGCTGCGCAAAGGCGCGGAATCGGACTCTACGCTCGACGGCATCCACGAGAAAGTGAAAGAGCTCAATGAGCACATTCTGCCCAAGGGCGTAAAAGTGGTCCCGTTCCTCGACCGCAGCGACCTGGTGCACTACACCACCCATACGGTCCTGCACAATTTGACGGAAGGCATCGTGCTGGTGACCATCATCCTGTTCCTGTTCCTGGGCAATGCCCGGGGGGCGCTGATCGTCGCCATGACCATTCCGTTTTCACTGCTGTTCGCCTCGATCTGTCTCGATCTCCGGAAGATTCCGGCCAATCTCCTCTCGCTTGGCGCGCTGGATTTCGGCATGGTGGTGGATGGCGCGGTGGTGATGGTGGAGAATATCGTGCGCCACCTGGGGCGGCGCAACAGCGACCCCAAGCCAGTGATGGCGTCGATTCGCGAGGCCGCCCATGAAGTACAGCGGCCTGTATTTTACGCCATAGGGATCATTATTACGGCTTACCTGCCGATTTTCACGCTGCAATCGGTGGAGGGCCGCCTGTTCAAGCCCATGGCCTGGACGGTAGCGTTCGCCTTGTTGGGCGCTTTGCTGTTTTCCATGGTGATGGCGCCGGTGTTGGCCTCGCTGCTTTTCCCCAGGGGCGCCCGGGAATGGCGCAATCCGCTGCTGGCATGGCTCACCGGCGTCTACCGCTCGGCCGTGCGGTTGGCCATCGGCGCCCGCTGGGTGACCGTGGGCGTCGCGCTGATTTGCGTGGCAAGCGCCGGCTACCTCGCCACCAGTGGAATCATCGGTTCCGAGTTCCTGCCGCACCTCGATGAAGGCGCGATCTGGGTGCGCGGCACATTGGCTCCCAGCACCGGTCCCACGGAGGGAATCCGCCTGGCAAACCAGGCGCGCGTGCTGCTGGCTTCGTTTCCGGAGGTCACCGTGGCAACGAGCCAGGTAGGCCGGCCCGACGATGGAACCGACACCACCGGCTTCTTCAACACCGAATACTTCGTCGATCTCAAACCGAAAGAGGAATGGCGGCCGGTTTTTCAGCAGGACAAGGAACATTTGATCTCTGCCATGGCTCACGAACTGGAGAAGATCCCCGGGGTGATCTGGAACTTCTCACAACCCATCGCCGACAACATGGAGGAAGCGGTGAGCGGGGTAAAGGGACAGCTGGCCATCAAAGTTTACGGAAGCGATCTCAAGATGCTCGAAGAGAAGGGCGATCAGATCGTGAACGTGATGAAGACGATTTCCGGGATCGCGGATCTGGGGCTGTTTCGCGTGATCGGCCAGCCCAACCTCGATCTTACGGTGGACCGCCAGAAGGCCGGCCGCTACCAGATCAATATCGCCGACGTCCAGGATGCTATTCAGACCGCCGCCGGCGGGAACGCGGTGAGCCAGGTGTTGCAGGGCGAGCAGCGCTACGACCTGGTG
>Ga0209698_10002798_pt1 | contig 19559 bp, 11 predicted proteins | sample LitLauG_LLR_2012_FD_187203 | JGI IMG/M metagenome (GOLD analysis project Ga0209698, IMG submission 187203) | Freshwater sediment microbial communities from Pennsylvania, USA - Little Laurel Run_MetaG_LLR_2012 (SPAdes) (version 2) | ecosystem: Environmental > Aquatic > Freshwater > Creek >...
AACACATCCTTCTGTTGCTGGCCAACAATTTATTGTCTCGATGCAGAAGCTATCCAGAAACGGGCTTGTGGGAAGCGCCGAACGCGGTTTCCCATGAGCTGTCAAAAGTCAACCCGCTCTGGTCGCATCCTCGAACTGTGATCGCATTGCATTCGCCTCTTCTGCCTCTTGGTTAGGAAAGGGAAGACATCCATCTGTCAGATTGTTTTGCCGTCGGAAAACGCCTGTTCTGAATTCGTAAATTGCCCCTGCATAATCTCGCTTGAGACGAACGCTGTCGGCTGCCGCAAGTAGCTGCATGACGAGTTGCAGTCAAAGATTTAACTATATGCACAATAGGCGTTTACTCGTTCGTCCGTATGGTGTCAATCGATATTCCCATCCATCCGATATTACGAAATACGGAAAATTCACACGTGGCTGTTGACGCACATGTTTGACGGAAGTATCTTGCCACCCATCTTCCGAGCAAAGTGCTTGATTTCTCTCTGTGTTTCTCCTGATGTTCCGGGGTATTGGAAACCTCTTGCCGCGTTCGTCACTGGTGTGATTCGAGGGAAATAGCGTTTCGTTGTTTTCTTCGCGAGGGCATTTTCTCATCAACATGATAGTTGCAGGGCTGGAAATTCAGGGACCCCGAAGCTGGTCGTTTGACTCGATCTCGATGGATGCTTTGATGGGAGGCCGCTATGCCACCGCAATATTTCGACGAGAAACGATACTCTTACCACGTTCTGGCAAATCCCGTGTCGTGGGTCCATGATTACCAGCAGGCTGATCCGACGGCAGCCTTTGAGACCCAGGTCCAACAGCAGTACGCCAGCGCGTACGATTCGCTGAAGAGCGGCCAATACGCTAAGGCGTTAAGCGCTTTTCAACAGCTCCAGAATCTGATACTAACCGCGATTCATCCCACCTTCCCGATTAACAGCTATTGGAACCCGAAGTTCACTGCCCCGTTGGACGCGACGCTCATTGACGTTCTTGCAGCCAAAACGGGGGCTGTTCTGCAAGGGCAACCAGTTGCGACATACACGTTTCCATCGACCGTGGTCGCTGAAGTCGCAGCTCTGCCAGCCCAAGTGGCGGCAACACTTTCGCCTTTCGAGTCTGCCGGTCTGGCGATTTCGGCCGACCGTCTTCGCTTGACGGGCTCAATCGACCAGGCGTATAGCGCTGCGGCCGCAAGCAATTGGAGAGCGGCTGTAACCGCATTTACGACAGCGCTGCAGTTAGCGCCCGCGTCCGCCCCGGGATTACGAGCGGCGCTGACGCAGGACCTGGCGCTCTCGACCGAAAAATCGGGAGGCGACGTGAAGGGCGCCATCGCGCTGGCTCAGAGCAGTGCCGACGCTTTCGGCGCTGCAAAACTCTATGACGCTCAAGTGGAAGCGCTCACGACTCTCTCCGGGATGCAAAACCGATCTGGAGATGCGGCCGGCAGTGCAAGTTCCCAGGCAGCCGCAGTGAAGGTGCAGGCGGAACAAAAACTGTTTCCGGTTAGCGTGTTTTCCGCAACCCGGTCGCTCGCGATTTCCAAGACACTATCCCCTGCGCTTGCTGCCGCTTTGCCAGCAGCTGCGCTTGCGGGTACACCGGCGGGACCAAGGCTCATGAGCAATTCGTTTGTGGGCACGCTACCACCGGATCGCACGTATACGCTCATGGGGGCAAAGAGCACGGTTTCCATGAGCCTTAGCGGCAATCTCGCCCAGAATGTGCGGGGGTTTTTGCAGGCAATTACGGATTCGATAGACCTCTCGCTGCTCACGGGCATAACGTCAGTGGTCGATGCCGCGCAGACTGTCGCTTACCTCCCCTCCATGTACTTCTTTGTAATTCCAATGGCAATCGGCGATTGCCAAATGGGACTTGGTAACCTCGAAGATGCAGCCTCTACCTATGCCAGCGTCCTGGTTTATCCCTATATCAACAAGGCCTTTGAAATACCCAAGCTGTGGAACAAACTGGCGTCCGTTTACATCGCGATGGGTGATCGTGACTACCGAAACGCCGCCGACGATGCCACCCAGTACCCCACCGCGAGAGTCGACTACGAACACATCATCAAAACCGATGACACCCTCGACGCAACTTCGCCGTTGTGGGCGGACCCCCGTTTTGCAGGCATCAAACAACGGGTTACCGCGTTTGCCCATGCCGGCTTTCCCGCTTCGCACCCCGATAACCCGGAAATCCTTTCGAAGGTGGTAGAAGCCAGACTCCGCTTGCAGCAGATCAAGGCGGGGTTGGACTTCTTTGGGCTCGCCGATCTGCCGCCGTTTAGCTGGGATTATTTGCTCAACATCGCAAAGTATTTTGCACAGCAGGCGTCCCAGATGGAGCAGCGGTACATCCAGTACACGACGGCTGGTGAAGACGAAACCTTGCAACGGCAGGAACTCGACCAGCAAGCGGCCGTGGCTGCCCAAACGGTCATACTCGAACAGCGCGGACTCGATGAAGCGAATGCCTCAGTGAGTGTGGCGAACGCCGGCCTGAATTATGCGACCGTGCAGCAGACCAACGCGCAGAAGGCAAAAGCCGACTTCGCCAATAATCGTGCGCCTTTGGCGGAATACGATGAACTGGAGGCGTGGGCCAATGCCGCGTCGGTTGATCAGGGTTCCGAGGTAAGTCTCACCATCAGCAATTACACCTACTACAACACAAGCGGCGAGCGCCGTAGCCAGGTGATCCAGGACCTGGAGACCAGGCGGGAAAAAATCTCTCAAGACATGGAGGCTTCCAGCCTGCAGCGGAGCCTGGACGCCGCTACCGCCTACGTCGGCGAGGCCAAGGCCCAGGTGACAGAGGCCCGAACCCAAGTAGCGATTGCAAATCAGCGCATCGCTCTGGCGCAGTTGCAGCAGCGGGATGCGGAGGAGAACCGGGACTATCTCGACTCGAAAGAATTCAACGCGCGGCTTTGGTTTGAACTGGCGGGAAATGCACGAAGAATTTCTCAACGCTACACCGACCTGGCCACAACCGTAGGCCTGCTCGCGCAGCGTGCTTACAACGCAGAAACTGGCCGCAAGGTCAACGTCATCCGTGGGGATTATACCCATTCGGCAACCGACAACCTCATGGGTGCCGATTTCCTGAGTCTCGATCTCGATATGCTGACGTACGACTACGTCACAACCACCAAAACCAAGAAGGCCCCGGTAAAGCGCATCATCAGCCTTGCCGATAACTTCCCCTACGCCTTCAACCTGCTTCGCACGACCGGCCAGTGCATGTTCCAGACCGAGCTTGCCATGTTCGACCGGCAGGCTCCCGGAATGTATCTGTGCAAGATTCGCAATGTTGAAGTGGTTTTCGTCGGGGTGACGCAGGTGAGCACTGCCGGCAATCTGCGGAATGTCGGCGTTTCCCGTTTCCGCCAGGTAGATGGCACCCTAGCGACCCGCCTCTACCCGGCCGACGTTATGCCGCTATCGGCGTACGAATTCCGCCAGGACGCACTCGCTTTCCGCGTCAACCCCAACGATCTGCAATTGTTCGAGAATAACGGCATCGACACTCTGTGGCAGCTCAACATGCCACTTTCTGCGAACGACATCGACTTCTCCTCGATCGTCGACGTTCAGTTCGTGTTATATTACGACGGCTTCTTCGATCCTGACCTCGAAGCCAAGATCATCGCTGGTTTGCCGAAAAGCGGCGCGGCCACGCGCGTGACCTCGATGCAGCTTACATTCCCAGATGAACTCTTCTACCTGAAGAATCAGGGTCAGGCACAACTGGTCTACGATGCCACGTTGTTCCCCACGACGCAGACGAACCTGAAGCGCACAAAATCTTCGTTGCGGGTTTCCGGCGATGCGCAAACCATGTCGGGTCTCACACTTCATGTCGCATCCAAGGTGCTCGGCCAAACTTTCACTGTCAAGACGGACGCCAATGGTATGGTCGCCGGAGCGGTTGCCGCGGATCCCCTGTTCGCGCTCAACGGACAACCGGTCTTCGACATACTCACGGTCACCATCACAGCGGCAGACAATCCGCAGCTTGCCAATGCGGGAAAACTCAACCTGAACGGCCTCGTTGATTTGGCGACGTACTTTGAATACTCGTTCGATTACCGCTAGGCAGGTGTACGTTGGCTGCAAAAACAGACTCGACGGTTTCGCCCCCCGCCAGTGCCGGAAGCGCTCCCGGATTCGGTGAAGCATTCCGCATGAATCTGAATACCGGTCAGGGAGTCTACTCCTATGCCATTTCCCTTCCTGACGGTGTGGCCGGCCACAGTCCGAAGCTCACCCTGGAATATAGCCATGCCAGCCGTTCTGGCCCCTTCGGCTTCGGCTGGCAGCTAGCGGTGCGGTGCATTTCCCGGCAACTCGACCTCGGAACGCCTGGCGAGGATCCGGAAACGTACCTGGACGGCAGCAACGAAATTACGGCTCTGACGGACGGTTCCTTCGGTGCGCTTTACGAGACGGCGTTCGCTCGCTATACCCGCAATGGACAAGGATGGAAGATCGAAGAGCGCAACGGAGACGTCTGGGATATGGGAACGGCACCAGCGGCCCGAATCGCTGACCCGGCACAACCGGGCAACATTCAGAGCTGGCTCGTGGAACACTGGACGGATGTGTCCGGCAACGTGGTGAGCTACACCTGGGACACTGCCGATGGCACGGCGTATCTCACGGAACTCCGTTATGCCGCCTATTCCGTGAGGTTCACATATGAGGCCCGTCCGGATGTCAGGCGCGACGGGCGCGCAGGCTTCCTGTGCAAGCTGGCGAAACGCTGCAGTCGAATCGATCTGGTTGCCGAGCCCGGCGCCGCAGAAATCAGGCTGCGTAGCTGGACTCTCTCCTACGACACCGCGGCTGATAGCGGCATCTCATTGCTGTCCGCGGTTCAGCTTCACAGCTTCCCGACGGCAGTCACGGTCGGCGGCGATGTGGTGCGGCCGCCGGTTCGCTTCAGCTACGGGGTCTTCGATCCAAAGGACGTCGCGGTCGGCTACTATCGCGGCAGCAGCGGCGATCCGCCACCGCTCGATGACCCAAGTGCAGTCCTGGTCACTCTTGATCAGGCGCCGTTGCCCGGAATTCTCGAGATCGCTGGCGGCAAGCAGTTCTATTGGCGCAACAATGGGACAGGCTGGGATTTCCCTGAAGCTCTACCGTCGGCACCATTCGGCGGATCGATCGAGGCTGCCGGCGCCGCGTTTCTCGACATCAACGGCAACGGAAAGGCCGACCTGACCTTACTGGCGGCCGGTTATCCTCGCGGGTATTTCGCGAATCAAGGCCAGAAAGGTTGGGGGGGCTTTGTGGCCTATCCGCGCAACGCGAGCGCTACTCCCGACTGGCTCGGCGGCAGATTGCGGTTCGCGGACAACGACTCCGATGGGCGTGTGGATGCGATCGAAACCATCGATCGCGGATTCGTCCTTTGGCGCAACGGCGGAGAACTCGGTTGGGGCAATCCGTTCGTCGTCCCGGCTCCCGCCGATGGAACGGGCATCGATTTCTCGAACCCTTTGATCCAGTTGGCTGATATGACGGGGGATGGATCAAGCGATATCGTTGAAATCTCTTCCGGATTGGTCCGCTACTGGCAGAATCTTGGCGATGGCCGTTTCGCCGATGCCGTGTTCATGCAGAACAGCCCGCGCCTGCAGGACCTGCAGGAAAACGCAGATCGCATCTTTTTGTCCGACATCGACGGAGACGGATGCGCCGATCTGGTTTACGTGCAGGCGAACCAAGTCACAGTCTGGATGAATCGCAGTGGGGCGAGCTTTGGGGCAGGAGTCGTCCTTGCTCCGATTCCCACCCCCATCCCCGGCACAGTGCGAATGACGAATCTGCGGGGAACGGCCTCCGGCGGATTGGTCTGGAATAGTTACCGGTCGGCCTCCCGGGTCGGCTACGCGCATCTGGAATTCAACGCGACCACCACGCCCTATCTGCTCTCGAAAATCGACAACGGATCGGGGCTGGTGTCGGAACTTTTCTATCGTTCGGCGGTCGAAGATTATCTGCTGGACCGGCAAAGCGGCCAGATCTGGGACACGAACTTTCCTTTTCCTTTGCGGGTTGTGGCGCGCACGCGCGAAACCGACCAGGTCACCGGGGTCGTTACCGAAATTCAGTTTCGCTATCACGACGCTCACTTTGAACCGACCTTGCGACGCTTCGAGGGATTTCGCACCGCCGAGCGAATCGAAAAGGGAGACGAGAGCAGAGCGGACACCCGAGCGGTACACCAGTTCCTGATGGCGATGGAACGCGTGCCGGGAAACTCCATCGATGACGCGGCGGCCAACGGAATGCTGTCGCAGGTCGATATTTACAGCATGGACGGAACGCCGCAGGCGAACCTCCCGCTTTCGACAGAAAAATCGGAGTATAAGGTCAGCGTTCTTGCCGACACGGTTGACGGGCGGCATCGCACATTCGTCAGCGTTTCCAGGCATACAACCCTCGATATCGAACGAACGGGCGACGTGCGGGGCGAAGAAAAAACCTATACCTACGACGCTGCCGGGAACGTTACTCGGGAAGCCCATCGCGGCTTCGGGACTAAGTCTGGCGTGGCGCAGGCAGATCAGGTCCTCACCACGGACATCAGTTATGCGGTCAGCACAACTCATCGCCTCCTCGACAAACCGGCATCGGTCGTTATGCGCGACCAGGGCGCCAGAATTCTCGGCGAAACGCAGATCTTCTACGACGGGCCGGACTTCACCGGGCTGCCGGCAGGACAGGCGGATCGCGGTCTGCAGACTCGACGCTTGCGCCTGACGTGGAAGCAGGCTGACTTCACGGCCCACTACGATGCCAGTATGGACGGCGCCGCCGCTCTCGGATTTGTGGCGGGAGACGATGCCGACGGAACAGCCTCGTTGTTCGTCGCCGAAGAGCGGCATGTCTACAACGCCCAGGGTCTGAAGGTGGCTGATATGGATCCGCTCGGTATCAAGACACAATTCACCTTCGATGCGGATGGATTGTTCAGGACGGCTCTGGCAGGGCCGCTAGGAACCACGACGTTCGACTACGACCGGTCAGCCGGTCAGCCACGAAAGGTCACTTATCCGAATGGAGCGATCGCGGTGTTCGGCTATGACGCGCAGGGTAGGGTCAAGTCCTCGGCTACACCGACCGACGATCCGGCGAACCCGCCACGTCAATATAGTTACGACGACTCGGTCGTGCCTCACGTGCGCACAGCGCGAATGTTGCAGACCAAGGCTGGAGACGTCTCGTCGAACGTCCTGACTTACTTCGACGGCCACGGCAACGAAGTACAGCACCGCGTGCAGACCGACGCCACAACCTATGTTGTTTCGGGCCTGCGCGTGTTCAATCCCTGGGGCGACCCAAAACAGGAGTTCGAACCGACGTTCTCGCCCAACCCGGCATACTCGAGCATGCCCTCGCCAGGGGCCGCTTCGCGCACCATCTTCTACGACGCGCGGGGTCGAATGGTGCGGACGGTAAATTACAACGGTGGGCTGTCCACCGCGGAGTATTCCCCTTTCGGTGTAGTCATTTCCGACGCCGACGACAATGACACCTCCGCTGCAAATGTCGGGCGCGGCCAAGCGAATACACCGCGCCGCGAAGAGTTCGATGTATTCCGCATGCGGACCAGCATTGTTGAGTTGCTCGGTGGCGGGAAAACGATGACCACCAAATTTGTCAACGACGCTCTGGGCCATACTATTGCCATCCAGGACGATGCTGGGATGCTCTGTTCTTACCAATGCGATTTGTTGGGCAATCGGTATGACTTTGAGCATCGGGATGCGGGCCATCGTCAGCTCTGGTATGACGCGAGGGGAAGGGTAGTGCGCTCCCTCGATGCTAATGGGAACGATCTTCGTGTGACCATGGATGCGCTGGGCCGGCTGCAACGGCTGAGTTCGGCAGGAGCGGTTCTGGAACAGTACACCTACGATACCGTCAGCGCTGATGCGCTGGGCCGCATCGCGACCGTGACCTACCGGGGCGGATCGCAGTCGTATCAGTACGACCTCGCCAGCCGCATGACTCAGGCTACCTTTCAATTTGACGGCGTAGCCAACCCCTTCCACGTGAATTATGAGTATGACGTCCTCGGCCGCGAGGTGGCGCGTGCCTATTCGGACGGGACCCGTGTCGAGCGAAAACTGACGCTCAATGGTTGGGTGAGCGCGATTCCGAATGTGCTCAGCGCAGTCTCTTACGACCCTCGGGGTTTGCCGCAGACAATCCACTACGTCAACGGCGTCACCACCAACATCGGCTACGACGTTGGGCCAGGGCGAGTGAAGAGCCAGCGCACCTTGGGCCCGCACGGGGATGTCTACGAAGACGTGACCTACGCCACGGACCTGATGGGTGTCCTCCTGACGAGCAATGATGCTGCGCCAGCCGGTCGCGGCAACGCCTCCTACTCTTACGACCCGCTCTATCAGTTGTCTTCATGCACGTTTGCGAATCCCAATCCGATCGTCCGAAACTATGGCTATACGGGACTGAATCTCTCGACCATGGACGAGACTAACAGCGTGTTTGCTTACGACGATGCTGTGCATCCTGATCGCATTGCCGGTGTAACCATCGGTGCAGGCGCACGCCAAAATCTCGCCTATGACGCCAACGGCAACCTGCTCGGGCTGGCGGACAAGACTCTCACTTATAACGAAAAGAACGAACTCTCTCGCGTGGCCCGTAACGATGGACTGGTCGCAAACTACGCCTATGATCCTACGGGCCAGCGCGTCTCGAAGCAGCTGACCGCCAAAGATGGGACGGTCACGACAACGTTGTTTATCGGTTCTGAAGTGGAGATCCAGAACGGCACCGTTCTGCACTACGTGCTCTTAGGCGGGCGGCGCATCGGAATACTTTCCAGCATGGGTCCGCGTTTTCTTCATACCGACTACGCCGGCAACACTTCGTTTTTCACCGACGCAACGGGCGTGAAGATGGCGTCGATCGTGTACCGGCCGTTTGGCAACCTGGAAAGTTCGGTGGGTCCAATCGACGATCGCACCTATGGGCTGCATCCCTTCGATGCCGAATCCGGTCTGTACTACATGCGACGTCGCTACTACTCTCCTGACCTCGGGCGGTTCCTCACACCTGACCCCCTGCCTCTGTTTCAGCCGCATAAGGTAATGGGCAATCCAAGAGCTCTGCATCCGTACGCCTACGCGGGGAATGACCCTCTCGATAATGTCGACTACACCGGTCTGTCATTCTGGAGTGTGGTGGGCGCCATTGTTGGGGTGATCGTCGCTGTCGCCGTCGTGGCGGCGAGCGTCGTTACAGGAGGTCTTGCCGGGCTGGCTCTTGGCGCTATACTTTCGATCGGTATCGTATCCGTCTCCTACGCGATAGCCGCCAGCAACACCGGAACCGGCGTGGGTGAGTTTTTCCGTGGTTTCATGATCGGCTTCAACGCCGGTCTCAATGCCGGCGCTGCGACAATTTTGTTTGGCCCTGTCGTCGGGGTAACCTTAGGAGTAATCAACTTCCTGGCCGCTTTCGACGGTATCGCAGGAAACAAGGTTTATCAGGGGATTCTCGGCTGGGCCAGTTGGATCATGCCCATGTCGTGGCTGGCCACCGGCATCGGACTGGTTATCTTCGTGATCAACCTTCTGGCCGCCGTGGTCACATGGAACGGCAGTTGGTTCGGCGCCAGCGGTGCGAAAATCAACGATATTCACATCCATTGGGAAACCGGGACCCTGGTGATGACTGGTGGAGCGATCCGCGCGGCGAATGGCGGAAATGCCTTCGATGTGGGGAATTTTGCGTTTCTGGATCCTGGCAGCGGAGCGGAGTTGCATGAAACCGGGCACGCTCTGGGAGTCGCGGCCTTCGGATCGATCTTCCATCTGGTAGGGGCGCTCGAGCAGGCTTTCAGTTCTGACGGTGAATCTTTTTCCGAGCACCTGGCCGAGAGTCACGACCCCAATCCCTCTAATCCCGACCCAGGCACCTGGTGGCACATGTGGGGCTAACCAGCGGTTGAGCGTCATGAGAGTACCGGACTCCGTAATCTCCGCCGATTCGCATGTTACCGAGCCGGCCGATCTTTGGTGTGCGCGTCTTGATCGTAAGTACCGCGACCGCGCACCTCGGGTGGTTCGCGACTACGCGAGAGACCGCTATGTGTTCGTGGCTCCAGGAGTCTCTCCTTTTGCCGTCGCGAGCGGCTTTGGAGCGGGTAAGCAGGGCAGCGAGCTTAAACAACATCTTCGATGTGGATATGAGGCGGCACGCGCCGGCGGCTGGGACCCCGTCGAGCGCCTGAAGGATCAGGACAGGGACGGAATCTCGTGCGAGGTTCTGTATCCAACCCACGCAATGCGATTATTCTCGCTGCCGGATGCGGACTTGCAACGTGCTTGCTTTCAGGTCTACACCAATTGGATGGCAGAGTTCGCCGCTCACAATCGCTCGCGCTTAGTACCTTTGGCGCCCATTTCGTTGTACGACGTCCGCGAAAGTGTGAGGGAGATTGAACGCGTCGCCCGATTAGGTTACGCGGGCGTGCTCATCTGCGGCGCACCAGCAGACGGGCAGCCGTCTTATGGCAGCCGTGCGTACGATGCCTTCTGGGAAGCTGCCTCCTCATTAAGACTGCCCGTGTCTTTACACTGCATTACGAGCGGAAGTCCTCAGGTGAGATCCACATCTGCATATGTGCAATATCTGGACGTCATTCACGACGTGCAGCGTTCCCTCGCGGAGATTGTGTGCGGCGGCGTTCTCGATCGTTTTGCCGATTTGGTCGTCGTATCTGCCGAAAACGATTGCGGATGGTTTCCCCACTTCTTGTTTCGCCTCGATCATGCCCACGAGAAATTCGGAAAATTTGCAGCCTACCCGTTGAAAATGCGACCGAGCGAGTACGTGTGTCGTCAGGTCTACGCCACCTTTCAAGAAGACTCGACGGCGGTGCTAATGAGCGGCCAGTTTGGGAGCGAACATTTTATGTGGGCATCGGACTATCCACACGCAGATTCAACTTGGCCAAACTCGCGCAGAGTTCTTGAGGAAGCCCTGGGCGGCGCCTCGGAAGAAATGGTTGCCAACGTGGTGTCTGGCAATGCCGCTCGACTCTATCTGCAATAGAACACCGTGCGCGTTCCACCTCAGCTACTTACAGCAAAGGTGGAACTTCGACACCGGCCGTCCGATTTTGCCCCCCGGGGGCCCTACCTTGAAGGCGATCGGCGTTGGCAGTAATTTTAGTCGTCAGTGTGGGGAATCGAACACATTCTTCCGACCAACGCTCGTCTTGATGTGCGCTCTTCCTTTGACAAGCTGGATAAGTACGATGACTACACGTGTCGCTTGGGCAATCTCACTCGGCTAGAAAAGAACATCAATGCCACGGTTTCAAATGGCAGCTTCGCCGAAAAGGCGCCTGGTTACCGGCAATCCGCTTTCCGGCTCACCAAGTCCTTGGGTAAAAGGCCAGAGGTTGGCCTCAACTCACAGCTCAACCGCGCGGTTGCAGACCCCCAGTTCGAGAACTGGTACGTGGCAAGTGGGCAAGGTCGAAGCGGACATAAGCGCCGAGTGCGGTTTCCAGGTTGCAGACAAAGTCAACTCGTTCCGGCTAAGTCCCCTGCTTCTGATCGCATTGCATTCGCCTAATGCGTTGGTTGAAACCGGACTGCGCATGTGCCCTCCAGAGAAAAGCCAGGACAATGCCCCTTTTCGCTTACGAGCAGTCCGTTCTCTGCAGTCCGGTTTGTCTGCCAGCAAGGGCGAAATACGGGCATTTTCTGTGTATTTTCAGAGGAAGATGAGCCGACTTTCTCTGCAGTCCAGACTACATGGCGGAGCGCGGAGTCGAGAGCGAACTTCTCTCTGCTAAAATTCCCTGCTAACAGGGAAAAATACAGGGAATTTCGCGAATTTTGACCCTCTAAACTGCCTCTCGCATCTCTAAGTTGCAGATTCTTCGGCTCGAACCACTGCTGCGGGTGAAATCAGAACAGGGAAATATCAGGAGCGTAACAGGGATTTAATCTACCGTTTCAGGGAAAATTTTCGATCACTCGTGCATAGTAGGAAATCCGAGCAGTTTCCGTTGCTCAACCCAGCTCAATGGCAAGTTTCGACTAAGCTTTTCAAGGCTTAGATCATGCGGTTGGCGACCGTCAACGATCGCCTGTACGATGTCCGGAGCCAGGAATGCATGGCGGAATATTCGACCGACGTAGCGCTCATCAAGACCACTCTTCTTTGCGATCGATGTTGGTCCGCAAGCCTCTCCACAGATGATCTGCTGATACCAATCGTAGGAGCGAGCCACTGCTTTCAATAGAGAAGAGGTAGGCCGTGAGGGGGTCAACTTCTCAGAGTCTGAGGAAAGGACCAAACGGACTTCTCGCCCGCTTCTTCTCAGCGTGGCTGCAAGTTCGAAGCTCGCGAGCGATTTCGAGCCGCCTAGCGCCGGCACCGCCTTGAGCATGTCGGAGCCGGCATTGGTGTCCTCTAAAAGGAGATTGCGAAGAGCGTCTCGCGAAAATAACACTCGGACTTTGTCTGGGTGGATGATCACACGTGTGACTACGCCTCGAATGAATTTCGAGACATCGGCAGGAGAGACCTCTATCCACCTTGATCCCATTTCGTGAGCTGCTTTGAGAAGAGTCCGCGTCAATTCGGCGGAGTCATCCTCCTTGCCTAGCAGATCCATAATGCGCTGTGAGTGCTGAAAAAACAGGCGGAAACCTGCCAAGACGGGCATTTCGACATCTGCAGCAGGAATTCTGACCGGACGCTTAAGACCGCGCTCGCGGGAAGCCGTTCGGCACACGTAGTACCGGTACCGTCTGTTGCCCTTGACCGTGTGAGTTGGGGTGAATCGATTTCTGTGTTGATCCTCAAGAAGTCCCGAGAGCAGGCTGGTGCAAACACCGCGAACGCCATTACGGCGCCCCTGGTTATCACTCCGCAATCGATTTTGAACCTGATTCCAAAGTTTCTGCGGAACGATTCTTTCGTGTTCGCCCGGATGACACTGACCCTTATGCCGAATCTGCCCGAGGTAGATGGGATTGTTGAGAATTTTGTAGAGGGCACCGCGGGAGAAGTGCGCCCCCCCAAAAGTTCTGCCCGCTGCCGTTTTCCGTACCTTGCTTCGCAGGCCCTCCCGATCCAACCAGAGTTTTAGTTTCGGGACGCAGCCAAGTTCCAAGTACCGCTGGAAGAGAACCCGCACAAGTCGCGCTTCGCTGCGATTAACGATCAGCCTGCGATCCTTGACGTCGTACCCTAACGGAGGATTACCTCCCATCCACATCCCTTTCCTTTTCGAAGCCGCTATCTTGTCACGAATTCTCTCGCCTGTTACTTCGCGCTCAAACTGTGCGAAGGAGAGGAGGATGTTCAATGTGAGTCGTCCCATCGAAGTCGTTGTGTTGAACTGCTGGGTGACAGAGACAAACGATACACCTTTGTTATCCAGAGCTTCGACGATCTTGGAGAAGTCCAACAGACTTCGAGTAAGCCGGTCGACTTTATAGACGACGATTACGTCTACGTGGCCCGCCTGAACATCTTCAAGCAGCTTTTTCAGGCCGGGCCGATCCATCGTTCCCCCGGAGTACCCGCCATCGTCATACTTGGCTGGCAGAACCTGCCAGCCTTCATGTCGTTGGCTCTTAATAAAGGACTCGCAGGCCTCTCGCTGGGCATCGAGAGAATTAAACGACTGCTCCAGGCCTTCTTCTGAAGACTTGCGGGTATAGATGGCACAGCGAGTGACTCGAGTTTCTGGATTCATTAAGCCTTCTCCAGTTTCGGTTGATTGTCTTTGAGACCGAAAAACATGGGACCAGACCAGCGAGTGCCGGTGATCAGGCGAGCGATTTCGGAGAGACTGGTGTAGCGCCCGCCATCATATTTATAGCCTCGCTCGTCGACCTCCACGATGTGTACTTTGTTTCCCCACTCTCGAATCAGACGCGTCCCTGGTTTCAGGCTCGGCGCCGCACTCAGCGCGGCATCGGGATTTGCATCAATAGCGCGGGCGATCTGGCGCAGCCGAGATCGTGTCCGAACGCTGAGTCCGCGGAAGGCTTGTTCCTGGACGCGATAGGAGAGGATTAAGATCATCAGATCTCGCCGGAGCCGTGGAGGAGGAGAGCCGTCAAAGACCTGCTCCCAAAATCGGCAAAGGGCGGCTTTCCCAAGTTTCGGCAGCTCGGCCAGTCTGGGGGCGGTTGGCTTCGGCATGGTGTCCTCCAGTCGAACATTGACGCTTCCTTTCCGCCATCAAATCAAGTCAAATGTGACTTTAGGGGCTTTTGGCCACAAAACTACGAAACGTCATGCCAACCCGCAAAAATCGCAGAAAACGAGAAACCGACTGGCATGGTCTATTGGGGCAGCAGTGGTGGCAAGTTCCATTTTGGTTTCGTTTTAGGCGCGAGAGTCTGAATGTCGCGGCAAGTCGCAAGCTGTTTCGCGATTTGATACTTGACAATTTTGTTTCGGTATCGATCTCAACGCCTTGTTCTCTCCGCGATACGGTCGAGAGGATTACAGCTGACGCGCAAAGGCCAATTCCCATTGATTATTTGTGCTCGGAACTGACCGAGCCGGTTACTATGCGTGGAAGGGTGGCGTTCGGTTCCCCTGGGAAATATTTCGATCAATTTGCCCAAAACTATCCTGGTCTCTACTGGTGGCTCTCGGATAAGGGACTAAGAATGGAGATAATTAGCGGGAATGAGCGCGTTCCGAGTTTCGACGCGCTAGCAGGCCACCTCATGTCCCAGGCCAGGTCGACTCGATATCCGAAATATCTCTCGCCGGATGACTACCTAGTCATAGCGGAGCAACTCGACAAGGCAGGATTTCCCCTCCGTGAGCAGTTGCAGGGGAAGTATCGAAAATTGCTTGCACACTGGAACCAAAGACACCCCAGCAGAACGATCAAAACATTTAGCGACGCGATTCAAGCTAAACAACCGCGCGAACTTTCCCGCGGCGTGCGCCGACGTTTGTATTATGCAGAGGTAAAAGTTCGAAATGGAACGCCCTAAGAAATTTGTCCAACATGAGGATCGGACAAATTTCTTTGCCAACGCCAAATACAAGGAATCGCCGCAATTAGATTCCCACCGATTGTCCAAAACCTGGGATCAGCCTTCGCAGACCTTTCACTAGTTGCCCGCCCTGTGGGATAAACAGTCATGAGCAGAGTCGGACAGCGTGCAAAAGAATCTTTCGGACAGATCATGATTGAGTATCAGCTGATCAACTCATTAAAGCCGCATCCCAGTAATGCTAGAACTCATTCAAATCACCAGATCCGGCAGATCGCAAGAAGCATTCGGGAGTTCGGTTTTACCAATCCAGTCTTGCTCGACAAGAACGGCTCGATTGTGGCGGGGCATGGACGAGTCGCCGCCGCCAAACTACTGGGCGTCTCTGAAATTCCAACCATCCGACTGGAAAGCCTATCGGCCGATCAGGTCCGCGCATATGTGCTAGCCGATAATCGGCTCGCTGAAAAGGCCGGCTGGGACAAGTCCATTCTTGCGGTCGAGCTACAGCACCTTTTGACCATCGATGATTTCGACATAACGATCACGGGATTTGAGGTTCCGGAAATCGATCTTCTGCTATCGGAGCCGGACGAAGAGACAGATGCCGAGGAACTCCTCGATCTACCTGCCGCTGACGACGTGACGACTCGCCCGGGCGATCTCTGGCTTGCAGGTAGGCACCGCATCCTCTGTGGCAGTGCGATCCAACGCGAGTCGTATGCCGCACTGATGAACAAGCAACCGGCTCAAGTGGTTTTTACCGATCCACCCTACAACCTGCGAATCGATGGGAACGTAAGCGGCAAAGGCAGAGTCCGCCATCGAGAATTTCAAATGGCATCCGGGGAGATGGACGAGTTCGAGTTTGTTTCTTTTCTCACTACTGCACTCCGACTCATGGCCCGGCACAGCAACCGCGGTTCGGTCCACTTTGTCTGCATGGATTGGAGACACATGGGTGAACTGATCGATGCCGGCAAGGAGGTTTACGAGGCCCTGCTCAACCTATGCATCTGGGTCAAGGACAACGGCGGGATGGGTTCTTTTTATCGGTCGCGACATGAACTGGTTTTCGTCTTTCGAAACGGCAAAACAATGCACCGAAATAACGTTCAACTCGGCCGATTCGGTCGTAACCGCACTAACGTTTGGGAGTATCCAGGCGTGACCACCTTTTCCAGACAAGGGGATGAGGGCAACCTCCAAGCTCTGCATCCGACTGTCAAGCCGGTAGCACTAGTAGCGGATGCACTGCTCGACTGTTCAGCCCAGGGGGACATCGTTCTGGATGCATTCTTGGGCTCCGGCTCGACGCTGATTGCAGCAGAGAGAACTGGCCGCAGTTGCTACGGCATGGAACTCGATCCACTTTACGTCGACGTAGCCATTCGACGTTGGCAGAAACATACGGGCGACACGGCGGTCGACGCGGCAACTGGCCGGCGATTTGACGAGTCACAAACCAGTGGGAGATTCCATGGCGAGTAACGGTATTAACAAGGATAAGGAATACGCAGTTGGATACAAAAGACCACCGCGTCATTCTCAATTTCAACCCGGCAAATCAGGGAATCCAAACGGGCGTCCGAAAAAGAGCGAGAGCATCGTCGACGTTCTGCAAAAGGAACTGAACTCGCTGGTTCCTATCCTCAAGGACGGCAAGCGACGGCGGATCTCCATGCTTCGAGCGATCATTAAGCAGCACCTTAACAAAGCGGCGGCTGGTGATGGGAGAGCTGCAGCGACAGTGTTTAGTGCACTCAAGTCATACAAACCGAACAGCGGAGACAATCTGGGCACACTGTTACAGGAATTTCGCACCCTTCACCTCCGACGGATCGAAGCCGAACAGAATGGTGTCATGAGGACGGATGGGAAAGACCAGGGTCGCAGTTCGACATAGTGAAGATTAGGTCCTGATGGAGATGCCCAAGTTTAACTTTGGACCCAAGGCCGAGCGTTTTGCTATGCGCCCGCCTGAGCAGGACTGGACCATCAATATCCTTGAAGGAGCTATCCGCAGCGGGAAAACCTGGTGTCTTCACCCGAAAGCGCTCTATTGCTGCCAGTACAAGGTCGAAGGAAGAAAACTGATAACCGGTGTTTCGAAACAAAGTATCTATAACAATATGCTCACGGATCTATTTGAGATCGTGGGTCCACGAAACTACCACTACAATCGGAATTCGGGTCAGCTTCGATTGTGCGGGACCGACTGGCTTGTTATTGGAGCTAAAGACGAGGGTTCAGAAAAATACATCCGGGGCTTAACGGTAGGCGTGGCGCTCTGCGACGAGATCAGTCTGATGCCACAAAGCTTCTTCCAGATGTTGCTCAGCCGCATGTCACCCGAGGGGGCGCGTCTTTACGGCACGACAAATCCTGACAGCCCGTATCACTGGCTCAAAACCGAGTATTTGGACAAGCCAGAGTTAAGGTCCGAGGAGATTCTGTGGTCCGATCACTTCACGATGGATGACAATCCCAATCTAACCGAAGACTTCGTCGAGTCCCAAAAGCGACTTTATACGGGATTCTTCTACAAGAGATTCATCGAGGGCCTCTGGGTATTGGCCGAAGGAGCAATTTACAAAGATTCATGGTCGGACGAAGTTGTGTACGACCTGAAGGATGAACCTCCGGGCTTGAGACACCGAGGAGGACACTCCCAACGGTTCGTCGCGATCGACTATGGAACAACCAACCCCATGGTCTTTCTTGATATCTATGACGACGGGAAGTTGTTTTGGGTGGTTCGAGAGTACTACTGGGATTCGACTGTTACCATGCGTCAGAAAACCGATGCAGAATACGTGGAGGATTTGGAGAAATTCATCGGACCCGCAAATAACGCGAAAGTTATCATTGATCCGTCTGCAGCGTCATTCCAGGCAGAGATGGTGAAGCACGGCATCTGGCACGTGGACGCCGATAATGAAGTGAACGAGGGAATCCGGATTACTTCCATGCTTCTGAATCAGCGCATGGTTCGCTTTTGTCGGCACACAGTACAGAACACAATCCAGGAGCTGCAGACTTATTCTTGGGATTCGAAAGCGGCTCAGCGAGGTGAAGAGAAACCGCTCAAAATCCATGATCACGGTCCGGACGCACTACGCTATTTTGCCAAAACAGAGGTTCCACACTGGCGCTTGGCTTGGTAAGCACGAACCTTGCCCACTTCCAATACACTTCATTGTGAGAGCACCCACCAGCTCCGGAGCGTTCAGTTCGTCCCAGCCACCCTCAGGAACGGACAAGATCATGCGGCTCCATGCCCAGACGCGTGGTTCGAAAACGGCTTTGTGTTTCTGCCACGCAATGCCCCGTGGCTGGCTGACTATGTGACCGAACTGACTGGCTTTCCGGGAACCAGATACGACGACCAGGTCGACTCGACCGCCCAGGCCCTTTCGCACCTCAACGTGCCGAGTGGGCTTGAGGTATGGCGACGCTTGGGCAGTTAGGGTAGCCGCTACGAACACGGCCGGCGGAGTTGGCACGGGAGAAGCTGCGCCTCTCCTCAATACGATGTTGAATCAGCCATCGGCGAGTAGAGGTTCCGAAAGAGGTTTTGAACGAACGGGCAACGTGGCTAGCGGAAAGTCCACATTCGCGTGCAATCTCAGAAAGCCGGATGCGGCCATGCATGTTGTCATGAAGAATTTCTAACGCGCGTCGCTTTTGCCATGGCGCCAGGCCCCCCGTCGAATGCCGCGCTACTTTCTGGAGTACATCGTACTGCTGGATGAGATGCGCTCCGAGGATGAGACGAATTGATCGAGGCCAAGTAGATGCGAATCCTATGCACCTTCCTGGAAGGCTCGCAACGCAACCTGCTCCTCGCTGTAGATTTCGAAGAGGGTATTCAGCCGCGTGATCTGAAGGAGGTCCGCCACTCTCTTGTTGACCTGGACAAGTTTCATCTCGCCTCCCCTGTGCCGGACGACGCTATAGCATCGGACCAGCTCGCCCATGCCGTCGCTGTCTATGTAATCCACTCCGGCGAGACAGGAATTTCTTGTGGCCGGTGTTGGAGAGGACGTGTATCAGGTCACGCAGTTGCGTGCGACTATCACTCGACGTGAGTTTGCCAACAGCGTCAACTACAATGACTCGGTCGAACTCTCTAGTGGTGATTTGAAGACCCATGGCGACTTGGCAGGACTGTGTTTTCCCGCGCGGAATCATACATCCCGTGGCCTTGGCGTTTCAACGCGATTACATTCATAACCCAGTCAATGAGCGCTATCGGGATTCTTCGCCAACTGACTCGCCGCAGCGATTGTGCAGTCTGCTCATCGCCTTGGGCCGAGCGCGGTTTCTATGATCTGTGCGGCTTCATCAGTTCCATCTATGGCTTTTTCTTGAGGACAGTCCTCTCCCTAAGCGAGCCGCTTCGCACACCAACGCCATGAGCAGGACTGTGCCGCGGAACTACATCTTGTTGTAGACGACAGTCTGGGCGTTCGCCTGGCCGGTTCCGTGAACCGTGAGCGTCAACGTCTTGCCATCA
>Ga0209698_10002799_pt1 | contig 19558 bp, 21 predicted proteins | sample LitLauG_LLR_2012_FD_187203 | JGI IMG/M metagenome (GOLD analysis project Ga0209698, IMG submission 187203) | Freshwater sediment microbial communities from Pennsylvania, USA - Little Laurel Run_MetaG_LLR_2012 (SPAdes) (version 2) | ecosystem: Environmental > Aquatic > Freshwater > Creek >...
ACCTGCCTAAATGTATAGAATTGCGGTACTTAGAACCTCGGCAGAAGCCACCCAAGAGACCCGGACTGCAGCCGCAACAACGGAACACACGAATAACAGCTGTGTTGGCTAAGCTGCAACTGACAATCCAAACAATGCATTGTGTAAACGTACTGTTTCTAACGTGTTATTGTCCTATTGGTCCGGATGGGATACGGAAAACGATAGAAGAGGCCAGCGATGAATATGAAATTGCGTAGAAATTAGGCTGCTCTGATGCGTCAGTGACGCCTCTTGCGTGGCTTGCCGACTACTTCCCCGGGCGTCAGTACCCGCCGCACGATTGGGGTATTCAGCTTGTACTTGCGTTCTCTGACGTTGCCTGTGTCGTCGTCCTTCACGCGCAGGATGAATACCGGCAGGGTTCCTTCTCTGTCGAAGGTTTGGTGGGTCATCGTCACCGGCAGGACCCCATCCAGGCCGTGCTCACGGTAGGCGGTCTCATACCGGTGTTTTCTCACATTCCAGGTGAAGACTCGAAGCTGGTCGAAATCGTACGGTGAGCCGTCGTGTGGTTCGGTGAGCAGACAGAGGTATTGAGGAACCTTCTTGTCGCCGTCGGGCACTTCGTTGAGGACAAAGAACGCGACGAACCGTTGTCCCTCGGCATACTGCGCGATCTCCAGTGGTGCATCGACGTCCACCATTCGCGCCAGCACCCATCCGACGCGGCCCTGATCGTCGCGTACCAGCCACCAGTCCTCCAGGGGAGGAGCCGACGAGGGCTTAAGCGCTTCTTTAGCGTCGGCCGGTTTGGCAGGCATTTTCGCGGCGGAAGCCTGCTTCTCCGCGGTGGCCCGCTTCAGAATCGACACCTTTGCTCCCGAGGCTAGCAGGTAGAGATGTTCAGTTTCGCGGCCCGGCGTGATGTGAAGGTTCGTTTCGTTCCGCAGAACTCCGGGTGCTTGCACGGGATCATTCTGATTGTCTTCGGTGAGCTTCTGGAGTCCGTCGAACGTCTTCTGGTCGACCAGGTAGCGCTGCTCGATCCAGCCCTCGATCCCGCTGGCAGTGCGCACGCGGGCAAAGCGCTTTTCGCGATCGACAATCTCCACCCGCTCGCCGTTTTTCACGGTGCCCACGCGGTTGTAGATGGCTGCGACCTGGTCGCGCAACGTTGCCTGCGGCGCCGAGACGTAGGCAACATCGAGCACGCGGTGCCGACCTCGACCACATGCTCCCAGCAGCATGAGAGCGACGGTCAGGAGAACGGCAATCCATCTGATCCGTGATCGATCCCCCAGAGTCATAGCTGTCGGCAGGTTAACTCTTCAATATAGCGCGTTGCGCCAGGGTCATCTTCGCACGAAGGTTTACGCCCAATGCACCTGAGGTGCCTGTCCTGACCTCATGCAGACAGCGGCCTATGGACTCGGTTACCATAGAGTGATGGTTGCCTCCGGGGCGTCAGGTTGCCGGACGGCCGTTTTCGGCGTCTAACCAAGTGGGGAAGGCGTCGAAGAATCCCTGAAAATCACGGGCTTGTGAGAAGAGAATCCTATGAGAAACAGATTCGGGAATCGTTTGCCAGTTTTGACGTTTGTCTCACTGTTCCTGGCCGTAGCCAGCTTATGCGCGACCGCGCAGGATACGGTTGACTCCGTTCTACGACCCCCAAAAGGGTCCCAACTGGCGATCGTGATCTTCGAGGATCTGGAGTGCCCGATGTGCCGGCGCACCGCTCCTCTGGTGGAACAGGCGTCGAAGACGTACAAGATTCCCGTCGTGCGCCATGATTTTCCCCTGCCCATGCACCCCTGGTCGCACCAGGCTGCGGTATTCGCGCGCTATTTCGACACACATTCCAAGGCGTTGGGCAACGAATTCCGCGACTACATTTTCCAAAATCAGCTCGAGATCAACCTTCAGAACTTGCGTTCGTATGCCGACAAGTTCGCCATCGCACACAAAGTCGATCTGCCATTTGTGATTGATGCCGACGGCAAACTCGCCGCCCAGGTAGACGCCGACCGCGACCTGGGGAAGGCGATCAAACTCGACCACACGCCCACCGTCTACATCGTCAGCAGCCGGAACCACATTGAGGTGAAGGACAACAACCAGCTGTATTCGACGATTGACGCGATGATGAAGGAGTAGGTCGCGCCGGACAAGTCCGAGTCCGGTTCCACTCTGCCGCTTTGGAGTATGCTGTTCCGCGAGGTTTTATGAAGCGGAACACGCTGCTCTCTCTTACATTTCTTTCTTTACTTGTCTGCTCTGGCGCGGCTCAGCAGTCAGCCCCATCCATCCCGTCCACCGGGTTTGCCGGTCTGGATCAATACCGCTCGTCGCGCATCGCGATGTTCACCGACGACTACGGGCAACTGGCGCGCTATCGCGAGGCGAACGCGAAGTTGGGTCCCCCGGCGGCTGACGAGAATCGCGTCGTGTTCTTCGGGGATTCGATTACGGACAACTGGAAACTGGAGGACTCCTTCCCCGGCAAGCCCTACGTGAACCGCGGCATCGGCGGACAAACCACGCCGCAGATGCTCGTGCGCTTCCGCCAGGACGTGATCGATCTGCATCCGAAAGTTGTCGTGATTCTGGCTGGCACCAACGATATCGCCGGCAACACCGGGCCGATGCGCAACGAAGATATTGAGGCGAATTACGATTCTTTCGCCGAGTTGGCGCGAGCCAACGGCATTCACGTCGTCTACTCGTCGGTACTGCCAGTCCACAACTACACCAACCGTTCGAAGGATTTCTTCGCGCAGCGCCCGCAGAAGAGGATTCTGGAACTCAACGATTGGCTGAAGGATTATTGCGCCAGGAATAAAATCGTTTACCTCGATTATTTTTCGGCGCTGGTCGACGACAAAGGCCTGCTGAAGAAGGATCTCGCTGACGACGGCCTGCATCCCAACGCAGCCGGATACAAGATCATGGCGCCGCTGGCTGAGGCCGCGATTCAAAAGGCGATGAAGTAGCCGGGTAATTGAAACTTTCGCTTGCTCTAAAGTTCTATAATGGAGTCTGAGTTTCCGATCGCCCGGCCTGCAGGGATACCCAGGGCCGCGGCGGCGTGGGATGCGAATCCCGAGGGTGCTGGTGGAAACGCCGGCGCCTCCCGCGCTCGCGAGAGCGCATTGGAAAGGAAACGAGCCTGCCGGATTTTTCCTGCCCGCTTGTCCTCTCCAACTGCGTCGTTAGCCGATGGTCGTTGGTCGTTGGCAAGAACAACAATTCGCCAACGACTAACGACCAACGACCAACGACCGTGTTTCTTACTGACAAATTCGGCCGCGCCATCACCGACCTGCGGATCTCGATCACCGACCGTTGCAACTATAAGTGTGTTTATTGCCGGACAGGAAATGAAGGTGCGCTCTACGGCGATCTTCCTTTCTCCGATTATCTGCGTATGGCGCGGGTTCTCGTGGGACTCGGCATCACCAAGATTCGCCTCACCGGAGGCGAGCCTCTGCTGCGAAATGGCGTGGTCGAATTCGTGCGCGAGTTGTCGAAACTACGCCTCCATGGGCTCAAGCCCCATACTGTGGACGCATCCAGCGGTGCGACGCAAGCCGCACCCTTTCAAAACTCGGAACCGCTCGACATTGCGCTGACGACCAACGGGCACCTGCTGGCCGATCTTGCCCGCCCGTTGAAAGATGCCGGTCTGACGCGCGTCACCGTTTCCATGGACGCCGTCGATCCTGACCGCTTCGCCCGCATCACCCGTGTTCCCAACGGCTACGATCAGGTTCTCGCGGGCATCCGCTCCGCCCGCCGCGCCGGTCTCTGGCCGCTGAAGGTCAATTGCGTTTTGATGCGCGGCTTCAACGAGGACCAGATCATCCCCTTCGGCATGTTCGCCCGCGAAGAGGGCGTCACTGTCCGCTTCATCGAATTCATGCCGCTCGAAGAGGGACGAACCTGGGCGCCCTCCACCGTCGTCACGCTCGACGAAATCCTCACCCGCATGGCCGAATACCGCCCGTTGGTGGAGATTCCTCACGCGCGCTCGGAGACAGCGCGGCGTTATCGCTTCGAAGATGGCGTCGGTGAAATCGGCATCATCGCCCCGGTGTCTCACCCGTTCTGCGGGCACTGCAGCCGCATCCGCATCACCAGCGACGGCAAGATTCGAACCTGCCTCTTCTCCGTCTGGGATCACGATCTGCACGCCCAGATGCGCCGTGGCGCGAGCGACGAGGAATTGGCGGAGTTCATCCAGGGAGTCGTCATGAAGAAGGAAGAGCGGCACCACATCGGCGAACCGGATTTCGTGCCGGCGTCGCGGACGATGGTCCACATCGGCGGTTAGCCCAGTCCACCGTAGAGACGTAGCTTGCTACGTCTCGGCCGGCAGCGTTTCGGCATGTGGTTAGAAAGACGTTGCGAGCAACGTCTCTACGATAAGATCGAATTGTGAAAGCCCCGTATTCGCTTTCGGTTGCAGGCCTCATCCTGTTCTCGGTAATCTCTTCGGCGGGTCAGAGTTCTACCTACCTCGGGTTCGATCGCAACGACTACCCCGGCGACGCAAATCTCAAAACTCTGCGCCAGACGTTTTCCTACACTGGGTACTGGCTCAACAATCCCCCTGGTTCGAAGTCAAATTCCTGGACCGGATACCGCACCGCCGTCGAGTCCGCCGGATTTGGTTTTCTCGTCCTGTTCAACGGGCGTCTTTACGCGGAACTTAAATCCGTGGCCAAGGCGCAGCGCATGGGGAAGGCTGACGCTCTGACCGCAGTTTCCTCCGCACGCCGAGAAGGATTTCCCGGCGGCACGATCATTTTTCTCGATCAGGAGCAGGGCGGACGCATGCTGTCCGAACAGAAGGCTTACATCTTAGCGTGGGTCGATGGCGTCATCGCCGCCGGATTTCGCGCCGGGATCTACTGCTCCGGCCAGGTGTCTCCTGACGAAGAACACATCGTCACAGCGATCGACATCCGCCAGTCCGCCGGCTCGCGCGAGATCACCTACTGGGCGATCAACGATGCCTGCCCACCGTCTCCCGGCTGTACTTTTCCGCAGCGCGCTCCCAACCCCTCGCAGAGCGGCGTCGATTTCGCCGAAATCTGGCAGTTCGCGCAATCGCCGCGGCGGAAAGATCTTGCTGGACGTTGCACGAACTACAGCCGCGACGCGAATTGCTATCCGCCCGGAACCAGTTCCGCGCAGGGACTGCACATCGATTTGAACAGCGCAACTTCGCCGGATCCGTCACACGGGCGCCACTGAGCCCTTATCGCTCGCTTCGCAAGCCGCGAATGAGCCGTCAAACGCGCATTTCAAGCACAATCTTTCCGCCTCATTTTCGGTGCATTTCCGGGTACCTCAGTCGCACAAACACTGAAGCATTACGCTGGTGATGAGCCGCAGATGGTTCTGAGTGCGGAGACTAGGCCATCGCCTCGACGCATTATTCTCTCCAAAGCCTCACTTTTGGCAGCCCGAAGGCGGGCGACGATCATCGTAGAATCAGTCCTAGCATGCAGGAGGAACCATGAGTCGACAGCTAATGATCGGTGCCGCCGTATTGATTTCCGTGATACAGGTCGCCGTGGCCGCGGACAAGAAGGCCGTCGAGCCCGGCCCGATTCCGACGCCAATCGTTACGGCAAAAAGAGTCTTTATCGCCAATGCCGGCGGCGATGACCCAGGAACCATCGAACCTTTCTTCGTCGGAGGAGCGGATCGCTCCTATAACTTGTTGTACGCAGCGATGAAGATCGCAGGTCGCTATGAACTGGTAGGTTCTCCGGCCGAAGCAGACTTGCTGTTCGAAATCCGATTTTTAGTCAATCCTGGACCTCCAGATCATGTCCTTCAGGGCACTGGCGGAGGTATCTATGACCCTCAGTTTCGCCTTGAGATTCGCGACCCGAAATCGAACGCTCTGCTTTGGGCGTTCACCGAACACATGGAATGGGCCATCCTGCAAGGCAATCGCAACCGGAATTTTGATCAGGCATCGGCCCGCATTGTGTCGGACGTGATGGCGCTGGCAACGCGAGCCGCCAGCATGACCCCGCAATCAAAGCCATAATGCCCGCGCTGCGGTGCGGTAAAATAGCGTTACTGCAATGTCAGAACGCACCTTCACCCTGAACGAAGCGCAGTCGCTGCTGCCTGTGCTCGAATCCCTCCTGCGCGCGGCGATGAGCGCAAAAAAAGTGGTCGATGAGGCTGATGCCGAGCAGCAGGCGCTGCAACATCGTGTTTTTCTAAACGGCGGGATGTTCCTCGACATCGTCCCGCTCGCGCGCCGAAAAGCCGAGTGGGCCAAGGCCGAGCAGCGCGCCAAAGATGCGCTGGCCGAAATCGATTCCATCGGGGTTCAGGTTAAGGATCTGAGCATCGGACTGCTGGATTTTCCCTGCGAAGTAGAAGGCCAAACTATCCTGCTTTGCTGGAAGCTGGGAGAAAAGTCCATCACTCATTGGCACGGCGTTCAGGAAGGCTTCGACGGGCGCAAGCCCATCGATGAACGCATTGCCAAAGCGAAGCGAGTGAATTAGCTTTTAGCTTCGAGCTTTTAGCTTCGAGCTTTTAGCTTTGGGCCATTAGCCTTTAGCACCCTGACGGCTGCAACATGCCATTCTCCAACTACCTCATTTCAGGCGGTTTCCGCCACGAAACATCCTCCCGGAACTCGTGTTTATACGGAAGGAACATCGGCAGGCTGATCGCCGCCTTCTGCGTCACAATGACACAAGGCAAGATCGCCGCCAGGGAAACCGTGCAAAAGCCATGAACATGAATCGGTCGATCATACGGTGGGTGATGTTGGGGGCGGTCCTCATAGCGTTTTCGGTTGCGTCCTTCGGTCAGGTTGCGGTTGGCATCTCAGTCCGAGTCGGGCCGCCGGCTCTGCCCGTGTACGCACAGCCGATCTGCCCCGGTCCCGGTTATATGTGGACACCTGGCTACTGGAGTTGGAACGATGACGACGGGTACTACTGGGTACCCGGTACCTGGGTGGTGGCTCCTGTCGGCATGTTGTGGACGCCCGGCTATTGGGGATGGGGCGGAGGATTCTATCTCTGGCATGCCGGATACTGGGGACCGCACATCGGTTTCTACGGCGGCATCAACTATGGCTTCGGATACGGCGGTGTGGGCTTCGCAGGCGGTGAGTGGCGCGGCGGTGCGTTCTACTACAACCGCTCCGTGACCAACGTCAGCGTCACCAGCGTGACCCGCGTCTACAACCGTACCGTGGTCGTGAACAATCACTCCACCACCAGTTTCAATGGCGGCACCGGCGGCGTAGAGGCGCGTCCGACGTCGCAGGAAGAGGCTTACGGGCGCGAACATCATACGGCTGCGCTGGCATCGCAAACAGAGCATGACCATGCGGCCAGCCAGAACCACGAAAACTTCGCCTCGCAGAATCATGGACGGCCGGCGGTTGCCGCCACCTCCAAGCCCGGCGACTTCAGCCGCCATTCGGCGGTTCCGGCCCGCTCTGCCGGCGGAGAGTATCACGCGCCCGCGATGTCTCCCAAAGAAGCGCGCGGGAATACGCCTTCCAACCGCGGGAACGCAAATGCCGGAGGCAACCGGTCCAACGATGGATTCCATTCCTTCACTCAACCCGCGAAGAACGGCGCCAGTACGAACAACGGATGGAACAACCGAAACAATACCAATCACACGCAAACAAGTACCAGCAACCGGGGAAACCAGAACCGGTCCAACCAGAGCCGTCCGCAGGTGCAGAATCGCCCCCAATCCAGGCCGGCTCCGCGGCAGGCACCGCGCCCCAGCCCGCCTCCACGACGGCAGGCTGCCCCTCCGGTACACCACGGCAAAGGGTTTTAGAGACCATGGCTTACCCGTTCGCTGGGGCACCCGGAATTCGTTGTCTTATTTGCTTTTCGACAAACTTCGCGTGCAAATTTGTGCGCAAGATGAGGGTAAGGACACCGTTCTAGGGCAAGGGAGATCCTTCAGTTGTGGCACGGAAGTGTAGTTCAGACGCAAAAAGTTCTCTGCTACAATTTTATGATCGACAGGATCGCGCCCCCCAGCCCCTGATCCAGCGGCCGAAGGAGTCCCAGACAACATGTATTCCAAGAAATCCAGACTGATCGGCGCATCCGCCGTACTTCTCACCATGGCCTTGGCCGCCAGCTGCCATGGATTTTTCGTCAATCCGACGCTCACGGCAGTATCGGTAGGACCGCAGAATCTGCAATTGAATTTTAATCAGCAGTGGCAGATGTCTGCGACCGGCACATATAGCGATGGCACCCAAAAGACGCTGACCTCCGGCGTTACATGGTCTGCCAATTCCACTCCCGCCGGTATTGTTTCCGTTGGGCAGACTTCAGGAGTGGTGACTGCTAACGGCAATACTGCAGGCTCATCGACGATTTCAGCGAGCGCTGGGAGCTGCTCCGGTTGCTCCGGGTCGACCAGCGTTACGGTCGTTCTTTCGGGAGTTACCACAATCACTGTCAATGGCGGGGGCCAAACGGTTCATCCCACCAGTACGACGCCTGCCTATCTGCAAGCCCTAGCGAACGGCGGGATCGATATTAGCCAGAATGCAACGTGGACTGTGGCCGATTCCGGCGGAACCGACCAAACTGCGCATTTCACCCAAAGCTTTCTGGCAGGAAGTGGCGAAGGATTTATTCCGGATAACACGGTAGTTACAGGAACCTACACGGTGAAGGCTAGCTACAGCGGCGTTTTCGGAACGGCAACGTTGAACGTACAGAATCCGTAGTCTCGTACACGGCCGACGCGATCTCCGATTCGAAAGTTGCCCCACTGCTGGCTGGTTTTGCCAGAAGTGGGGCTTCTGAGTTGCGACCGAACTCTTCACCCCAGCAACTGGACTTTTTCCGCATTCGCCGCCAGCCTTAGGTCCGCATCCAGCGTAGCCAACGGTAGATTCCGTCGCAAGGCCAGTTCCAGGTAAGCCGCGTCATAGAGCGTGAGTTGATGTCGAACGGCGAACATGAGCGTGTCCTTCCACGCCTGCAGGTCAGTCTCTGCGTCAACCTGAATTGGAAGCTGTCCCAGGTCCGCGAGAGTCGCGTCGCGAAACTGGGCATCATGCCGCTTGCGTCGCACCCCCATCTCGAGAACGTTCGCTACCTCTAAGCGCCAGAGTCCCGGAACCCATGCCCCCGTTCGGCTCATAAGGGCAAAGACGCGGTTCACAGATTCGGTGGTTTCGTCTGCATAGACCCAGGCCAGCGTGATCGAACTGTCGATGACCAGACTCATATTTCCAGGCCAAGCCGCCTTACGGTCGGCCGTCGTCTCTGAGTTTCTTCAGTTGCGGCCAGGACAGCGCCCCCGACTTCGCACCTTTCAGGCGCGTCGCTCGCTGACGAATTCGTCCCAGTGCCGCCAGGCTTAGGTCTTCGTTTACCTGTCGGTTGTTCGGAACCAATCGAGCCACCGCCTTGCCGTGGCGAGTGATGACAATCTCCTCCCCGCGCTCGACCCGATCGAGCAGAGATCCCAGAGTGTTTTTAGCTTCAAAGGCCCCAATCTCATTCATATGATTAAGCTAGCTTAAGCTAGCTTATCTTACGAGAGGTGAAATATCAACATCTGGACCTGGAATCTAGTACTGCCGAGAACTGCCTATTGTGATCTCCGTCACATTCCGGCCTTCCTGCCCGTGGGACCATAAAGCATACGTACAAACGTGGCTGACTCCATCACAACCCAGCCTGCCGCAAGCGCCGGATTCTCTCGCGATCAGGAAGAACTGAACGCGGCGCGATTCGCCATGCGCATGTCACTCGCCGTCGGAGTCGTCATGCTCATCGGCAAGTCGGTCGCCTATTACGTCACCGGATCGGCCGCCATCCTCTCCGACTTCGCCGAGTCCGTGGTCCACGTCATCGCCGTAGCCTTCGCGGCATTCAGCCTGCGTTTGAGCACGAAACCGGCAGCTCCGACCTTCCTCTATGGATACGAGCGCATCGCGTTCTTCTCCGCCGGATTCGAAGGCGCCATGATCGTGGTGGCGGCGATCTGGATTCTCATCGAAGCCATCGAAAAATGGCTCGCCGGCTTGCCGCTTGAGCATCTCGGTCCGGGAGCGATCCTGCTACTCGGCGCGGGCCTTTTGAACGCCTGGCTCGGCTGGTACTTGCTGCGTATCGGCAAACGCACGCACTCGCTGATTCTTGAAGCCGACGGCAAACACGTCCTTACCGACAGCTACACCAGTTTCGGCGTGGTGGCCGGACTCGGCCTCGTCATGCTCACGCGATGGAAACCTTTCGATCCGCTGGTTGCAATCGCAATCGCCATCAACATCCTGTGGTCGGGAGGACGTCTTGCCTGGCGCTCGGCGGTGGGACTGCTCGACTACTCTGATCCAGAAACCGGGAAGCAGATCCGGTCAAAACTGGATGCGATCTGCAATGAACTCGGGGTCCAATACCATGGCGTCCGCTACCGAACAACCGGATACCGCGAGATCATTGAAATCCATCTTCTTTTCCCGCACGCGACGCCGGTCGGAGAAGCGCATAGACTTGCCACCGCGCTCGAAGAGCGTCTGCCGCGCGAGCTAGCCAAGCCCGCCGAGGTGATCACCCACCTCGAATCGCTCGAAGACCACGAAGACGTGCACACCCAAGAACACTACACAGGCCGTCCCGAGTGACGACTGAGATCATCCGAATTGTCATCCGGAGCGAGCGAACGCAAGCGCAGTGGAGGGACCTTGCGTTCCTTGCTTAAGCCAGGAGTTGCACCCCAGCCTTTCGAATCGCCCGACTTCTGAACTGTTAGACTGTGGGCTTGCCCTGAGCTAGCCGAAGGGTTCGGAGACATCCTGCTATGAACTGGACGGGCCGCGTCGTCCTGCTGCTTGCCATCCTGACTTCTGCATATCTCTTCTGGCGCAGATTTGGCCGCGTGCTGCACATCATTCGCGGCTCGAAGCCTGATGCCGATTTTCAATTGCGGCCCATAGGCCCGCGTATCCGAAAAGTGCTCTGGGAAGTCGGCGCGCAGGGATTGGTCATCGAACAACGTCCCCTCCCCGGCCTGGCGCACGCGTTCGTTTTCTGGGGTTTCTGCGTGTTCGCCCTGATCTCGATTAACCACTTCGCCACGGCATTCGGGCTGGCATTCCTCTCTCGCGAAGGGTTCGGCAAGTTCTATTACTGGTTCGTGGCCGTATTTGCGGTCGCGGTTGCGGTCTCGATTGCAGGACTGGCCTTCCGCCGGTTTGTGGTCCGGCCCAAGTGGCTGGAGCCGCTCTCGCCCGAGTCCGGCCTGATCGCGTTCCTCATCTTCGCGTTGATGATTACCTATCTGGCGGAGTTCCTGGCACCGGAAGGAACGTCCAGCGGATGGGTCATTTGGTGGTCGCACACAGTTGTATTGTTGGTCTTCCTGCCGCTGATTCCCAAGACCAAGCACATGCATCTCGTGCTCAGTCCGCTCACTATCTTTTTGGAGCGAGACGGATTCAGCAAGATTCCACCGCTGGTCGGTGACGAAGACTTCGGCCTCGACACCGGCAAAGACCTCACCCGCATCGCCGCCCTGCAGGCCTATAGCTGCGTCGAATGTGGCCGCTGTACCGAGCACTGCCCGGCCAACCACACAGGCAAGATTTTAAATCCGAAAGAAATCATTCTTGGTACGCGGCACTACCTGAATGAATTTGGTCCCAAGGGCGAAGAAGGACTTCTCGGCAAACACATTTCAATGGAAGCCACGTTCGAATGCACGACCTGCGGGGCCTGCGAATACCAGTGCCCGGTTGGGATTCAGCACTTGCCCATAATCATCGGCCTGCGCCGGGGCGCGGTGAATACCGGCAAATGGGATAACGCTCACGGCAGCGAATTCTTCGTCACACTCGAGCGCCACGGCAACGCACTGGGCTTTGCCGCCTCGGAGCGTCAGAAATTCATCGAGAAAAACAACATCCCTTATTTCGACGGTACCCAGGAATACTGCCTCTGGATGGGCTGTCTGGGTTCGTACGATCCCAACGGCCGCAAGATTGTGCTCGCGCTGACCGAGGTCCTGCGCTACCTCGGAATCAGCTTTGGCGTGCTGCAGCAGGAAAAGTGCTCGGGAGATCCCGTGCGGCGTCTGGGCAACGATTACCTCTTCGGCGAATTGGCGCAGCAGAACCTGGAACAAATCACCGAAAGCAAGGCGGCGAAAATGGTGTCAATTTGCCCGCATTGCGTCCGCACGATCGGCACCGACTGGAAGGAACACGGCGCCAATATAGCGATCGAGCATCATACCGAGCTACTCGCGCGCTATCGCGACAAGCTTCCATCGGCAGACGGCGGGCAGACCATTGCCTTTCACGACGCCTGTTATCTGGGCCGCTATCGCGGCGTGTACGATCAGCCGCGAGATGTCCTCTCGAATTTCGGAAAGGTCGTCGATCCGCCACGTGCCCGCGAACGCGGCTTCTGCTGCGGCGGCGGCGGAGGCTTGATGTTCCTTGGAGAAGAAACCGGAAAGCGCGTAAACGTGGAGCGGGCTCAAGAACTGGCCGCTACAGGAGCGAAGGTAGTCGCCGCGGCATGCCCGTTTTGTAACTCCATGCTGCGCGATGGCCTGTCAGCAAACTCAGCCACACCGCCAGAATTGCTGGACGTAGTACAGATCGCCGCGGCGGCGATTGCCAAACCGGTCCAGGAGAAACCGGCGGGAAACTAACGCGCTCCGCGGCGCTCTCCGCGGCATTTCTCTGCGTCCTCTGCGGTTGAGAGCGTTTGACCACAGAGAGCGCGGAGGTTCTCGCTGAGTCCGCCGAGAGAGGCACGCGCTTATCCCGCCTTCGCCTTCTTCACTTCCTCAATCAGCGGTGGAACGATGTCGAATAGATTCCCCACAACAGCGTAGTCGGCGATCTCGAAGATCGGCGCCTCGGAATCTTTATTGATTGCAATGATCGACTTCGCGCCCTTCATCCCTACAATGTGCTGAATCGCGCCTGAGATTCCGATCGCAAGATACAGTTTCGGCGCCACAGTCTGTCCGGAGGAACCAACCTGGCGGTCCATGGGCAGCCAACCCGAGTCGCAGATAGGCCGCGATGCGGCCAGTTCTGCGCCCAACGCGTCGGCCAATTGCTTCACGAGGTCGATGTTTTTCTGCTCCTTGATTCCCCGCCCGACTGAGACTATGACTTCCGCCTGCGTAAGATCGACAGCCTGCTTGGCTTCTTTGAACACTTCCTGCGGCTTGTTGCGGATGACTCCGTCGGCAATGTCGACTTTCACAGCCTCGACAGGAGCCGCGCTCGCACCCGCCTCGGCCTGGTCGCCGCGAAATGCTCCGTTCTGGAAGGTCGCGAACCACGGAGCGTCGCTGGTGAAGCTCACGTCTGCGGAAAGTTTGCCTTGAAACATCTGCCGCGTGAACACGAGCTTTCCACCCTCGTGTTTGAATCCGATGCAGTCGCTGATCACCGTTCGCCCCATCGCGGTCGCAAGTTTGGGGATGAAATCACGCACCTGATAAGTGTGGGGCATTAGAACGAGCTTCGGCTGCGTCGAACTGAGGAACTGTTTCAGTCCCGCGGCAAACGCGTCTGGAGTATAGGGTTCGAGTCTCGGCGACTCGATCGAATACACTTTCGAAACTTTCTTCGCTGCCACTTCGCCCGCGACCGATGAAGCGCCCACAACGGCCGCCTCCAACGTCCATCCGGTCGCGGCAGCGATCGCCTGCCCGGCAGTAATGGTTTCCCAAGAAACGCGATTCAACTTGCCTTCGCGCAGCTCAACAACGACGAGAATCGTATCGGACATAAAATCACTCTCAGCTTCTAGCTTTCACCTTCCAGCTAAACCATGGGGTGCCCCATGTCTCGCCGCTTTTGCGAGACATGGGAATCTTCGGCCCGCGGACGAATGCGTCCGCGGCTACACTTACAAAACTCTCAACTCATTCCGCAGCTTGTCCACCAACTTCTTCGCGATCTCTGCCGGCGTGCCATCAATTTGCTCGGTCTTTTTCGTCTTCTGCGGAATGTACATCGTTTCGATCTTCTGCTGATTCGCGCCCACGGCCGACTGCACGTCGGCAAGCGTCACCTTGCGCATCGGCTTGTTCTTCGCCTGTTTGATTCCGATCAGCGTGGCATAGCGAAGCTTGTTGATACCGGACTGAATCGTCAGCACCGCCGGCGTCGGCATGTCGACAAACTGGAAATATCCAGCCTCGAGCTCGCGCTTCACGCGAATTCCCAAGCCGGTCTTTTCGATCTGCATGATGATGGTCGCGTGCGGCCAGCCCAGCAATTCAGCAAGAATTACTCCGGTCTGCGCATATCCGTAATCGTCAGACTGCAGACCGGTCAAGATGAGATCGAACTGCTCGTCCTTGATCGCCGCGGCAATCGCTTTCGCAGTGTTGAACGCATCGAGTCCCACAAATTTCTCGTCTTCGAGATGAATGGCGCGATCCGCGCCTTTGGCCAGCGCCTCACGCAGCACCTGCTGTGCCCGCGCCGGGCCGCTGGTGATCACCACAACTTCGCCCTTATGCTTCTCGCGCTGCCGCAACGCCTCTTCCAGCGCGAACGCGTCCGGTTCGTTCACTTCGTAGGAGACGTCCTCCCGGATCCAAGTACCGGCGTCGTTCAGTTTCAGGGGCGCATCCTTCTGCGGCACCTGCTTCATGCAAACCAGGATTTTCAAAAGATTTCTCCAAAAACCAGTGGCGTTCCATCAGCCATGGCAAAACTCATCAGTATAAATGCGCGCCAGCCCGCGAGGAAATAGCCAACCCACTGTAGAGACGTAGCTTGCTACGTCTCTGCCGGCAGGATCGATGAACCCAGTGATCGAGACGCGGCCGACATAGACGTTGCAAGCAACGTTTCTACAGCTGTCATTTGTGATCCTAATCACAGACTCCCACTGCTCCCCCAAGTCAGCATGGCCAAGGTACTTTATGCCTAACGACACCCTCTCCGCCATGCGGCAGAGCATCATCGACGGCGCGCCTGAAACAGCCTCCGGCCTCGCCCAGCAAGCCTTGGCCGACGGTATGGCACCCCTTGACGCCATCAACAACGGCTATGTTTCCGGCATGCACGAAGTCAGCGCGCAGTTCGCCCGTGGCCAGATGTTTCTCCCCGACATGATGGCCTCCGCCGAGGCCATGCGTGCCGCCATGGCCGTGCTCGACCCCGAGTTGCGCAAACTTGGCACCGAGCGCGCGATGGCTGGCGTAGTAGTGCTCGGCACAACCAAAGGCGACATTCACGAGATCGGCAAGATCCTCGTCGGAACCCTGCTGACCGCGCACGGCTTCCAGGTTTACGACTTGGGCGTCGCCGTTGCCGGCGAGAGATTCGCGGCAAAAGCTCGCGAACTGAAAGCGGACATCGTCGGTGTCTCCGCACTACTGACCACAACCATGCGCAACCAGAAGGGCGTGGTCGAAGCGCTCGAGAAAGAGGGCCTCCGCTCAACGGTAAAGGTAATGGTCGGAGGAGCGCCAGTCACACGCCGCTGGGCCGAAGAAATTGGCGCGGATGGCTATGCAAAAGATGCCATGAGCGCCGTGGCTTTGGCGCAGGAATTGATGCAGCAGAAGTTGCTGGCAGTATCCGTTCAACTTTGATTATCGATTGTCATTCTGAGCGGAGATGGTCGTGCGCGAAGCGCAGCGACCATCGGGAGTCGAAGAATTCCTACGCCCCGAGATGACGCAAGAGGGTAGGGATTCCTCGCTACGCTGGGAATGACAAGGCCTAAGTCTTATGCGACCCAAACTCGAACTCCTCGACAAGCCGCTGATCGAACGCATCCTCGAAGAAGCCTTCCAATTGATCGAGGACCCCGGCGTACGTGTTGCTCCCTATGTTGAAGACCTCCTGCGCGCCGCGGGCATCACGGTTCGCGAAGGCGTCGCCCACATCCCCGAAGCGCTTGCGCGGCGTTTGCTCGATCTTGTCCCTCGCGGATTTTGCCTGTACGACAGACTCGGTCGGCCAGCAGTCCACTATGGCGGAGATACGGTCCACTTCGATCCGGGGTCGTCCTGCCTTAACATCCTCGATCCCGAAACGCAGCAGCCGCGTCCGGCCATGTCTGCCGATCTCGTCCGCCTGGTCCAAGTCACGGAAATGCTCCCCCAGTTCGCCGCGCAGTCGACGGCCGTGGTGTGCAACGACGTCCCTCCAGAAATCGGCGACTGGTACCGTTTGCTCCTTGTCCTTTGGTATTCCGAGAAACCGGTGGTTACCGGGGCCTTCTCCGCGCAAAGCCTGCACACCCTGATCGATTTGCTCGCCATCGAAAGCGGGGGCCGCGACGCGCTGCGCCAGCACCCGCGCGCAGTCTTCGACGTATGCCCCTCGCCGCCTCTGAACTGGTCGGAATTTGCTTCGCAGAACCTCGTGGATCTCGCTCGGGCCGGAGTCCCCGCCGAAATCGTCAGCATGCCACTCGCCGGCGCTACCGCGCCCGTGACGCTCGTCGGTTCGGTCGTGCAGCATGCTGCCGAGTGCATCAGCGGCATCACAATCCATCAACTCGCCCAGCCCGGCGCCCCCATTGTCTGGGGAGGCGCTCCTGCCATCTTCGACATGCGAACAGGCAAAACTCCGATGGGCGCGATCGAAACTGCGATGCTCGACCTGGCCTGTTCGCAAATCGGAAAGTATCTCGGACTGCCAACGCACGCCTATCTGGTCGCAGGAGATGGCCGCGTCGTCGACGCGCAAGTTGAGATGGAAAGTGGGATGTCTACGGTGCTGGGCGCCCTCGCCGGCATCAACATGATCTCCGGCGCAGGCATGCTCGATTTCCTTGCCTGCCACAGCATCGAGAAGCTCGTGATTGACGCCGAGGGCATCGCCTCGGCCCAGCGCCTGCTCGAAGGCATCCAGCCCCGCGGCATTTCGCTTGCCGTCGATATGTTCGGGCAGACCGGACTGCAGGGCGATTTCCTCAAATTGAAGGAAACTCGTGCGCTCTTCCGCAAAGAGCAGCACTTCCCTTCCGCCGTCATTGATCGAGGCCTGCCCGCTCCGGACGGCTCAAGCCCCGATATCCTGCTACGGGCTCGCGATCGAATTGAAGAATTGATCTCGACTTACGAACGGCATCCCCTGCCCGCCGAAATCGAGCGAGAATTGATTGCCTTCGCCCTGCGCGAGGCGAAACCGACACGGCTCGAGGGATTGCCGGGGATCGTCACGCAAGGCTATACGCAAGAAGCAGGACTGACAAAGTAGCCATCTCTGCGTGACGTTTCAAGACCGCTGGTCGGAAGCAGTCTCTATTCCATGATGACCGTCGACTGCCCGGTAAGCTCAAACCGCTTGCGGCAGCGCAGGTTCTTGCACGCCATCATGTCGTCTTTCCGCACCATGTAAGACCGGAACTTCGCGAAGCGTGCACGGTCGCGTTCATCGGCCCGTCCTGAAAGCTGGCGCTTCTTGGTACGGACCACCCAGGTAACTTCATAGTCGGCGGATTGATGACAATGCGGACAGTTCAACGACGCCGGCTTCTTTTCCTGTTTCTCATCAAAAAAATCCCGCTCTTCCATAGCGTGGACGCGCCTAACCGTGGCGCTCGACCAATAGTTGAATTATTGCACACTTGACGCGTTCCCCTGTGTGTCCTCTGCGGTGAGTGCTCTTGTTCCGCTACAATCGAGCTGCCATCGCGCATCCAATGCCCAGAAAGAAAAAACTGAAGCCGTTCCGTGCCGTGACCGCAGTCAAGGAACTCGCCCGCGAGCGAGTAGGCTCGCCTCCCGCGGAAAAGATTGTCATCGAGAAAAAGAAGAAGCCCGAGAGGCACAAACCGACGCTCAGTAAACTGCTGGGAGAGACGGAATAAAGAAGCTTTTCGCGGTTCTAATTAAACCCTGCCGTAACCGTAATGTCGCCGTTCAGTATCACGCTGCAGGTGTTCCCCGAAGCGGCACAACCTCCGAAACCGAGGAAGGTGTTCCCGTTATTGGGCGTAGCGGTCAGCGACACGGTGGAACCGGATGAAAATGCGGCTGCGCAGACGTTGCTGGTATTCCCGCAGTTGATGCCTGCCGGAGCACTGGTGATCGAACCGTCGCTGCTGCCAGCAAGACTCACCGTAAGAATGTTTGTGGCTGTTCCCTGCGGACAACCGAGACTCGCAGGCCCATCCACCGTGATGGATACCTGATTGCTAACGATGTCATTTGGGCTGTCATGCATGGTGGCAAAAATTTGCGCTACACCGCAGTTCGTATTCGGCGAAACAACTCCAGGCCCAGTGAACTGCGCCACCTGTGGATTATCCGACTGCCACGTTACCTGGCTCGTAATATCGACGGTCTTGGGCGGATGAATGTAGGTGCCGTACGCGCGGTATTGAAAGAACGCCGTGGGATCGACTGCCGCGAAAGTTCCATCGCCCGGCATAATGTTGATTCCCTGCAGGTGTGTGTTGTGCGCACAACTCGACAGGCTCAACAAACTGGCAGCCGCCAGTACGAGAACGGTGATACCAAACCACTTCCGGATCATGCTAGCTCCTGGGACCGAGCGCCGGGACGCGCACTGCGGCTGGATTGGGGCCAATGTAGTTCAAAGCCCTTGCGTATTGCAATAGCCCGAAGGATGCCCGGATTCCCCCGCATTATTGTATTTCCCTCGTGAACCTTCGTGTCCTTCGTGGTTGAAGCCCTTGCTCCGAAGCTACCGAACCGCATCCGAAACCACACGCACGAAATCTCGAATGTCGTCCTCGGAAGTATCGAAGGAGCACATCCATCTCACGATGCACTCTTCCTCGATCCAAGGATAGAAGAAGTACTGCTTCTTGATCTTCTCGATCGCGTGCTGCGGAATTTGTGCAAAAACTCCATTGGCCTCAACTCTCCAAACGACCCGCACTTGTGGAATCTTCCGCACTTCGGACTCAAGCACCTTCGCCATGCGATTCGCGTGTTCGGCGCTGCGCTTCCACAGATCGTTGGTCAGCAGTGCCTCGAACTGCACGGCAATGAACCGCATCTTCGACGCCAGTTGCATCCCCTGCTTGCGCAAAAAGAGGAAATCCGAACCGAGCGAGGAATTGAAGAACACGACCGCCTCGCCCCCCATCATGCCGTTCTTCGTTCCTCCGAAGGAGAGCACATCGACCCCAAGATCGCGCGTTGCCTGCCGCAGTGTCTGTCCCAGGCTGACCGCGGCATTCGCGATGCGCGCCCCGTCCATATGCAGAAACATCCCGCGTTCATGCGCGAAATCGGCCAGCGCCCGAATTTCCTCCGGCTTGTAAACGGTTCCCATCTCCGTCGACTGCGTAATCGAAATGACGCGCACCTGCACGTGATGCTGATCTCCGATCCCGTGGTAGGCATGTCGCACCTGATCGACCGTGATCTTCCCGTCCTGGTGCGCCAGAGGAATCAGCTTGCATCCCGTATGCTTCTCCGGGGCTCCGCACTCATCGGTATAAATATGTGCATAGTCACTGCACAACACAGCGTGATACGGCCGGTTCAACGACTGCAATCCGAGCACGTTGGCTCCGGTACCATTGAACGTAAAGAACACCGCAATGCCGCCGCCGAAATGCTC